>Ga0209598_10000261_pt1 | contig 42913 bp, 37 predicted proteins | sample M_140807_EF_Meta_FD_187317 | JGI IMG/M metagenome (GOLD analysis project Ga0209598, IMG submission 187317) | Freshwater microbial communities from Lake Montjoie, Canada to study carbon cycling - M_140807_EF_MetaG (SPAdes) (version 2) | ecosystem: Environmental > Aquatic > Freshwater > Lake...
ACTAAATGGTAGTAATGGTCTAATTAAATTGATATGGTCTGTTGCGAGTGGATTTTGTTGATGCGTTCTCATAGCTGGGATCCCAGTCAATCCATGCAATCCTGTTCCTCTAAAAAATTGCATCAACACTGTCTCTACTTGATCGTCTGCATGGTGTGCTGTGAGCAAAACAATATTAAGATTGGCTTGATTACCCATATCCTTAATCAAAGTTTCAAACCAAGCATATCTGATTTCCCTAGCTGCTTGCTGTATACCCATTTTATATTGTTCAGCAAATGCCAATGTATCGAACCGTTTTGTTAAAAACGGCATGCCCATTTTTGTAGCAAATGTTTGCACAAAACTTTCGTCTCGATTGCTTTCATCTCCCCTTAATTGAAAATTGGCATGTGCGATGGAACATTTTGCGCCTATTTGTTGCATCAGGGCTGCAAGCACAATACTATCTACCCCACCACTCACTGCAATGATAAAATACGAATTGTGGGTATTGATACCTGGAAAAGTAGTTGCCCAATGGCTTTTAAATTGTTCCAAGTCCAATAACATCATTGTAGTTTGAATTATTTCTTTTGCTCTTTGGCCCAAGTGTCTTTAAGGGTCACTGTTCTATTGAATACCAATTTGTCTTTAGTACTATTGGTATCCTGATAAAAATAGCCCTTTCTTAAAAATTGGAAACGCGCTTCTAATGCATCATTCAACAATGCAGGCTCTCCCCAAGCTGTTGTTACGGTATGCAATGAATGTGGATTAATGTAAGACTTAAAATCACCTTCTGCACTGCTTGGATCTTCCACATTGAATAAACGATCATACTCATTTAATTCTACCGGAATCGCATGCTTTGCACTTACCCAATGTAATGTGCCTTTTACATGAATACCAGATGTATCTGAACCCGATTTAGAATTAGGGAAATATTTTGCATACACGGTGGTCACTTTACCATTTACATCTTTATCAAAACTTTCGCACTCAACAATATAAGCACTCTTTAATCTTACAGACAATCCTGGGCCTAATCTAAAATATTTTTTAGTTGGCGCTTCCATAAAATCATCTGCTTGAATCCATAATTCCTTACTAAATGGAACAGGTCTTGTGCCACCATTTGGATCTTCTGGATTGTTTTCTGAATCTAATATTTCTTCGGCTTGCTCATAGTTGGTAATGACCAATTTAATGGGGTCAGTCACCACCATTCTTCTTTGTGCAATTTTATTTAAATGCTCACGAACACAAAACTCTAGTAAACTAAAGTCAATGATATTTTCTCTTTTTGCAATACCAATACGATCACAAAAATCACGAATACTTTCTGCAGTATAGCCTCTTCTGCGCATACCACTAATGGTAGGCATTCTTGGATCATCCCAGCTTTGCACATGCCCTTCTTGCACCAACTGTAATAATTTACGCTTACTCATAACCGTATAGGTCATATTCAAACGCGCAAACTCATATTGATGGGATGGGAAGATGCCTAATTGTTCGATACACCAATCATATAAAGCCCTGTGTGGGATAAATTCAAGTGTACAAATTGAGTGCGTGATATTTTCGATTGAATCACTTTGTCCATGTGCAAAATCATACATTGGATAAATACACCATTGGTCTCCTGTACGGTGATGATGTGCTTTTTTTATGCGATACAACAAAGGATCTCGCATATGCATATTTGGACTTGCTAAATCAATTTTAGCACGCAAAACTTTTTCGCCATCATTGTACTTCCCTACTTTCATTTCCGCAAACAAGGTTAAGTTCTCTTGTATGCTTCTATCTCTAAATGCATTTCCTGTTCCAGGCTGGGTAGGTGTTCCTTTTTGTTGCGCAATTGCTTCGGCAGAACTATCATCCACATATGCCAATCCTTTCTCAATTAATTGTACAGCAAACGCATACAATTGATCAAAATAATCGGAGGCATAACATTCTTTAATCCAATTAAAACCCAACCATTTTAAGTCGGCCTTGATACTATCTACATATTCAGTTTCTTCTGTCACTGGGTTGGTGTCATCAAATCTTAAATTTGTCGCACCACCAAAAGTTTCAGCAAGCCCAAAATTTAAACAAATACTTTTTGCATGACCAATATGTAAATAGCCATTCGGCTCTGGAGGGAAACGAGTCAATATACTTTTGTGTTTCCCAGTTGCAAGGTCTTGGGAAATAATTTCTTCAATAAAATTTAAACTTTTTTCGTCGCTCATAGGATAGTATCTATTCGGGTAAAGGTACAAAAACCTACCCCAAAAACCTATCGCATTTTAGCAATATGTATTAGCCCTTGGTACCATATACTTTCTGTACTTCTAAGACCAATTTTTCAATCTCTTGGTCTTCCCCACTAGGGTTATAAGGTTGCTTTAAACTACTTCCAAAGACAAAGGCAACGGTTTGCCATAAACCAGCATTCAATCCACCTTTATATTCCTTGATTAACTGGTAACAATTATTGCCAGTTTCACGATTAATTAACTTCATAAGGACCTTGCCTTGATAAACAGATAAATTGGTCACCTTATCTGCAAAATCCCTTTTCAATTCTTTTTCTCTAGACTTAATAATCTGCTTTCTTAATTTTTCATCTTGAACATTGGCTAATTGTGCGTTCACTGATCGTATCACTTTACTTGCTGTTACAGCATAAGGATAAGTGACATAAACAGCATTGCGCAATCTTGTCCAATTTTTCCAATAGTTTTTTAAAGCATTCGTTTGAACAGCATTCACCATCACTGTAGGCAACCAAGATTGAGGAATGGTATCTCCCTCTGGTGTAATATAAGCCTCCACCCTTACTGTATCATTCTGACTCGTTTGCGCAAAAAGCTGCTTTGGCAAGCTCATTGTCATTACAAATAATAGTATACAAAAGGTGGTTCTCATATTCATTGATACACTAATATACGAAAAGTAACCCTATTTTTTAAATCGATAATAGGCCCCCATCATAAACCCAATAGTCGTCACAATGACCCCAAGCCACACTAAATTGATCCATGGGAATTCATAGACTTTTAAAGTAATGAGGTTCGTTAAAGCAGTTGACTCCTTCACCCCAATTTCTAAAATACCTTTTTCTTGGTCAATCACTTTGTTAAAACTTAAGACTAAGTTCTGTGCCTTCACTGTATCCACTTTTGAGGTCAGATTTAATCCTTCCAATAAAATCCCAGGTTCTGCAATATATTTTAAGCCTTCTTTAGAAACCACATTCAATTGTAACCTTAATTCATTGACACCAGCTGGTCTTTCCCCTGGAGGATTCACATTCACTTTCTCCAATTTAATATAACCATTGCTATAAAAAATAGAATCGCCTACGGTGATATTGATTGGCTTGAAACTTGTGGTATCTTCTTCTGTATGGTCTTGAAAAGAAGTCACGTACACAAAAATATCTTTGTGCAAATAATGCTTCGAAGATGGATTGGCAGAGAAGCCTTCCATCCCTTTATTGTTTTTTAAAACATCGGGATATAATTTAAAAGTCTCTCCTGTTTTCATTTCCTTAAAATTTAATTCAAAATACCTTTTTCCTATCGCATCAAAAGTATCTCTTAGGTAAGTCACATTGTATTTACCCATATCGGTTTCAATGGTCTCAAATAAAGTTAAGTTCTCTCTTGGGTCGCCAACTGGACTTTTTTTCTGGGTGGAGTCTATCCTTAAAGGACTTATCCCTGTTGTGTTGTAGCTCAATGTAGTTTTATTGGCAGAAGAAATAAAGATACCTGCCAACACCAAACCAAATCCAATATGACCAATGGATGAACTTGCAGATTTTAATTTTCCTTTCAAGACCACAGACCAATAGGAGATATTTCCAACAATCGCAAAAACAGAAGTTACTATGGCAATATAAATTGCGCCTAAAAATCCAACCCCTTTATCATCATAGGCTACTCCAACAAAAACAAAAATCACAATACTAATGAGGACGGTGATAATCAGAGGCCATAGAATTTGCTTTTTAAAATAAGGCATTGGTGTTGTTTTGTATTTCAAAAACTGTCCAACTGCTGTTAAAGTACCAATGATGATAGCCACAAAAATTTGTACTTGATTGTATGCAAATTCTGGATCTTCTGGTGGTGCAATCTTGGTACCAAAAATTTTATTGAATACTGGAGTAGACGTCTTAAGAATAATCACCATCGCAGCAAGCACCAATACCAATGAGCCAATTAACATCCAAAATTCCCTGCTATCTATTGCATCTTCCTTCAAAGGCTCTTGCATGTGTTTGTAACGCACAAAATATAATACAAAGAAAGGAACCACAAAGATGAATAAGAAAAATAACAACTGTCCATTCATCCCTAAATCGGTAAAAGCATGTACTGAAGTATCTCCTAAAATCCCACTTCTAGTTAAAAATGTAGAATAGGTAACTAAAAGGAAACTAATACCAAGGAATAAATAAGTGGCTTTTAAACTTGCTCCTGTTTTAGTATAAATCATTGCCGTATGTATCCCTGCAACCAAAGTCAACCATGGCACCAAGGATGCATTCTCCACTGGATCCCATGCCCAATAACCACCAAAGGTTAAACTCTCGTATGCCCATGCAGCGCCCATCATAATTCCTAAGCCCAATATACCTGCAGAAAAATTGGCCCAAGGCAAGGCGGATTTAACCCAGTTATGTTCTTTCTTTAATAAGCCTGCTACTGCGTAAGCAAATGGCACGATGGTACTAGCAAATCCTAAAAATAAAATAGGCGGATGAATGACCATCCAGTAATTCTGTAGTAAAGTATTTAAGCCTGTACCATCTTTTAATAATTGCACATAATCTGGTCTGGATAAAATTGGCCAGTTCATTTCATGTCTTAATAATATAAATGGACTAGATCCAATTTTCACATCCAACACATACAAGCCAATCACCATGGTGGCAAGTATTAACTGCGCAAAGCTAATGACCATCAATACGCCAGCTTCATGTGCTTTGGCTTTCTTAATTAAAATTAAACCCAACACAGCATGCCAAAAACTCCACAATAAAAAACTTCCTTCCTGTCCTTCCCAAAAACAACTCAATAAATATTCAAATGGTAAATTTTTATCGCTATGCGTATAAGCATACTTATATTCAAATAGATGATTGTAGATCACATAAAATAACACCACAAAACTTCCAATCACAGTCAAGGCCTCAATGACAAAAGCTGTTCTAGCTAATTTTTTCCAACTCGCTTCCACCACCATTTCTTTTGCATAAAATGCTTTAGCGAAAGAAAATGTAGCCACTAAAGAAGCTACAAAAGATAAGATGGATAAAAAATAACCTATTTGACCAGGTAACAAATGTTCCCCTATAAACTCAGTTGGCTGCATGTTGTGATGTTGATTAGTTGGTAATGGTTACCGGTTGTTCCTTCATTGCATTTGGATTATCCTTGTATTTGGACGGACATTTCATGACAATTGCACTACATTCAAATGCATCTCCTTGAACACGTCCTTTCAATACCAAACGTTCTGACTTTTCCATATCGGTGGGCATGGTATTGCGATAAACCACTGCAATTTTACCCCCTAAACTATCCTCCACATTAAACTTTAATAAATTAGGATCTTTAACTGGATCGTATTGAACGGGCACAGATTTATCCATTTTTACGATCAAATTCACAAATTTGCCTTCTTTTTGCCTAGCAGAAGCCACTGTTTCATAGCTACTTAAATCGCCTGTATAGCTTATTAACACTACAATTGCGGCCGCAATCATGACCAATAAAATAAGATGTGTTTTCTTCATACCGCAAAGTTAACCAAATGGCCTTAAATTGCACCAAATTTTACGCATCTCATAAAATTCAATTATGCGCCTTTTTGACTATATCATTGTTTGCAAAAGTCCCGATTTTAAAAACGTAGACAGAATCAGCCAATTGATGCTTTTCATCACCCTTATGGCGCTTTCCTATTCGCTATATGCAGGTTTATATCCTAGTCCTGCCTTATTAATTGCGATCATGACTTCGGTGGCTAGTTGGTGGATTTTTTGCGTCTATCAAAAGATTAAAGGTAGTGCACCTTATTACCGTTTAGGTTTGGTATTTGCTTCTTGGGGATGGTTTTTACTACCCAACGCATTATTAATTGCTGGCGTATACTTAATCGCAGCCTTGTTTGAGCGTCAAGTGAAATTCCCTTACGAAATAGCTGTAGACCCTGCTGGTGTATTAGTCAATACCTTTCCAAAAAAGTTGTATCCATGGGCCGAAATCAACAATATGCTGATTAAAGACGATTATATTACAATCGATTTCAAGAACAACAAATTGATCCAAAAACAAATCAACGAGCCTGTGACTGAAACGATCAAAAACGATTTCAATGCTTTTTGCGCGGAGCATCTAGCTAAAACTAATTAATTATGGCATTAACTGAGTCCCCTTATTTATTGTATTCAGACGGAGAAGGCAACATCTTTGAAGATGAATCCTTATTTGTAGTAGGCAGAGCTGGATGGGACGCCTATCCCATTCCGGAGGAAGATTGGATTCCCTTGCCAGAAGGTGGAAGCTTATATGAATTACCTGGCAGAAGAGGCATTGGCATTGATGTAGATAGTGGTGAAATGCGTTTATGTGAAAAAGGATGGGCTGTTGCTGCATTCATCCCACCTGCGCATACTGGATTGTATATCGCCGCTTATGAGTCTTTACCAGAAGCGCCGTTGTTGCCTTTATTTTGTTATACCGCTGTGGGTTGGTTAGATGGCATTAACTATGTACCTGCTGTTAGAATCGAACAAGATATTCGCCAGGATTGTGAAGGCTATGATCAAGAAACAATTGAGTATGGCACAGCACATTTATTAAAAACATATAGTGAAAATAGATTGGTGCAGCACCTGATGCAAAACTGTTGTATGACTTATCATTGTCCTGCTGCAAGAAATTTAGCCATGGGAAGATGGGAATGTCCCATCCCGATTTCACCTGCTTGCAATGCCAATTGTATTGGATGTATTTCTTTCCAACCAATCGAGGAAGAAATTGTTTCCAACCAAGAACGTTTATCATTTAAACCTACTGCAGCCGAAGTGGTAGAATATACTGTACCCCATTTAATGTCTGCCCCTTTTCCAATTGTAAGTTTTGGACAAGGTTGTGAAGGCGAACCATTGTTAATGTGGGAGACCATCAAGGAAGCCATTATAGAAATCAGAAAACATACAGACAAAGGCAGCATCAATATCAATTCAAATGGTTCTAATCCTGTCGCAGTCGCTGCACTAGCTGCTGTTGGTTTGGATAGTTTAAGAGTCAGCACCAATTCTGCTAGACCTGAAATTTACAATGCTTACTATCGTCCAAATAATTACACCTTCCAAGATATCGTTGAAAGTTTAAAAGTGATGACTGCTGCAGGCAAGTGGACGAGTATTAATTATTTTGTTTTTCCTGGCATGACGGATACCATTGCAGAATATGAAGCACTTAGACAATTGATCAAAGACACTGGACTAAAAATGATACAGTGGCGCAATTTCAATATTGACCCAGATTGGTATCTAGGCAAAATTGGCGTGACAGAACCAGGAGAGATCATGGGTGTTAAACAAATGATGGAATTAATTAGAGAAGAATTTCCTGATTTAAAATTTGGTTATTTTAATCCACCTATTGAACGTATCAAAGGTGATTATGCGACTGAATTTGCACATCATTAATATGGATCAATTTTGAAAAGACATTACAATAAACAAGTTCAATTTGGAACCTTACTGGCCATCATCGCTTGTATCATCTGGTCAGGTAATTTTATTGTTTCTAGGTATTCCATACAATTGGCTGGCCCCATTAGTCTTGCATTTTTTAGATGGTCGATTGCCACAATTACCATGCTCCCCTTTGCGATCAAAAATTTTAAAAAAGAAAAACAATTATTCAGGGATAATTTTAGTTATTTTTTCTGGATGGCACTGGTAGGTATTGCCTTATACAATACCATGATTTACCAAGCTGGTCATTCAACGACTGCTATCAATATGGCATTATTTGGTTCAATAATTCATCCAATTGTGGCCACATTACTTGCTGCATGGATTGTCCAAGAAAAATTGAATTGGAAAAGTATCACAGGTATTATCTTAGGCGTTATTGGGATCATTGTTTTATTAAGTAAAGGTGAACTCAATACTTTATTGCACTTAAAAATTACAACGGGTGATTTATGGATGATTGGTGCTGGATTATGCTTTGGTAGTTACAATGTTTTTGTTCGTAAAAAACCAATAGGCATTTCAAATAATAGTTTTCTACTTGTGCTTTTTGCCATTGGCACTATTTTATTATGCCCATTTGCAATTTATGAAATGAATTATGTTCAACCTGTTCATTTTAACAAACAACTTTTATTTATTGTATTATATATAGGAATAGGCAACTCCACTATTGCGTATTTGTTATGGAATAAAGCCATACACATACTAGGATCAGCAAAGACGGCCTTATTTGGCACTTTAATACCCTTCCTAAGTTCCATTGAAGCACTGTTTATTTTGAATGAACAATTCAACATTTTTCAAATCATTAGTGGTGGGATCATTATTTGCGGAATCGTGATCAACACCTGGCCTTCAAAAACAAAACATGGCGCTTAGTACGATTCTGTTTTTATGCTTGATTGCCTTTTTAGCAGGCTATGTGGATGCGGTGGTAGGCGGCGGTGGCTTGATACAAGTTCCAGCAGGATTGATTATGATGCCGACGCAAGCAGTATCAACAGTCATTGGTACACTTAAAGTACCTTCTTTTATTGGAACCTGTTTTGCAACCTATCAATATTTACAAAGGGTTAAAATTCCATTTTTAAGAATTCTACTATTTACAAGTATTGCATTTACAGCCGCTTTTTCTGGTTCTTTATTACTCACTAGAATGAGTAGTCAATTTATGAAACCAGTGCTCTTTTTTGTATTACTTGCTTTGGCGATCTACACTTTTACAAAAAAAGACCTTGGACAATCCTTGCAGAAGGATGACATTCAATTTCCGATGTTAAAAGGCATCCTAATTTGCCTAGTCATTGGTTTTTATGATGGTTTTATTGGACCTGGCGCAGGAAGTTTATTCGTACTAGCATTCATTGCTATTTTAGGATATGATTTTATGCAGGCAAGTGCACATGCTAAAATTGTCAACCTTTCTACCAATCTTGGCTCTTTGATCTTGTTTATAGGAAAAGGTGTGATACTTTGGCCAGTGGCCATCCCCATGTCTATATGTAATGCCACTGGCGGGTTTTTTGGTTCTAGAATGGCTTTAAAGAAGGGCAATCAATTTATTCGTAAAATTTTCTTAATTGTGATTGTAGCCACCTTGCTAAGATTGGGATATGACGTTTTTTTGCATTAATTTTAAACTATGCAATTGAGTTTTGAACAAGAAAAGAATATTAAAGCTGGTGTCTATACTGGACTAATCTGTCTGGGACTTTCACTGATTTTTTTTGTTTCAAAATTTCAGGAACCTACCCCTAAAGTAGTTCCCCCCTTGCCTGAATATATGGAGGTGAACTTAGGCAATAGCAATACCGGTGGCGGAGAGATTCCTCCAATGAGTAAAGCAGCACCTGCTCCTGAAAAAGGGTCTACATCTACTAAAACTAAACTGGCTTCCAGTTTGGCTTCAAAAATAAATGCAGTCTCCAATGATGCAAATGAGGAGGCCATTCGTTCTGGCAAAGTAAAAAATACAATTAAAAATAATCCAGTACCTATCCCAGCAAAGCCTAAAGCGCTAATGGGGAAATATGCAGGCGGGAACGGGGCTGGTGGAAATAATCAAGACAGTTATAATAATGTGAAAGACCAAGGCATAGCTGGAGGCAAAGGAGATCAAGGCGTTGAAAATGGCTCTATCAATGGCAAAGCCTATACCGGCAATGGTGGACCCCTCGTAACAAAAGGTGACCGAAGGGTTACAAAGTCCTATTCATTCAATGGAGATGTGCCTCCTGCAACCATCTATGCAGAGATCGAAGTCAATCCAAATGGCGTGGGAAGGTTTATTCAAATTACAAGAGGCTCTTCCTCCAATGACCCAAAATACAAAAGCGCAATTAAAGAATACTTAACAAAAATTAATTTCAATTCGGCTGATCATAGTTCTACAGTAACTGTGAAATTCAAATTCGATCTTCAATAAGCCACCCAATTTGTATGCGGTATCAAGAAACGATTGACTATTTATACACTAGACTACCCATGTTTAGTAGGATTGGTGCTGCTGCAATCAAACCGAATTTAGACAATACCATTGCTATTTGTGAATTTCTTGGACACCCAGAAAAAAAAATCAAAACCATTCATATTGCAGGTACCAATGGTAAAGGTTCCACCAGTCACATGCTTGCTTCTATTTTTCAAGAAGCAGGATACAAAACGGGATTGTACACTTCGCCACATTTATATGATTTTAGAGAACGCATCAAAGTCAATGGGGAAATGTGTAGTCAAGATTTTGTCATTGATTTTACCGATAAAATAAAAACATGTATTGAAAAGATAGAACCCTCTTTCTTTGAAATCACAGTAGGCATGGCTTTCGATTATTTTGTGCAAGAAAAAGTAGACATCGCCATCATTGAAACAGGATTAGGTGGCAGGTTAGACAGCACGAATGTGATTGAACCAGAACTATCCATCATTACCAATATTGGATTTGACCATATGGCACTACTCGGAAATACTTTGGAAGCCATTGCATCTGAAAAAGCTGGCATCATTAAAAAGGATACCCCAGTTGTAATAGGCGCAATTAATACTACGACGAAAAAAGTATTTGAAGAAAAGGCCAACCAAGAAAATGCACCCATTTATTTTGCAGAAGATTTTATCGAATTTAAATCCTTTCAAAACAATTGGCAAAACGCCTTATTTGAATTCAACCAACCCCTTATTCATGCACTAGACGCGCCCCTATTTCCAAAAAATTTCACCATAGAATGCGATCTTCCTGCAAAATACCAAGCTAAAAATTTAAAAGCAGTATTGGTAGCTGCTCAATTACTTTCGACCATGGGCTGGAAGCTCAAAGCAAACAAAGTGATGAAAGCATTGTCACAAATCAAAAAAAACAATGGCTTAATGGGCAGATGGGAATGTATTCAAGACAGCCCGAGAGTGATATTGGATGTAGCGCATAACGAACATGGGGTAAATGCATTATTAGAACAATTAGCCTCATTACAATATCAACAATTGCATATTGTTACTGGAATGGTCAAGGACAAAGATGTTCAATCAGTCTTAAAATTACTTCCTAAAAATGCATTGTATTATTTTACGCAATCACATATTCCAAGGGCATTACCAGTGAATGAATTAGCAGATCAAGCAGCGGTCATTGGATTAAATGGACCTTCTTACGAAGATGTCAATCTTGCTTTACATGATGCCATAAAAAATGCCAACCACAACGATTTGATACTTGTGATTGGCAGTGTATTTTTAGTCGCCGAAGTTGACAGAACTAAGTTTTTATAAAATTACCATCCTTTATTTGCTCTTAAAGTAGTGATATGCGCCACATGATGTTTGCCATGCCATGCATACACTGCAAACAAATCCCAAAGACTTACTTCTGCGTTTCTACCTGGATGAAATATTTTTCTTTGCCATTGTTCCTCGGTTAAACTAGCTAATAAATTAGCCCATCTTTCATGCAAGGCATGCAATAAGGTCATAGAATAATTAATGGGTGTATCCAATGCATCTGCCATCGATACCCACTTGTTTTCATCGTACGCTTTGACAGAAGGCACCTCTTCGGTCAATCCTAATTTAAATCTTGCAAAGGCATTCATATGACTGTCTGCAATATGATGCACTAGTTGTTGCACTGTCCATCCTCCTTCTCTGTAGGGCGTTTCTAAGTGTACTTGATCTAAATTCAAGACAGCCATTTCGACATCCGTTGGTAAATGCCTTAATGCATTGATCCATTCTTTTTTAGTCGCTTCTGAATAGGGTTTCAATTCATACTTACCAATTGGATATTTTGGGTCTATTGTCATATTGAATCATTTAATCTTCTCTTAGTTGTTTTCCTGTCATATGGATAAAAACATCTTCTAAATTCGCCATTTTCACTTCTTTTTCTTTTTCAAATCCAGATGCGACCAATTCGTCTATCAATTGATTCGGTGAATTGATGCCAATGATTTTACCACTATCAATAATCGCCACTCTATCGCAAAGTACTTCTGCTTCATCCATATAATGCGTTGTAATGATGACAGTCGTGCCATTGTTTCTAATTTCTTGAATCAAATCCCAAAGATTACGTCTTGCTTGAGGATCCAAACCTGTTGTAGGTTCATCTAAGAAAATGATTTTTGGACGATTGATGAATGTGGTGGCAATTGAAAATCTTTGCTTCTGTCCCCCACTCAATTCCTTGAATTTGGATTTGGCTTTGTCTACTAAATCTACTTTAGCCAATAGTTCCATTGGATCCATCTCCATTTGATACAACCCAACAAATAATTGAATGAGTTCTGTTAAATTCAAATTAGGGTAAAATCCAGCAGTCTGTAATTGTACACCAATGATTTTCTTAATGGCTTCTGGATCTGTGTCTAAATTCATCCCATCTACGATCACTGTCCCTCCAGACTTTTGCCTTAAGGTTTCAATGATTTCTAAAGTAGTAGATTTTCCAGCACCATTCGGTCCTAATAAACCAAATATCTCTCCTTTAAATACGTCAAAGCTAATGCCTCTAACTGCTTCAAAGTCGCCGTAGGACTTGGTCAAATCCTTCACTTGTATGATGGGTTCCTTCATGAATATTTGTATTAAATCGTTCTTTAGCAAAAATAACCTAACTAACTTATATTTGCCCTAACAAAATTAGTTATATGAAGGTAGGTATTTTAGGCGGAGGACAATTGGGAAGGATGCTTTTACAAGCAGCAGCAAATTATGATCTAACTACTTATGTTTTAGAAAAAGATCCCAACTGCCCAGCAGCGCACTTATGCCACCATTTTACAACAGGAGACATTTTAGATTACGATACGGTCTATCAATTTGGCAAACAATTAGACGCATTGACCATTGAGATTGAAGCTGTGAATGTGGATGCTTTAACTCAATTAGAAAAAGAAGGTGTAAAAATTTATCCTACTCCATCCGCTATTCGAACCATTAAAAATAAAATTGCACAAAAACAGTTTTATGTAGATAACGAAATTCCTAGTTCCAATTTCGTTGTGACCGATTCCGCAGAAGCAATTCGCCAACACTTAGAACTATTGCCTGCGGTACACAAATTAGCAGAGGGCGGCTATGATGGCAAGGGCGTTCAAATCATTGAAGACGAAAAATCCATTGCATTGGGTTTTAATGCACCTGCTGTATTAGAAGAAAAAGTAAAGATTGTCAAAGAATTGGCATTGATTGTAGGTATGAATACAAAAGGTGAAACAGTCATCTTTCCTCCAGCCGAAATGGTTTTTGACCCTGTATATAATTTGTTAGACTACCAATTAAGTCCAGCAAAAATTGAAGAGAGGCAACTTTGGAAAGCAGAAGCCATTGCAAGAAAAGTGGTACAATCCCTTAAGAGTCCAGGTCTTTTTGCCATTGAATTATTTGTAGACCAGAAAGGAGATATCCTTGTTAATGAAACTGCACCAAGAGTGCACAATAGCGGACACCATACCATTGAAGCTAATTATGCTAGTCAGTATGATATGTTATTAAGGATCATGCTTGATTATCCTTTAGGCAACCCAGCGCCTATTTTACCAAGTGCGATTGTAAACCTCATAGGTGCAGAAGGTTATAGTGGCGATGTGGTGTATGAGGGATTAGAAGAAGTGATGAAGATGGATAATGTGTTTGTTCATCTGTATGGAAAAACCACCACAAAACCAGGCAGAAAGATGGGACATGTCACCATTATTAGTAATGACTATATGGACTTAACCCATAAGGCCAATAAAATCAAACATACCCTCAAGGTCATTAGCAAATAGTTTCTTGCTTATTCGCCACTTGTCAATATTGCTGACTTTGGCTTTGCTTCAACTAATTTTTTCTTAACAGTAAGACTTCTGAAATAACCAATACCTATAATACTCTTGGTTTGTAAACCTGGTGATTTTTTGAGTGGGCCAAAACTGCGAATCTTATCATCATAAATTAAATCCAAACTATAAGTCGCTGAAAAGTTTTTATTGATCTTGAACGTAAACAAATTGGTCATGTAAAAATTGACATTTTCAGGCTTATCATAATAATTGGAGAAAAAATCTGCACGACCCTTGTAAGTGATATTAGAAGCGATGACTTTATTGTAATTAACAGTAACAAACAAACCCGTTTCACGCTTCACCATAGATCCTGAATCCACACCATATTTACCAAGGTTTGATAATTTTTTATTTAAAACCAATGTGGTTCTTGATGTTAAAGGAGAAAAGAAGAGTGAAAAATTATTATCAGGCTTATAATCCAACCCTGCAGAAATAATCATATAGGCAGGCGCAAAAAATGAAGAGGTAAAAGTGGCTTTAGTGCCACTAAAACTATAACCATCAAAAAGTTGAGAACGGAAATTAAATAACCCAGAGAGATACCATTTCCCAACCGTATCCATTTTATAACCATACTTACTTAGTAAATCTAATCTGTCATCATTCTTCCTGCCCCCCTGTGATGTGGATTGAACAAATCCAAGATTCACATCTAAATTATTGTCCCAAGATTGACGTTCTTTTTTATAAAAGGCGAAATAATTAAAATAACTATTGATGGTCATATTAAAATTATCTCCCCCAGCAGCCCAATTGCTCAATGAACTTTGTGCCACATTTAAATTGAATAAACCACCCTGTTTCCAATTCCAATTAGCCGTATCGGTGTCTTTTTTAATATTCCTCGAAGTCTCCGATCTCAATTTAGCCACCACCAATTCTTGTGCATTTGCCCTATTCAAACAAAAAACAGTCAACAATAAAATGAATCCTTTGAGCATGCGCAAATTTTTATAAATATACAACCTAGTCAATAATCGATTGACTATTAGGTTGATATAAAATAAAATACAATTTATCTTGTCTTATTTTAATCATTTGTATATCAAAGGATTAGGAATTTTATCTGACAAGTTGACACATAAAAATATTTTGACTAAGTTTGCAGTTCAAAATAAGTGCATGGAATCGAATTTACTGATAGATAAATCCCAGAATGAAGCTAGACAAGGGGAAGCCTATGCTAGCCAAGCGAGTTCGGGTGTCTTTCAAAAGCACTTCTATGTAGAGAGCTATGGTTGCGCAATGAACTTTGCAGACAGTGAAGTGGTTGCCGCTATCTTAGAAAAGAATGGTTTTGGAGGCACTAAAAATATTGAAATAGCGGATTTAATTTTGATCAATACTTGTTCTATTCGTGAAAAGGCCGAATTGACTATCCGAAAGAGGTTGACTGAATTTAGAAGATTGAAACAAGCCAACCCCGGATTGTTGGTTGGTGTATTGGGTTGTATGGCAGAAAGATTGAAAGCCCAGTTATTAGAAGAAGAAAAATTGGTAGACTTAGTGGTTGGGCCAGATGCCTATAGAACCCTACCCGATTTAATTGCTGAAGCTGGTACTGGACAAAAAGCAGTGAATGTGTTATTAAGTAGAGACGAAACCTATGGCGATATTGCTCCCGTTAGATTGGACAACAATGGCATTAGTGCTTTTGTATCTATTATGCGTGGATGTAATAATATGTGTAGTTTCTGTGTAGTGCCTTTCACTAGAGGCCGTGAGCGCAGTAGAGATGCCTTCTCTATCCTTGCAGAATGCAGAGACTTATGTGATCAAGGATATAAAGAAGTGGTATTATTAGGTCAAAATGTGGATAGTTATTATTGGAGTAATCCAGAAGATAATACCACTATTACTTTCGCCATGTTATTAGAACAAGTGGCACAAATTGACCCAAGCCTTAGGGTTCGTTTTAGCACTTCTCATCCAAAAGATATTACGGACGAAGTCTTACATACCATTGTCAAATACGATAACATTTGCAAACATATCCACCTACCTGTTCAAAGCGGCAGTTCAAGAATCTTACAATTGATGAATAGAACGTATACCAGAGAATGGTATATGGCCAAGATTGACCGCATTCGTGCCTTATTGCCTAACTGTAGTATTACATCAGACATCATTGCAGGATTTTGTACAGAAACCGAGGAAGATCATCAAGAAACCCTTAGCCTCTTGCAATATGCCAATTACGATTTGAGCTATATGTATTTTTATTCTGAACGTCCTGGCACATTAGCTGCAAGAAGGTATGAAGATGATATTGATTTAGTGACCAAAAAAAGAAGGTTACAAGAAATTGTAGACCTTCAATGGACCTTATCCAATGAAAGTAATAAGCGAGATGTGGGTAGCATATTTGAAGTTTTGATAGAAGGCAATAGTAAAAGGAACGAGGCAGAATGGATGGGACGAACTAGTCAAAATAAAGTGGTTGTTTTTCCAAAAGGCAATTTCAATTATAAAAAAGGGGACTATGCACAAGTCAAGATTCACGATTTTACAAAAGGTACTTTATTAGGAGGGCTCATTTAATTTAATTTAATTTATTCATACCATGGATTTACAATCATTAAAAAACAGATTCAGTATCATTGGCAATACGCCCTTGCTGAATCATGCTTTAAATACTGCAGAGCAGGTTGCTGCAACTGATTTAACGGTGCTCATTGTGGGAGAAAGTGGTGTTGGTAAAGAAGTTTTTTCACAGATCATTCATAGCCTATCCTCCAGAAAACACAATCCATTTATTGCTGTTAACTGTGGTGCGATTCCAGAAGGAACGATTGATTCGGAATTATTTGGACACGAAAAAGGTTCATTCACTGGTGCGGTGGATAGTCGCAAAGGCTATTTTGAAACTGTGAGTGGTGGCACCATTTTCTTAGATGAAATAGGTGAATTGCCTTTAGGTACACAAGCCAGATTATTGCGTGTGTTAGAGACGGGTGAATTCATTCGCGTTGGTTCCTCTAAAGTTCAAAAAACAGATGTGCGTGTCATTGCAGCAACCAATAGAGAATTGATTGAATTCACGGAAAAAGGAAGATTTAGAGAGGACTTATATTATAGATTGAACACCGTGCCTATTCGTGTTCCTTCATTAAGAGACCGCAAGGAAGATATCCCATTACTTTTTAGAAAATTCGTGGTGGATTTTGCTGAAAAGTATAAGACTAAACCCATTTATTTAGACGAGGAGGCAAAAGGATTATTGACAGCATATGGTTGGCCAGGCAATGTGCGTGAATTAAAAAATATTGCAGAGCAAATTTCTGTGTTGAGTAAAAACGACCATATAGATGCAGCACAATTAAATTCATTTTTACCAAAACATACAGCACATAAAATGCCAATGGTCACTGGTACACCAGTGGGTGAATTCGCTAATGAACGTGAAATTCTATACAAACTATTTTTTGACATGAAAAAAGATGTCAATGAGTTAAAGAAAATGTTTTTAGAGATTTTACAGAACCCAAGTTTATCTGGACAAGCGGCACACTTTACAAAAGAAGCAATCATCAATGAATTAAAGGAAGATATTGGCCCATCCCATGCCCCCGTCTCTAATGTGAGCATGCCTAGTAATGCAATGCAATTGCCTAATCACCAACCAGTCATCATTGACAATGACCTGCAGAACCATTATGAAATAGAAGAGTCTTTAAATATCATGGATAAAGAAAAAGAACTAATTTTAAAGGCACTTAAAAAACATAGAGGCCGTCGTAAAGATGCTTCTACCGACCTAGGCATCAGCGAAAGAACATTGTACAGAAAAATTAAAGAATACGACATTGAAGAATAATCTATCTATATTAAGTTTTATCAGCCTATGTATCCTTCTAACTTCATGTGGTGTCTATAGTTTTAAGGATGCGATGATCCCCGATAATGTAAAGACGGTAAAGATTGGATTTATTGACAACAGAGCAAAATATGTCAACCCGCAGTTAGCACCTATGTTGACGGATAAAATTTTGCAAAAAATAATTGGTCAAACAAAATTGACAAGAACCAATAGCGACGACGCACACTATCAAATTTTTGCGACCATCACCAATTACGATCCTTCACAAACGGTAGGTGTGAGTGGCCAAGCAGCAGCAAGTAATAGACTAACTGTGACGGTGCATGTGGTTTTGAAAAAGACATTGGAAAATAAAGAACTTGAATTTGATGTAACCCGTAATTTTGATTTCTCTGCCAATCTAACACTAAATCAAGCCGAGGGTCAATTAATGGATGAAATTATTCGTAGTATTACGGATGATATTTTTAATCAAATTTTTTCAAACTGGTAAAGCATGAGTGCATTAATGATCAACGACATAGTTAAACAATGGACAGGACATGCTTCATTAGAAGCCATCGAAACGGATACCCTTGAAAAGTTTGCACTGGATCATCCCTATGCCCCAACGATTCAATTTCTTTTGGCAAAAAAATACCAGCAGATTGCCTCCCCACTTTTAGCCGCTCAATTATATAAAGCAACTGCCTATTTTCCTTCTAGTCTTCATTTGCATTGTTTAATGCATCAAGAAACCCAAACTGAAGTCAATACCCCTGCAGGTGCCAAATTAAATAGCTTACTCAACAATCAGGTTGCACAATTCAATGAACAAGTGGATGCATCTGATGTGTTAGATTATGAAAAAGAAATAACTACAAGTATACAGAAAGACTATTTTGCCGCTCAAGGCATCGAATTAGACCTTTCTAAGCTTCCTCAAGATAAATTTACCCAACAGCTTAGAAGTTTTACTGCCTGGCTTAAAGTGATTAAAAACAAGGATGGTGTAGACCAGCTTGACCAAATTGGGGCATTAGGGGCCGATCAGGAGCAAATCATTGCTCAAATTGCCGAAAAAGCCAATATCCCAGCGGATATTTTAACCGAATCCATGGCTGAAATATGGGAAAAACAAGGGAATTTGAAGAAAGCCATTGCCACCTATGAAAAATTAAGTTTTATTTTTCCTGAAAAATCCGTTTATTTTGCATCCCGTATAGAACATTTAAAAAATAACAAATGATAACTTTCTTTTTAATATTAGTCGTAGTAGCCTGTGTTGCCTTGGGATTCATGGTATTGATCCAAAATCCAAAAGGTGGTGGATTAAACGCCAATGTAGGTGGATTAACTAACAATTTCATGGGTGTGAAGCAAACGACAGATGTACTTGAAAAAGGTACTTGGATTTTCGCCTCTGTGATTGCAATATTAGCCATCACCTCTACCTTATTCTTAAGTGGTAATGCTAGCAATGGAAATAGCGTATTGGACAAAGTCAATACCTCTACTTCAACAAGTCCAGCTACCCAAGTAGCTCCTCCTCCACCGCCAGCAGCAGCGATGGATACCAACAAGAAATAATTCCATTAGAATGTGTATTCATTCTTTTTAAAATAGTATTTTTCCCCACCATCCAAATGGTGGGGATTTTTTTTGTATTTTAGTTGATATGAAAAAACTACTATCAATACTACTTAGTGTTATTGTATTTTATATTTTATTTATTGTATCTATTAAGAGCACTCATTTTAATCAAGAGCAAGTCTATTTTGAATATAAGAATGAAGGCTTGAGTCAATTGGCTGATAGTTTGGTTGCAAAAAAAATCATCTTCGAAAAAACGAGTTTTTTACTCCTTGCTAAAGCATTGAAAGTCCAAGACAAAATCAAAGCTGGAAGATTCCTTGTAAAAAAGAAAACCAGTCTGCTTGATCTCCTAAGGATGTTAAGAAACAATCGACAAGCGACGGTAAAATTGGTATTGAATAAAGTGCGCACAAAAGGGGAATTGGCTAAGCTAATTGCAAAGGCTTTCGATAGAGACAGTGCAGCAGTGATGACCTTTTTAAGTAGCAATGATTCTTTACAAGCTTTCGATACAGATACCACTCAACTCTTTGCTTTGCTCATACCCAATACCTACGAATATTATTGGAGTAGTTCAATGACTCAAATTTTAAGCAAATTACAAAAGGCGCAAATTTATTTTTGGAGTCAAAACAACCGTATTAAAAAAGCAGCAACTAAAGGCATGCGTCAAAATGAAATCTATACTTTGGCTTCTATTGTGGAAGAAGAAACCAATTTCGACTCTGATAAATCCTTAATTGCAAGTGTTTACCAAAATAGATTAGAAAAGCAAATGCCTTTGCAAGCATGCCCAACTATCAAATACGCGATGCAAGATTTTACCATCACACGTATTTATGAAAAATATTTATCCAACGCCTCTCCTTATAATACCTACCGTATCAAAGGCCTGCCTCCTGGCCCTATTTGTACCCCAGCTGCCAAAACCATTGACTTAGTATTGGATGCGCCAAAAACGGATTATATTTACTTTGTGGCAAAAGCAGACTTTAGTGGTTACCATCATTTTAGTAACAATTATGCCGAACATGATCGATACGCCAAAGAATACCAGAAAAAGCTAGACGAATACCAAGCTAAAAAAGCGCTGGAAAATAATAGCGCTGGAAAATAATATTTAACTAATTAAATTTAAAATAGCCTTTCATTACTTGAAAAAAATAAAACAATACCTTTTAATCCCGCTGCAATTTGCCAAGCAGAAAGCTAAACGCATTGTCATTCCCGGATTTCAGGAAGTAAATTTATTTCAAGTGATTCAATTTTTGTTGAAACAATTGAATACCATTGGACTCTATGATCGAGCATCTGCCATTTCCTTTAATTTAATCATGGCTTTACCAGCGGGATTCTTATTTTTATTTTCAATCATCCCCTATTTTCCAAAAAGCTTAAAAATTAAAAAACAGATTCTATCTATTTTTAAGGATATCTCACCCAATTCAAGTACCTACCGATTTATTTTGGACATCATCAATGATTTATTAAGTCAACACGTTGGTATCTTCTCCTTTGGTTTTCTTTTATTATTATTTTACGCTTCCAATGCCATGACAGGCATCATTAGAAGTTTTGATAAATCCATTATGCAAAACAGACCCTTCTTCCTGCACCAAAGAATGAGGGCGCTACGTTTAACATTGATTTTAATGTTATTAGTTTTTGCAAGCCTACTAGTGTTGATTGGACAGGATCAATTGACCTCCCTATTAAGAGAATTTTTTGACATTAAAAGAAAAACAATCTTACCTTATTGGAATAGTATTAGATGGGGTATCATTGTTTTACTCTTATTTTATGGCAATGCATTTATTTACAAGTATGCGCCACATGTAAAAGAAAAATGGGCCCTACTTTCGCCAGGTGCTATTTTATCAACAACATTAATGTTAGTGACGACCTTGGGATTTTCCTATTGGGTCAATAATTTTGGCAGCTATAGTAAAATTTATGGCTCCATTGGAACCGTACTTGTAGTGATGACCTTAATTTATATCAATGCCCTTATTTTGTTAATCGGATTCGAATTAAACGTAAGCATTGAGCTACTTAAAAAAGAACAAGACCAGGTAGATTACTTTAATTAAAAAAAATGAGCCTCTTTTTGGGAGACTCATTTTGTATTCAAATTATATTCAAGTTCAATCGAATTATAAAAGATTCAATTTTATTTATTGGCCATGTCTGGAATTTCAGCTACTTTATAAGCACCTGCATCCAACTTCGCCTTGGTCTCACTAAATGCTTTTAATGTAAAATCTATCTCCTCCTGTGTATGCACTGCAGTTGGAATCAATCTGTAAATGATATGTCCTTTTGGAATGACAGGATACACCACAATAGAACAGAAAATTTTATAATTCTCTCTAATATCCATCACCATGGCTGTTGCTTCTTCTACTCCCCCTTTCATATACACTGGTGTCACTACAGAATCAGTTTTTCCAATATCAAATCCTCTTTCTTTCAATCCATTTTGTAATGCCAATGCATTCTTCCACAAATTTGCTTTTAATGATGGTGTTGATCTTAATAGTTCCAAACGCTTTAAGTTACCTACCACATAGGGCATTGGTAAGCTTTTTGCAAAAATTTGTGAACGAATATTATAACGGATATAATCAATGATATTTTTTGGCCCAGCCATGAATGCACCAATGGATGCCATACTTTTAGCAAAGGTAGAAAAGTATAAATCAATTTCGTCCTGACAACTTTGAGCCTCTCCTGCACCTGCACCAGTTTCACCTAATGTACCAAATCCATGCGCATCGTCCACCAATAAACGGAACGGCACTTTCTTTTTCAATGCAGCAATCTCCTTTATACAACCTTGATCACCTGCCATTCCAAATACGCCTTCTGTAATCACCAATACCCCACCTAATTGTTGTTTGTCTACCAATGCTTGAGCTCTATGTAATTGTTTCTCACAATCTTCTACATCGTTGTGTTTAAAAACAAATCTGTGACCTGGAATCATTCTTAAACCATCAATAATACATGCATGACATTCTGCATCATACACCACTACATCATGACGGCCACAAATGGCATCAATCGCACTCATGATGCCTTGGTATCCATAATTCATTAGGATCGAGTCTTCCTTATGCACAAAAGCTGCTAATTCTTTTTCTAATTGTTCGTGTAAGTCACTGTTTCCACTCATCATCCTTGCACCCATTGGCAAGGCTAAACCATATTGAGCAGCGCCATCTGCATCTGCCTTTCTAACCTCTGGATGATTGGCTAAGCCTAAATAATTGTTCAAACTCCAAACAATCATTTCTTGACCTCTAAATTTCATTTTAGAGCCTATTTCACCTTCTAATTTTGGGAATGCAAAATAGCCATGCGCTCTTTCACGATGTTGACCGAGAGGCCCGTAGTTGTTGATCAGTCTTTCAAATATATCTGCCATTAGTATTAGTTATAGCTACAAATTTAATAATTTTTTAGGTTACTCAGGCTTTAATTATGCGTATTTTGCAGGTCTAAAATTTTGTAAAAATGCGTCTTTTATCCATTCTGTGTTTTTTGTTATGGTCTATTGTTAGTATTGCTCAAGCCCCAAAATCAAGCCCATCAAGCACTTCAGGTAAACCTAAACTAATTGTAGGTATTATGGTGGATCAAATGCGCTGGGATTATATCAATCAATTTAAGCCCTATTTCACCTCCCAAAAAGGCTTTTTGCGCTTTGTAAATGAGGGTGCCAGTTGTAATAATAATATAATTCCTTACGTACCAACAGTAACTGCTTGTGGACATGCTTCAGTTTATACTGGATCTACACCAGCAATTCATGGCATTGCTGGAAACCAATGGTTTGATAATATCTTTCAAAAATCAGTTTACTGTGTAGAAGACCCAAATGTTATTTCTGTAGGAATCGAAGGCAGCGCTGCTGGCAAAATGAGTCCAAAAAACTTATGGACAAGCACCATTGGAGATGAAATGAAATTAGCAAGCAACTTTAAAAGTAAGGTTTATGGTATTTCGATTAAAGATAGAGGTGCCATCTTGCCAGCAGGACATAGTGCCGATGGGGCTTTTTGGTATGATAGTAAAACTGGAAAATTTATTAGCTCCAATTACTATTACAAAACATTACCGTCATGGGTATCCAATTACAATGACCAGCATAGAGTAGATAGTTTATATGAGAATGGATGGGATTTAAGTTTAGCAAAATCAGTGTATGAAGCCAATTGTGATGGTGATATCAATGTATATGAGTCCACTCCTTTAGGCGTAAATCAAAAAGGATTCCCGTATATCTTGTCTCAATTTATAGGCAAGGATTATGGCAAAATTGCCTCTACTCCTTTCGGAAACAACTTAGTTAGAGAAATGGCCGAAAAGGCGCTCTTAAATGAGGGTTTAGGCCAAGATGATATCACTGATTTATTAGCTATCAGCTTTTCTTCTCCAGATTATATAGGACATTCATTTGGTCCAAATTCTTGGGAAACAATGGATGGTTATATCAAATTAGACGTTCAATTAGCTAAGCTTTTTGCGAGTTTAGATCAACAAGTTGGAAAAAATAATTATACTGTTTTTTTAACAGCGGATCATGCAGTACAACATATACCAGACTTTGCAAAAAAACACAATTTACCTGGTGGGTTAATTATTGAATCAGATATAAAAAAAGAGCTAAATCAACTATTGGTTAAAAATGGTTTAGACCCAAAATTGATTTCAGATATAGGTGAATACTATATTCACTTTAACCATGATCTAATGGATAGCCTTCATGTAAGTCAAGATAAATTAGTGCAATTAGTATCTAATATTCTAGAGAAAAATACAGGTATTTTACAAGTAGTTGAAACAAGAAAAGCTGCTACAGCATCACTACCTCAATCATTGAGAGAGCGCATTGTAAATGGTTATTCATCTCAAAGAAGTGGGGATTTATTTATAGTCACAAAATCTGGATATATGGATGGCTACGCTACAGGCACCACACATGGTACTTTATACAATAATGACGCACATATTCCTTTATTATGGTATGGAAATGGCATTAAAAAAGGTCAAGTTAATTCGGTGAATTATATGACAGATATTGCCCCTACAGTCACTACCCTTTTAGGCATTCAGATGCCAAGTGGTGCTATTGGGAAGCCTATATTAGAAGTATTGAAATAGCCGTTTTATCAGCCGTTTTGATAGACCTTGATGATGCTTTTAAGAGATTTAACAGAAAAATGAGTAAAATCATAGTGCAAGGATTGTCCATTTTAAGTGGATTTCGTAAATTGCATCTAGCATTTAGAGAAAAATAAAAATTAAAAATAACATCATGAAAAAATTAGCTACCGTATTATTTGCATCTGTATTATTATTAGCTGCAAACACCGCTTCTGCAAATTGTGGTAAAAAAGATTGCAAAGATTGTAAGAAAGAAACAAAAGCACATAAGTGTGATAAGAAATGCATGAAAGATGGCAAGTGTGCTGAAATGAAAAAAGAAACACCAAAAGCAAAGACAAACTAAGAAAAATTTGTACCCCCCTCAAGGTTTCACTAAAAAGCCCGATAGTAATTAACTACCGGGCTTTTTTATATGTTTAATTATTTAGCCAATTTCTTTTGCAAATTAGAGTCCAAGGCATCTAAGAATTCTTCTGTATATACATAGTGATCACCATGCTTCACTTTATTCCCGTGCACACATACTGCTAAATCTTTTGTCATGATGCCAGACTCAACTGTTTCCACACAAACTTCCTCTAATGCTTTAGAGAAGCGAATTAATTCTTGGTTATTATCCAATTGACCTCTAAATTCTAACCCTCTTGTCCAAGCAAAAATAGATGCAATAGGATTAGTTGATGTTCTGTTTCCTTTTTGGTGCTCACGGAAGTGACGTGTTACCGTACCATGCGCTGCTTCTGCTTCCATGACTTTACCATCTGGTGTAATTAAAGTAGATGTCATTAAACCCAATGAGCCAAATCCTTGTGCGACTGTGTCAGATTGAACATCACCATCATAGTTCTTACAAGCCCATACAAAATTACCATTCCATTTTAAAGCACTCGCTACCATGTCATCAATTAATCGATGCTCATACGTAATACCAGCATCTGCATATTTTGTTACGAACTCATTTTGATAGACCTCTTCAAAAATATCTTTGAAACGACCATCATATTTTTTTAAGATGGTATTTTTTGTAGAAAGATACAAAGGCCATTTTTTTGCTAATGCTTGGTTAAAACAAGCTCTTGCAAATCCATAGATACTCTCATCTGTATTATACATGGCCATGGCTATGCCATCCCCCTTGAAATTAAATACTTCAAATTCTTGCACAGTCCCATCTTCCCCTTCAAACTTTACAGTTAATTTTCCTTTGCCTTTTGTAACAAAGTCAGTTGCACGGTATTGATCTCCAAATGCATGACGCCCAATACAAATTGGCGCTGTCCAGTTAGGCACTAAACGTGGCACATTCGCACAAACAATTGGCTCTCTGAATACTGTACCATCTAAGATATTACGGATGGTGCCATTAGGGCTCTTCCACATTTGTTTTAACTTAAACTCTTGTACTCTTTGCTCATCTGGCGTAATAGTGGCACATTTGATACCAACACCATACTGCTTAATTGCATTGGCTGCATCAATCGTCACCTGATCGTTGGTTTCATCGCGATACTCCATACCCAAATCATAATATTTAATATCTAATTCTAAATAAGGTAAAATCAATTTATCCTTAATGAATTTCCAAATGATTCTTGTCATTTCATCTCCATCCAATTCTACCACTGGATTAGCTACTTTAATTTTTTGTCCCATATGTTTAAAAATTTTGTCTGCAAATGTACTAAATGTAGCTAAATAGCCCTCAGAATATTAAGCCGTTTGTTGGATAATCAACACTGGGATCTTTACTTTGTGTCTAACCGATTCAATGGTTTCCCCAAAGAAATAATCCTTCCAGCCATAATGATGGTGCGCACCCATGACTAAGAGTTGTGCATCTGTGGCGTTAACAATACGCACAATTTCTTTCACCCTATTTTTATAGCCTAAAACAAAATCAACTTTATAGCCATTTTGACTCAATGTTGCTGCATATTGTGCAAGTCTTTCTCTATCCTTTCTTGATTCTTCATCATCACTTATTTCTTGAAAATAACTTGCTGTCACACTCTCCACCACATGGATCAAAATCAATTCTGTGCCAGCATGGGCTTGCGAAATAGCAGATTTAATTAAATTGGCATCTCCAGCACTAAAGTCAACTGCAATCGCAATTCTGTCAATTGGTGCTACTTTTGTCCAATCTAATTCCACAGCAGTTCCATGCAATGCTGTTCTTTCTTGTTTTTTCTTTTGCTGAATCATTGGAAAAATGATGATGTATAATAACAACGCAAAAAAGAAAAGAATGAATAAAACAAGCAGCAGCTTAATCAATAAAGGGGTTGGTCCAAGTAGAAAAGCTTTGGCAAAATCAAACACTAAATTGGCATTCAAATAGACTAAAATACTCGCTACCAACCATGCTAATATTTTAACCCAAGATTTGATGGCAAATTCACCCATGGTACTTTTATCACTCACAAAGTGGATAAGGGGAATCACGGCAAAGCCTAATTGTAAACTCAAAATGACTTGACTAAAAACAAGCAACTCATCCACCCTACCTTCTCCCATCACCCCAATCACTAAAACTGCAGGCACAATGGCAACTAGTCTGGTAAGCAGTCTTCTAATCCAAGGATTTAACCTTAGATTTAAATATCCCTCCATCACAATTTGGCCAGACAATGTGCCCGTGACCGTTGAACTTTGTCCAGCTGCAATTAACGCAACAGCAAATAAAATAGGTGCTAATTTTGAACCCAATAATGGCGCCAACAAAGCATGTGCATCTTCTATCTTAGCAATAGATTGATTACCTGTTTGATAAAAAGCAGTGGCTGCTAAAATCAAAATCGCAGCATTCACAAAAAAAGCTGCATTTAAAGCTACTGCGCTGTCGATAAAATTATACCAGAGTGATTTTTTAATACCAGCACTCGTTCTTTCTATTTTCCTTGTTTGAACCAGTGCAGAATGTAAATATAAATTATGCGGCATCACAGTTGCCCCAATCATACCCACTGCAATGTACAATGCCCCAGGTGATAATGCAGAAGGGACTAGACCCTTTGCTGCACTAATTAAATCAGGTTTGGCAATCATCATTTCTGCAAGAAAACTGCCTCCGATGGTGGCCACTAAAACAAAAATAAAAGCCTCCATTTTACGTATCCCATAACGTTGCAACAACATGAATAAAAAAGTATCTGTTACAGTGATGATGGTACCATACATGAGGGGTAAGCCTGTTAATAATTTTATACCAATTGCCATCCCCAATACTTCAGCTAAATCGGTGGCAGCAATAGCCAATTCTGCAAGTAGGTATAAACAAAAATTGACAAATTTAGGATAGGTCTCTCTATTCACTTGTGCTAAATCTAAACGCCTCACAATGCCCAATCTTGCACTCAAACTTTGAAGCAAGATGGCCATGATATTACTGAGTAATAAAATCCAAATTAATTGAAATCCAAAAGCAGCTCCCCCTTGTAAATCGGTGGCCCAGTTTCCGGGATCCATATAACCCACACTGACTAAATAAGCTGGCCCAATAAAGGCAAATAAACGTCTCCATCCAGTTTTATTGTTTACTGGAACAGACTCATGCAGTTGATCTAAGGATTTATGAAACATAATAGATATGTAAATTTAACTATAAACCCATTGTTAAAGACATATTGTTGCCTATTTTAGCAAAAAATAGAGTGCCATGCGCTATCTAAGTAATCTTTTGATCCTATTGGCATTGATTGGGTGTGCTGAAACAAAAACAGACCTCTCTGGGAATACCCCTTTAAAAATAAATGATTTTAATGCCGCTTTCAAAAATATTGATTTGCCCATTCGAATCAATGATACCAATTTAGTCGCTTTCACAGATACGATCAAAATTGGCAGAAAAGCCTTAGAGCAATTTTTGCCAGATTCAGTAGTGGATACAATTGCTCCTAAGCTTTTAAAAAATGCCTCCATTTTTACAGTGGGTAAAATTGAAAAAGAAACAGAATATTACTTATTGTTAAACAATAAGGATGCCAAAAAACAAACCTTATCTGTCATTGCTTTTAGTAAGAAAAATGTTTTTTTAGGTTACCAAATTTTGACTCAATTTGATCTCATACAAAAAGGTTCGCAATTTTATGGTAAAACATTATTGATTAATAAAGAACCTACCTTTTTAATAGAAGAAAACAAATTAGATCCTGAGCTAGGACTCACCAATGAAAAAAAAGGTTGGGCGTATACCGAGCAAGGATTTAGATTGATTTATTTGGATGCCAATATTAAGCCAGAACAAAAAGCTATTTTAAACCCAATTGACACATTGCCCACAAAAAATACTTTTAGTGGAGACTATGCAAGAGATAAAAAGAATTTCATTGCATTAAGAGACTTTGGTAATGCCAATAAATACCAATTCTTCCTACATTTTGAAAAGAAAGAAGGCACTTGTGTTGGCGAACTTAAAGGCCTGTTGAATTTTAATAAAAACCAAGCCACTTACTCTGAGAAAGGTGACCCTTGTACCATTCAATTCACCATTACCGGAAATGTCATAAAAATTAAGGAAGATGGAAATTGCGGTAATCATAGAAACATGACCTGCTACTTTAATGATAGCTACGATAAAAAAAGAAAGGCAAAGTCAAAGAAATAATCCACATTCTGCCATTGCAAACGATTGTTATTCACACTAGGCTTGCCTGAGACCAAATTTAAAGGCAAATAGGATATATTGCGGGTCAAATTAACCAAAGATTTAAACCATGTCTTTTAGAAACTTCCAAGTTCCTTATCCTATTAATGAAAAGTATTCCAAGAAAGCGGCTTATTTCTCTATGGAGTTCGCCATCCACCAGCCTTTAAAGATTTATAGTGGCGGTCTAGGTTTTTTAGCAGGATCCCATTTAAGAAGCGCTTTTGAATTAAATCAAAATATGATTGGTATTGGTATGCTATGGAAATATGGATACTATGATCAATCAAGAAATCAAGACCAAACATTGCAAGTTACTTTTATGGAGAAGATGTATAGCTTCTTAGAAGATACTGGCATTAAATATCAAATTTTAATCCATGACCATCCAGTTTGGGTAAAAGCATATTATTTAGCACCCAATATTTTTTGCAGTGCTCCATTATTTTTACTAAGTACTGATTTACCAGAGAACGACTATGTTTCTCAAACTATCACACATCGATTATATGATGCCAACGTGGCAACAAAAGTGGCACAGTTTATTTTATTGGGTGTTGGTGGTGCAAAATTGATTGACGAATTAAATTTTAATCCAGAAGTCTACCACTTAAACGAAGCACATGGATTTTCAGCAGCATTTTATTTATTGAATAAGTATAAATCATTAGACGAAGTTAAAAAGCGTCTAGTGTTTACGACCCATACGCCAGAGGAAGCAGGTAACGAGAAGCACGATATTTACTTATGTCATAATATGGGCTATTTCTGTGGATTAGGATTGGACGAAGTAAGAAGATTGACTGGCATTCAAGATGATCAATTTAACCACTCTTTAGCTGCACTTAGGTTTGCAAGAAAAGCGAATGGCGTATCCGAATTACACGGACATGTAAGCCGAGAGATGTGGGGTAAATATGAAGGTATATGCCCAATTGACCATATTACCAATGCACAAAATTGGCGTTATTGGGCCGACAAGCAATTGTATAAATTTGCTGAAGCATCAGATGAAAAAGGTTTTGATGACAGAAAATGGTATTTGAAAAAGCGTGCTTTTGAAATTGTTGCTGACCAAACTGGTAAAATATTTGATCCAAATGTGTTGACCATCGTTTGGGCAAGAAGATTTGCAGGCTATAAGCGTGCCGATTTCTTGTCATGGGATTTAGAAAGATTCGAAAAGTTATTGTCTAATTTAAAATATCCTGTTCAAATTATATTTGCAGGAAAGCCTTACCCAGTAGACCATCCAGCAATTTCTCAATTCAACCACCTAGTGAACCTAAGTAAGAACTACAAGAATGTAGCTGTTTTAGTTGGATACGAATTGAGTTTAAGTAAGCGTATGAAGCAAGCTTCTGATGTTTGGTTAAACAATCCAAGAGTACCTAGAGAAGCATCTGGTACAAGTGGAATGACTGCAGCAATGAACGGCGCTGTCAACTTCTCTACCGATGATGGATGGATACCAGAATTTGTCAACCATGGCAACAATGGTTTTGTAGTACCTAAAGCGGATTATGCCAATATGAGTACCGAAGCCCAGGATGAATATGATTTAAATGAAATGTATAAAATTTTAGAGGAACAAATTGTACCAATGTATTATGATCAAAAAGATACCTGGAGACAAATTACTCAAAATGGTATGAAGGACGTTCGTTTCCAATTTGATAGCAATCGCATGGCAGATGAATACTACGAGAAAATGTATAAAATCTAATTGAACCTAGCCCTACTAGGCCATCCCCTCTAATGCACTATTAGAGGGGATTTTTTTATCTATTTGGCAGTCAACTTTTAATACCTAATTTTGTTATTCTATTATGTCAAACAAAATCATCATTGCTATTACAGGTGCCAGTGGAGCCATTTATGCAAAATGCCTATTGGATAGCTTAAAGCAAATTCCTGCTCAATACGACGCGGTTGGTATCATCATGAGTGATAATGCCAAGATTGTTTGGGAGACAGAATTGGGCAATCAGGATTATTTGAATTACCCTTTTGACTTTTACCATAAAATGGACTTCAATGCCCCTTTTGCTTCTGGTTCTGCGAAATACAATATCATGTTTGTAGTTCCATGTAGCATGGGCACATTAGGTAGGATCGCATCTGGCGTAAGTGATGATTTAACAACAAGGGCTGCTGATGTGATTTTAAAAGAACGCAGAAAATTAATTCTTGTCGCGAGAGAAACACCCTATAATTTAATTCATATCCGGAACATGGAAACAGTGACATTGGCAGGAGGCATCATCTGCCCTGCGACGCCAAGCTTCTATAGTGTCCCAAAAACTTTAGATGAAGTCGCCATGACGGTGGTTGCAAGAATGATGGACCTAGCAGGTCTTGATATTAAAACCTATCGCTGGAGTACCCCATCCTAAATGCTTTCAAAGAAAAATTCAAATTAAAGATTCAACTAAAAAAAAGCCCCGAATTTTTCAACTCGGGGCTTTTAAATATAAAATTTACAAAGACTAATCTTGCTTTGGTTCCTTAGGTACTTTAGGTGCTTTTTCTTTTTCCTTTTTTTGTAAAGTAAATACAAGCTTGCCATTTTCTTTATCTAAATCACCTATTAAAGTATCCCCTTGTTTCACTGAGTGATTTAAAATCTCCTCGGCCAATGGATCTTCAATATATTTTTGAATGGCTCTATGTAAAGGTCTTGCACCAAATTGAACATCATACCCTTTATCAGCAATAAACTCTTTTGCAGCACTTGATAAAACTAAGTTCAAACCTAGGTTTACTAAGCGAGCAAGCACTTGTTTCATGATGATATCAATGATCAAATAAATATTGTCTTTGGTCAATGAATTAAATACCACTACGTCATCAATTCTATTTAAGAATTCTGGAGAGAAAGTACGCTTCAATGCTTTCTCAATCACTGATCGATTGTTCTCGTCTGTCTGCTCCATTCTTGTGGCTGTTGCAAAACCTACACCATCCCCAAAATCTTTTAATTGACGTGCGCCAATATTAGAGGTCATAATGATTAAAGTATTCTTAAAATCCACTTTACGACCCAAGCCATCCGTCAATATACCATCGTCTAATACTTGTAATAAAATATTATAAATATCTGGATGTGCTTTTTCAATTTCATCCAATAAGATTACACAGTATGGTTTACGTCGTACTTTTTCTGTCAATTGTCCACCCTCTTCATAACCCACGTATCCTGGAGGCGCACCAATTAAACGAGAGACAGCAAATTTTTCCATGTACTCACTCATATCAATACGAATCAAAGATTCTTCTGAGTCAAACATATTTCTTGCTAAAGCACGCGCTAATTCTGTTTTACCTACACCAGTTGGACCTAAGAAAATAAATGTACCGATTGGTTTTTTAGGATCTTTTAATCCAACTCTATTTCTTTGTATGGCCTTCACCACTTTCCCAATGGCCTCTTCTTGTCCTATCACTTGTTCTCGCATGTCCTCGGACATCTTGCGTAATTTAGTGGTTTCTGCTTCTACCATTCGCTTTACAGGGATGCCAGTCATCATACTAATTACTTCTGCAATATGCTCTTCGTTGATAGGGAATCTTTTATTCTTACTATCGTCTTCCCAATTTAATTTTGCTTTGTCTAAGGCTTCGCCTAATTTTTTCTCCGTGTCTCTTAAATTTGCAGCTTCTTCGAATCGTTGACTTTTTACCACCCTATTCTTCTCGTTCTTAACTTCTTCAATTTGCTTTTCTAAATCCACAATATCTTCTGGTACAGAAATATTTTTCAAATGCACTCTTGCACCCACTTCATCCAATACATCAATTGCTTTATCTGGAAGCAAGCGATCTGTCATATAACGATCACTTAATTTCACACAAGCTTCAATGGCTTCTTGATCATAGATTACACTATGGTAGTCTTCGTATTTAGATTTGATATTGTTCAAAATAGTAATCGTATCTGCAACACTAGGTGCTTCAATAATTACTTTTTGGAAACGACGATCCAATGCACCATCTTTTTCGATATGCATTCTATACTCATCTAATGTGGATGCGCCAATACACTGCAACTCACCTCTAGCCAATGCTGGCTTAAAGATATTAGAAGCGTCTAAGGAACCGCTTGCGCCACCAGCACCTACAATGGTATGAATCTCATCAATAAATAAAATCACGTCTCTGTTTTTCTCCAATTCGTTCATGATCGCTTTCATACGCTCTTCAAATTGACCACGGTATTTGGTACCAGCTACTAAAGCAGCTAAATCTAAAGAGATTACTCTTTTATCAAATAAAACACGACTTACTTTTCGTTGTACAATTCTTAATGCAAGTCCTTCAACAATCGCTGTCTTACCCACACCAGGTTCTCCAATTAAAATTGGATTATTCTTTTTTCTACGACTTAATATTTGACTCACTCTTTCAATCTCTGCATCCCTTCCAACAATTGGATCTAACGCATCCTGCTCTGCTAATTTAGTGATGTCTCTACCAAAATTATCTAGTACAGGGGTTTTAGATTTACTTGTGGAAGTAGGCTTAGATTTTGTGCCTCCACCAAAACCACCTCTACCTTTTTCGTCATCAAAATCATCATCCCCTTCCTCTTGGTATTCCGAGCTTGGACTTGAAGGCGCAGATGGTGCAGAACCTACCATCCCTAATTCATTGCGGAATAAATCATAATCCACATCAAATTGATTTAAAATTTGAGTAGCGATATTTTCCTTATTCTTTAAAATACTTAATAATAGATGCTCCGTTTCCACCATTGGACTTTTCAAAGCTTTTGCTTCTAGAACAGTCACACGAATGACTTTTTCCGCTTGCTTTGTCAATGGAAGACTATTGATATTGGCAATATTTTTCCCTGACTTATCCTTAACGGCTAGTTCAATCTCTTTTCTTAATTCTCCCAAATTGACATTCAGTTGCCTTAAGACTTTGATGGCAGTATTTTCTTGGTCACGGATCAACCCTAACATAAGGTGTTCCGCACCAATAAAATCATTACCTAATCTTAATGCTTCTTCTCTGCTATAAGAGATGATTTCCTTAACTTGTGTTGAAAAATTATTATCCATATAAATTATTCGAGCTTTACAAGATTAACGAATATTTTTGACCTAAAGTATATGAGTTATGCAATATAAAATAGATCCCAAAGAGAAATTCACCGTTTTAACCTTGCTCGACCCTAGTCTTAGTTCAAATCTCGTGCCAGAATTGAATGATTTGATCAAAAATTTAGGCTTAACGAGCCCTAAAAACCTTGTGTTGAACCTTGAGCCCGTAAAAGACTGGGATTTAAGCATTATGGCCCTTTTAGCAGCGCATCAAGAAGTGTTTTATGACAATAATACCAGTTTTGTCCTATGTTGCTTGTCAGATGACTTACAAAACACCCTAGATTTGACTGAATATGGCGAAGTGATGAATTTAACACCTACCGAATCAGAAGCCTGGGATATCGTTCAAATGGAAGAAATTGAGCGTGAATTACTAGATAGTGACGATATGGAGTTTTCTGCCAAAGAATAGTGTAAGATTTGTTAAATTCGCGCTCCTATGATTACACCTCAAACCATTCAACAAATTACCAGCCGAATTGACATCATTGATGTAGTGGGTGAATTTGTGAAATTGAAGAAAAGAGGTACCAATTATTTAGGCAACTGCCCATTCCACAACGAAAAATCTCCCTCATTTACGGTCTCTCCTGCCAAAGAAATTTACAAATGTTTTGGCTGTGGAAAGAGTGGCAATACCATCACTTTTTTGATGGAACATGAAAAGTATAGTTATGTAGAAGCTTTAAGATGGTTGGCTGCGAGATACAATATTGAAATCGAAGAAACCGAGACAAGTCCTGCACAAAAGATCGCACAACAAACTGCAGACAGTTTATATGCGATCAATCATTTTGCTATGGACTTCTTCACAAAACAATACTGGGATACAGAAGCTGGCGCAACCATTGCACAAAGCTATATGCAGCATCGTGGTTTTTTACGTCCAATTGTAGAAAAATTTAAAATTGGATACAACCCTTCTGATCGAGATAGTTTAGCAAAAGCTTTGATTCAAAATCAATTCAATCCAGAACTATTTGCAAGAACAGGTTTAGTCGTAGAACGCGATGGCGTATGGCAGGATAATTATAGAGACCGCATCATCTTCCCTATCCACAATACGACTGGAAAGATTATAGGATTTGGCGCTAGACAAATTGCCAAGAATGATCGCTCTCCAAAATACATCAATACGCCAGAGAACGAAATTTATATTAAGAGTCGGATTCTCTATGGTTCTTATTTTGCGAGAACAGCCATTGATAAAGCCAATGAATGTTTATTGGTAGAAGGCTATACAGATGTAGTAAGCTTACACCAAGCAGGTATTGAAAACGTGGTTGCAAGTGGTGGTACCTCTTTGACAATTGACCAATTGAGATTGGTTAAAAAGTATACACAGAACCTGACAATTATTTATGATGGTGACGCTGCAGGTGTCAAGGCTGCGTTGAGGGGATTGGATATGGCATTAGAGGAAGGGTTGAATGTACAATTGGTTTTAATTCCAGACAACGAAGATCCAGATAGCTATGTCAATAAAGTAGGTGTGGATGCATTCCGTGCATTTGTTCAATCTGCAAAGAAGGATTTTATTTTATTCCAATTAGAAGTACAATTAAAAGAAGTTGGGAACGACTTAAATAAAAAAAATACTTTAGTCAATCAAATGGCGGAGACTTTAAGTAAAATTAATAAGGCAGAAGATTTTACAAAATTACAAGAGTATGTCAGAAAATGTGCCGACATTTTACGTATTGACGAATCGGGCTTAACCCAATTGGTCAATAAGTTCAAGCGTGACAAAATTGTCAAAGAAGAAAAGAAGATGGCCTATGACGAAGCGGCCATTTTAATGCCCAATTTTCAGCAAACAACGCAGGATCTTGATCATATAGACCTTTTACTTGATAAGGATTTTTTACACGAAAAAAACTTAGTGCGTTTATTGATTGAGTTTGGTAATGAAGTTTTAGCAGATGGCAGAATGACTTCCACTTGGATAGCAGAAGAATTAGAGCCCTTCCCTTTGGACAACCAAGACATGATTCAGTTGGTTAAAACTTATTTTGAATGGCAGGTAGGAGGCAAAATTCCGAATAATAAAACCTTACAATACCATGAAGACCCTCAGATTCAACAATTGGTGATGGGGCTTTTTGTACCAGAACATGAGTTAAGTTTAAGATGGAATGAAAAACTAGGTCTAAAGAAGGCAATAGAGGATATCAGTTTCCAACATCAAATTGAAGTGAGTTTGCTTTATTACAAACTAAGAAAGATTAAAAAAATGATTCGTCAGAATCAGGATGATATGGAGCAAGTAAATGGTGAGGAGCAAATACAATTACTGCACATCCATAAGCATCTCAAAGATGCAGAGCGCGAGTTAACTAAGATCATTGGAACTGTAATCTTTAAATAGATGCACTATTCACAAATAGATTCCCCATTCATAAAATAAATCTATTCTAGGAATGAAATACTTTTATTATTTCTCGGAAGGATTTTGTTTACCAGCAATTAACTTTTCTAAAGTCGCTTCTAAACGCCTTTGCTTGGTTTCATCTTTTTTAGCTCCATTGATCCAACTTAAATATTCCTTTTGATTGATGATAGAAAGAGATGTAAAAAACGCTCTAACATCTTCGTGTGATTGGAATAATTTTTCAACTTCAATTGGTAAAGCAATCAATCTTTTCTCAAAATCGTCAATCTCAATGTTAGGAGATTTGAATCCAGCGAAGGCCCTATTTCTATTTGGGATCTGATCGTATTTAGTAAAACGCAATGCCGTCCAAACATGATCCAAAGTCACTTGACGAATGGCTTCATATTCATTGTTGGCTAAAATTTCCCAACTAGCATCTCTATTTAAATCAGAAACAATCTTTGAACTCGTTTTTGGATAGGCAATCCATAATTTACTCTCATTCGTCAATGCTGAGAACACTTCTTTTAGAATATTGTTTAGTTGCAATTGATTAATTGCGAAAATAAGTGCGAAATCAATTTTCCTTGTCTTTAATAAAGGGGTCAGATTCTTACAGTAATTCAACTTTGCAAACTGCTTCTCTACGCTTGAAGGTAAACCTTGAACCAGTAGGTTTTTCTCGTCCTTTAACTGTAATTTCTCCAAAATATTCTGACTTATCGACATAAATGTTAGGATTTTTAAGGATTGTAAAGTTAAGCAATTCTGATTAGTTGCAAATAGTAAATTGAATAAATCTTCTTAAAGTACTGATAATCAATTAAAAATAAAATATTTTTCCAATCTTAATAGGGCTATTTTCTGCCTTTTTTGAACAATGGGGCCTTGTTCTCTTTTCCATTTAATAATCTCCCGATATTCTTTTGATGTGTGATCACTACCAACAATGCTACAATAATGGCAAATATTCTATAAGAAGTTTCTTTTTCATTGTATATAAACAAAATCAACACCATAAAAACGACGCCTGCCAGCATGGAACTTAAGGAAACAAATCTGGTTGTAAACAAGGTAATCAAAAACACAATAATACAGATTAGCGCCACAATCGGCTGAATAGCCAATGCCATCCCTAAAATAGTAGCAACACCTTTACCGCCCTTAAAATCTGCCCAAATTGGGAAAATATGCCCCAAAACCGAAGCCATCCCTAAAACAATCATGAAATTGGTTCTAGCCAGCTCATTTTGTAAATAAAAGGGCATTAAAATATATAAAGATGTAGCAATCAATCCCTTGCTGATATCAGCTGTCATCACAAAAGCACCCCATTTAGAACCTAAGACTCTAAATGTATTAGTTGCCCCCGGATTCCCACTCCCAAATTCGCGAATATTAATGCCAAAAACAGCTTTACTTACCCAAATGGATGTAGGGATGGAACCTATCAGGTAAGCAAGTACAATAAGCATCATTTCGTTCATGAATCAAGTTTAAGGTGGGCAAATATACGATCATTAAAAATAATGCCTGTTAGCGATATGACGAATGTCTGAATCTACCTCCCGAAACTACCTACTGAATCGCAGGCTAACCCATCCATCTAGGGGTTGGGCTTCTTGAAAGATCCAAGCTTTTGAAGCCGCTAAGCCAATCATATCGGATTGATCCTCAATTAATAATCCACTCAATACCAAAATTCCACCTGGTTTCCCAATTTGAGTTAATTCGTCCATATTGGATTCTATAATATGCCTATTGACATTGGCTAGAACAATATCATATTGGTCTTTTTGCAAGGCAGATGCCACTTTTTCAATAGTAATGACTTTGGATGCATTGTTTAGGATATTCTCTAATGCATTTTCTATGCACCAGTCATCGTTGTCTACTGCAAGTACTTTTTTAGCACCTAATTTTTCTGCAAGGATGGCTAGAATACCCGTTCCAGTGCCAAAATCATAGACCGTTTTATCTATAAAATCAAGCTTTTGCATCAACTGCATCACCGAAAATGTGGTGGGATGATGTCCAGTACCAAAGCTCATTTTGGGTGTAATCTTGATATCATGGGTTACAGCTGGCTCAAAATCTGCATGAAAATGTGCCCTGATGCCTACAAAGTCACCTACCCTAACCGGGTCAAAATTAGACTCCCAAATAGCATTCCAATTTTCTTCTTTAATAACTGATTTATAATAAGTTAAATTATATTGATTGAATATAATATCTAATTCATTTTGCACCTGTTCTGCTTCATATTTATCCTTTAACATAAAGGTCTTGCAATGCCCAGCACCTATGCCTAATCTGTTGGATAAGGCTACGCCATCATTCCTGCCTTCCTCCAGCTCCTCTTCATTAAAGCCTTCAAAGCCAAGTTCGACTAACTCTGCCACAAGCAGCTCATATTGATCCTGATTGCTAAAATCGAAGGCTATTTCTATGTATTCTTTGGACATAAGTTTGATTTTTTTATGATCGATTCGTTTTAAATTATTATAAGACAACAATTGTATAAAAGATAGTACCCCGAATCCGATTTCGGTTCCTTCCGCATGAGGATGAGGGGTAGCTATCTTTTATACTTATTAATATTTTAAATTACTTACCCAAAATCCGATTTCGGTTCCTTCCGCATGAGGATGAGGGGTAGCTATCTTTTTGCATTTTACTAAATTATTTACTTTTTATATACAAGATTAGAATAAATACTATTCCGTAGCGAGCGAGAAGACGCGAACAAGCGTCTGATGGAAGCCCGTAAATGCTTTTGCGAGCGTGAGCTAAGGGATAGGTATTTGTTCTAATATTTTTTTAAGTAGCGTCTTTGTCTGTAAAGTTAGCAACAAAAAAATGCCCAGCGATTTGCGGGGCATTTTATATTTAAAGTAGGTAAATACTATTGTTGAGGACCGCGGTCTTCACGAGGTGCTTGCTCTGGACGAGGTAATAAAGCTTTATGGCTTAATTTGAACTTACCTGTTTTAGGGTCTAATCCAATTAATTTCACTTTCACTGTATCACCTTCGTTAAAGATACCTTCCATTGTTTCCAAACGCTTCCAGCTAATTTCACTAATGTGCAATAAACCTTGTTTGCCTGGCATAAACTCAACAAAAGCACCGAACTCTTTAACGCCTTTTACAACACCTTCATATTCGTCTCCAATTTCTGGAACAGCTACAATACCATTGATCCATCTAACTGCAGCATCTAAGCTTTCCTTGTTTGCAGAGAAGATACTTACTTCACCATGGTTGCCCACTTCTTCGATATTAATTGTAGCACCAGTTGTTCTTTGCATTTCTTGAATGATCTTTCCACCTGGTCCGATTACAGCACCAATGAATTCCTTATCAATGATGATCTTAACCATTCTTGGTGCATGAGGCTTCACATCTGCACGCGCAGCTGGAGTACACTCATACATGGCATCCAAAATGTGTAAACGTCCTTTTCTTGCTTGAGATAAAGCTTCTCTCATAATGTCCATGCTTAAGCCATCTACTTTGATGTCCATTTGAACACCGCAGATACCATCACGTGTACCAGTTACTTTGAAATCCATATCTCCTAAATGATCTTCATCACCTAAGATATCTGTTAAGATCGCATACTTACCATCTTCTCTAGAAATCAATCCCATTGCCACACCACTTACGTGTTTTGGAATAGGCACACCTGCATCCATTAATGCTAATGAACCGGCACAAACCGTTGCCATTGAAGACGAACCGTTTGATTCTAAGATATCAGATACGACACGCAATGTGTAAGGGAAAACGGTGCTATCAGGTAACATTTGCTTTAAAGAACGCATTGCCAAGTTACCATGTCCCACTTCACGACGACCAACACCACGCATCATTTTCACTTCGCCTGTTGAGAATGGAGGGAAATTATAGTGTAAGAAGAATTTTGCATATTCTGCACTTGCTGCTGTTTCTTGCATCAACTCATCCAACTTAGTTCCTAAAGTGACTGTCGTTAAAGATTGTGTCTCACCTCTTGTAAATAAAGAAGAGCCATGTGGTGTAGGTAATGGTCCAATCTCCATCGCTAAAGGACGAACTTCATCCAATTTACGACCGTCTAAACGAACACGACTATCTACCATCATATCTCTAACCACTTCCCATTTCAAGTCCTCATAATACTTACCTGCTAATCTCTTTTGCAAGTCTGTAATTTCGGTACCTAAATGTTCTATGATTTCTTTTTTCAAAGCAGAGAATGCATCGCTTCGCTCATGTTTTGCAGAACCTAATCTTGCAATCGTATCTACTTTTGCCTTTGCATATGCATATACTTTTTCACGAATTGCTTCGTCTTGTTCTGGCTTTTTATAATCACGTAGTTCTGTGATACCCACTATTTTTCTTAATTCTGCTTGCGCTTTAATTTGCTTGCGGATAGCTTCGTGTGCAATTTCTAAACACTGTACCAATTCTTCTTCAGAACATTCTTTCGCCTCACCTTCCACCATCATCAAGTTCTTGTCTGTTGCAGCAATGATAAATTCTAATGCACATTTAGCCAATTCAGCTTTAGAAGGATTGATTACAAATTTGCCATCAATCTTTGCAATTCTTACTTCAGATATAATTTCTTTAATAGGAATATTAGATACTGCTAATGCTGCAGATGCTGCTAAACATGCTAATGAATCTGGCATCACGTTGTCGTCGCTAGAAATCAATGATATTAAAACTTGCACATCGCACAAGTAGTCTTCTGGGAATAAAGGTCTTAATGCACGGTCAATTAAACGACTCGTTAAAATTTCGTAGTCATTTAAACGCGCTTCTCTTTTGAAGAAAGAACCAGGGATACGGCCTGCAGATGCAAACTTCTCTTGGTAGTCTACGCTCAATGGGAAAAAGTCTTGTCCGTCTCTAGGATCTTTATTGGCAACAACTGTTGCTAATAAAATACAATTTCCTTGTCTGATGGTAACAGCTCCGTCTGATTGACGTGCTAATTTACCTGTCTCTATAAAAATTTCTTGACCAGGATTGATCTCGAATTTTACTGATTTTGGTTGTGATAACATTTTTTAAAATTTTGGATTGTGTGAAAGGGCGCTCTTGATTTATTACAAAAAGGATTTAAAAAAATAAACGCTTATAAACAACTAATCCCAACCGTGTTAGTACAGTTGGGACAGCTATTATAAGTTGTTCTTGATTATTTTCTTAGGCCTAATTTTTCAATTAGTGCACGGTAACCAATTAGGTTATGTTTTTGTAAATAAACCAATAATCGCTTACGCTGACCCACTAATTGCATTAAACCTCTTTGAGTAGAATGGTCTTTGTGGTTGGCCTTTAAGTGACCAGAAATGTGCGCGATACGTTGTGTTAATAAAGCAATTTGACCTTCAATTGAACCTGTGTTGGTTGCTTTACCACCAAATTCAGCAAAAATGCTTGCTTTTTTCTCTGTTGTTAAGTTAGACATTGTGGAACTTCTTTTATTGTAGTTAACAATTAACTACGGTTTTGTTTTGTTTATTTCGGCTGCAAAGATAGGGATAAAAGCGTAACTAAATCAATAGTTTAGTCAAATATTTCTACGTTTTTAGGGTATTTGGCCATATTGAAAACGAATAATTTATCTTCAAAACTAGCTGCATAGTTGATAGATAGCACTTTAACGTCTGTAATATTGTTGCTTTTATCTAAAATAATGGCATTCGCAAGGGCAGATTTTACCTTATCAATGATTAAAGTAACTTTCTGAAAGCCTTTTTTACGATCAATTGGGAATAGTTCAATGGTTGCAGTATTGGAGTTTTGAGCTAATAAATTGAAATTGAAGTCTTTATCGTAGCTACCTGATAATAATTTCTGTGGACTTAAGGTTTGTTCTGTTTCTGCCAAACTAGACTTAGAAATAGTATTTTGCCCATCAAAATTATAAATCGAAACACCGTCACAAAGGATCTCTAAATTACCCTCGTTTAGAATGTATTTCTCACCCTTCATCTTTAATTGGATCATCTTGGTTCCTAAAGCCTTCCCTTTGTTGTTTTTAGACACTAATTGGATCTTTACCAGTATTCCTTTAGAGGATTTCACTTTTAACCCCACTTTGTCTAAAATCGCCTTTGCATTAGGGTCCTT
>Ga0209598_10000265_pt1 | contig 42710 bp, 33 predicted proteins | sample M_140807_EF_Meta_FD_187317 | JGI IMG/M metagenome (GOLD analysis project Ga0209598, IMG submission 187317) | Freshwater microbial communities from Lake Montjoie, Canada to study carbon cycling - M_140807_EF_MetaG (SPAdes) (version 2) | ecosystem: Environmental > Aquatic > Freshwater > Lake...
TATATCCATGCCGAAGGGTATCCAGCAGCAGAAATGAAACACGGACCAATCGCCTTGGTGGACGAAAATTTACCAGTTGTTTTTGTAGCGACCAAAGACCTGTACTATGAAAAAGTAGTATCCAATATCCAAGAAATCAAAGCCAGAAAAGGGCAAATTATTGCTGTTGCCTCCGAAGGGGATACCGTTCTGCCAACCATGTCGGACAATATCATGTTTGTACCTGAAATCGACGAAGTCATTGCCCCATTATTAAGTGTCATCCCTTTACAATTATTGAGTTACTATGTGGGTGTTGCAAAAGGGATTGATGTAGATAAGCCAAGAAACTTAGCGAAATCCGTTACGGTGGAGTAGTATGAAAGGGTTGAATTTGTTAAACAAAATCTAGAGGTGGAACCTACTACCAAAATTCAGCTATCCTTTTAATAAGTTTTTAGAAACTTATTATTATATTTAATCATGCGAAATTTTATCAAAATTTTCAAATACGCCACTCCTTTTGTTTTGTATTTCTTAGGCTATTTAAGTTTTACAAAATCTGGTTGGTATTGTTGGACCCCTTTGATCTATACCTTTTTCATGGTGCCAATGGCTGAACTATTTATTGCACCTAATCCAGCAAATTTAGACGCGGCAGAAGAACAATTGGCCAAAGCCAATCAATGGTATGATATCGTCTTATGGTGCACTGTGCCGCTTCAGTATTTTTTATTATATACTTTTTTAACCCATATTGGTTCAAGCCAATCTGTTTCAGATACATTGGGTAGCGTCATTGGGATGGGCTTGTTATGCGGTGCATTTGGCATCAATGTCGCCCACGAATTAGGACATAGAACAAATAAATTTGAACAATTTTTAGCAAAATCTTTATTGCTTTCAAGCCTATACATGCACTTTTTTATTGAACACAATAAGGGACACCATAAACATGTAGCCACTCCTAATGATCCTAGTACCGCCAAATTTAAACAAACAGTATATGCATTTTGGATACAAACATTTATTGGTACATATGTAAGTGCATGGCATATTGCAATTGAGGATGCAAAAAAGAAGCAGGGTTTCTTACCTGTCATCTTCAATGAAATGATGTTGTTTCAAATCATTCAATTAGGATTAGTCCTACTTATTTTCTTGAATTTTGGAATCACTATAGCTGCTTATTTCATACTTGCTGCTTTCTTAGGCGCCATCTTACTTGAAACGGTCAACTATATTGAACATTATGGTTTGCAAAGAGAAAAAGGATCAACTGCATTATTTGAAAGAGTACAACCACATCATAGTTGGAATAGCAACCACATTATTGGAAGATTGATGCTTTTTGAACTAAGTAGACATAGCGATCATCATTACATGGCATCCCGCAAATACCAGGTTTTAAGAAATATGGATGAAGCGCCACAAATGCCAACGGGTTATCCTGGCATGATCATCCTTTCTCTCTTCCCTCCAATCTGGTTTAAAATCATGCATCAACAGATGCGCAAATACAGCCTTTTGCCCAATAATTAAGGCTCCGTTGAAAATGTCGTACCTTGCAGTCCATTATGAGTACGAATTTTAAAGAATTAGGCCTAATTGAGCCTATCCTATTGGCCCTTTTCGAAGAAGGCTATACCACCCCAACGCCTATTCAAGCACAGTCGATCCCTGTTATATTAGATGGAAAAGACCTACTTGGTTGCGCGCAAACCGGTACAGGTAAAACTGCCGCTTTCACCCTTCCTATTATCCAGTTATTGTTACAACATAAACCTGCAGAGAGGCGTAAAAAAATTAGAACATTAATTGTTACGCCAACACGCGAATTGGCCATTCAAATCGCCGAAAGTTTTGAGGCCTACGGAAGACATACGCCCTTAAATTGTACGGTTATTTTTGGTGGCGTAGGTCAAGGACCTCAGGTGACTGCACTTAGAAATGGCGTAGATGTTGTGATTGCTACACCAGGTCGTTTATTGGATTTAATGAATCAAGGACATCTTAGTTTAAGAGACGTAGAATTCTTTGTATTAGATGAAGCCGATCGTATGTTAGACATGGGATTTGTGCATGATATCAAAAAACTTTTAGCAGTCTTACCAAAGAAAAGACAATCACTTTTCTTCTCTGCAACCATGCCTGCTGAAATTGTAAGTTTAGCAAATGCTATTTTAAATAAACCAAGCTCAGTATCAGTTACGCCGGTTTCTTCAACGGTGGAAATCATTGAACAATCGGTTTATTTTGTAGATAAAGTCAATAAGAATTCATTGTTAATGGAATTGTTGAAAGACCAGAATATTAAAAATGTATTGGTGTTTACAAGAACCAAACATGGTGCAGACAAAGTGGTCAACCTATTGGTAAAAAATAATGTTTCTGCAGAAGCGATTCATGGTAATAAATCTCAAAATGCAAGACAAAGAGCATTGAGTAATTTCAAAGATCAATCCACCAGGGTTTTGGTTGCCACTGATATTGCTGCAAGAGGGATTGATGTAGATGAATTAGCACACGTGATTAATTTTGAGATTCCGAATATTCCCGAAACCTATGTCCACAGAATTGGAAGAACAGGAAGAGCTGGTGCCTCTGGCGCAGCCTATTCCTTCTGTGATTATGAGGAAAAAGTATTTTTGAAGGATATTGAAAAGTTGATTGGCAAAACCATCCCGGTGATTGAAAGCCATCCCTACCCAATGGAGCAGTTTCACGCCAATAAAACCTCAAAAGACGCAGGTTGGGGTAAGCCCAATAACGTCAGAGGCAGGGCGCCAAGGGAAGGCGGACCGAACGGAGGACAGAATGGAGGACAAAAAAGACGATTTCCTAATTCAAAACCGACTAGGTAATATTATCTTTGAGCTAATTACCTAAATCGTTTTTTATGAAAAAATTTAAGATTAGCTTTTTGTTCCATATCGCTCTTATCACTTCTATTATTTCGACTTCCCTATTTGCTCAAGAGCGTCCGATTGTAAAATCAGACCTTCTAAGCAGTGCGAAATTAATAGACCTTCAATTCACAGATCCTGAAATTGATTCCTTATTCAATGATGTGATAGACAATTTGGCGAACTATAAAGCCATGCACGCTTTGTCATTAAACAATAGTACCCCATTAAGTCTATGGCATACTGCTATCCTGCCAGGCATGAAATTAAACAAAGTGCAAAAACCAATTATTTGGGATGCACCTACTGCAGTTAATTTACCAGCTAATAAAAATGAGCTTGCTTTTTATTCAATCGAACAACTGGCTTATTTAATTAAAAATAAAAAAATCAGTTCCGTTGCATTGACGCAATTTTTTATTGATAGAATCAAAAAATACGGTGACACATTACAATGTGTGATTAGCCTCCAGGAAGATTTGGCATTCGCACAAGCAAAACAAGCAGATGCCGAAATCGCTGCAGGTAAATACCGAGGTCAATTACATGGTATCCCTTATGGATTAAAAGATTTGTTTGCTGTAAAAAATACCAAGACCACTTGGGGCGCTGCGCCTTACCAAAATCAAGTCATCCAAGAAGACGCTTTTGTATATGAAAAAATGAAAGCTGCTGGTGCGGTATTGGTGGCTAAATTTACTTTAGGGGCACTCGCTATGGGAGACTATTGGTTTGGAGGTAGAACAAAGAACCCATGGAATTTAAAGACTGGATCTTCTGGATCCTCTGCTGGTTCAACTTCTGCAACCGTAGCTGGTCTTGTGCCATTTGCGATAGGAACAGAAACCTGGGGAAGCATTGTCTCTCCAGCCACAACTTGCGGCGCCACTGGACTTAGACCAACCTTTGGAAGCATCAGCCGTTCTGGCGGAATGGCATTGAGTTATAGTTTAGATAAAGTGGGACCTATTACACGTTCTGCCAATGATGCAGCCATTGTGTTTCATTTTTTACACGGCACCGATGGTAAAGATGGATCTGCAGTTGATATGCCATTCAATTACGCACCAAAAACAAATCTTAAAACTTATAAGATTGCCTACGCAAAAAATTATTTTGATAAAATAAAAGATACCAATCGTTCAGAGTTTGAAGTGTTGAAGCAATTCAGAAAAATGGGGATTGAATTAATTCCTATCAACTTTCCAGACAGTGGCGTTTACCAGTTCAATATCATGGACATTGTGATTGGTGCTGAAGCTGGTGCACAATTTGACGATATGACGCGTTCAGGATTAGATGATGCATTAACAAGACAAACAAAAAATGATTGGCCGAATTCATTTAGAACCTCCAGGTTTGTGCCAGCTGTAGAGTATATCAATGCACAAAGACATAGAACAATACTCATGCAAAAAGTCAATGAAGTGATCTCGCAATACGATGCTATTATTTGTCCGTCTAGAGGTGGCGGCAATCAGTCGGCGATTACTAATTTAACAGGGCATCCTGTGGTTTGTGTGCCAACTGGATTAGATGCAAAATGGCAATTACCCACAGGCATAAGTTTTGTAGGAAAATTATTTGACGAAGGCACTATCTTAAATATTGCACATCAGTATCAAAAAGCAACTGGTTGGGATGAAATGCATCCTACTATGTTCAAATAATTCGTAAAGACTATGAATGAAATAAAGAAAGTAGCGATTGAAAAACTTGGATACGGATTTATTAAAGACCTTCCAAAGGGCAAGGACGAATACTATTTACGCAATCAACAAAATAGAAGTGGCATAAAATACCGCTCCCTAACTGCATTGGAGATTGAAATTTTAGTACGCAATGGAAATTCAAGTGACGACTGGTCAAAATTATTGGTATCCAATGCCTTTAATCCAGAACTCGTTAAAAACTGTTCTTTTTTTGGATTGGTTCGTATTGGGAATTTAGAAACAACCTGTCTTTGCTTTAGCGATTTAACGGTGCCTGTAGGACTATACAATTCTACTATCATAAGTGCCGACTTTGGCAACAATGTCGCCATTCACAATGTCAACTATCTATCTCATTATATTGTTGGAGACGAGGTGATTATCAATAATGTCAATGAATTGGTAACAACCAACCATGCAAAATTTGGTAATGGCATTCTAAAAAAAGGCGAATCGGAATCTGTAAGAATCTGGTTGGAATTATGTAACGAAAATACAGGCAGGAAAGTGCTTCCTTTCAATGGCATGAGGGCTGCAGATGCCTACTTATGGACCAGAAATAGGCAGGATAAAGTGTTACAAGAAAAATTCATTGAACTAACAGAAAAACAATTTGATAATAAGCGAGGTTATTATGGAAAAATTGGAGACAGGACTGTTATCAAGAATTGTAGAATCATTAAAGACACTTGGATTGGTACTGATGCCTATTTAAAAGGAGCCAATAAAATAAAGAATATTACCATCAACTCCAATGAACTTGCTAAAACACAAATTGGAGAAGGTTCTGAATTAGTAAATGGGATTATTGGATATGGTTGTAGGGTATTCTATGGCATTAAAGCGGTTCGTTTTATCATGTCGGATTATTCACAATTAAAATATGGTGCAAGATTAATTAATTCCTTCTTAGGACCAAACGCGACCATCTCTTGTTGTGAGGTTTTGAACTCTTTAATTTATCCAGCACACGAACAGCACCATAACAATTCCTTTCTATGTGCTGCACTCGTAATGGGTCAAAGCAATATTGCTGCTGGTGCGACATTAGGATCTAACCACAATAGCCGAGGGGCAGATGGAGAAGTGATTATGGGAAGAGGCTTCTGGCCAGGGCTATGTGTGAGTATTAAGCACAATTCTATTTTCCCAAGCTTTACCATTTTAAATAAAGGGGATTACAATTATGAATTAAATATTCCAATTCCATTTTCGCTTATTAGCAATGATCTTACAAAAGATGAATTGGTGGTGATGCCTGGCTATTGGTTTTTATACAATTTTTATGCGTTGGCAAGAAATGCCTGGAAATACCAAGATAGAGATAATAGAAAAAATATAGACCAATATTTTGAATACGACTATTTAGCACCAGACAGTGTCCATGAATTAATCAAAGGCAGAGAGGTCATTGCAATTGCAGTTGCAAAAGCACAATTATTAAAAGAAAAGAAGACCAACCCAATTACAGAAGCACAATTATTACAATTAGGTTGTAAATTACTGAGTACAAAAACAAAAAAAGAAATTGACCAATTAGACGTTTTTGTAGAAGGATTTGAAAATAGTAAACGTAAAACTAGATTGATCAAATGTCATGACGCTTTTGCTATTTTTGAAAAAATGATTTTCATGTATGGCATGGATCAATTGATGCTCAAACTAACTCAAAATGGATTAAAGGGTTTATCCGCAAAGGTTAAAGCAATCAAAACAACTGGTGCACCTTCCGAATGGAGCAATATTGGCGGACAGCTCATTCCTAGTAAATCCATACAATCCATGCTTCAGCAAATAAAAACAGACAAACTAAGCAGTTGGGATGAAGTACATCAATTTTATCAAACTCAAACAGACAAGTATCTAGCTAAAAAGAATTTGCATGCGCTTTATTGTCTAGAATTGTTAGAAGGAAGAACTATTAGTAGCCTAAGTAACAAAAAATTGAATGAATGGCTAGATCGTTACCAAGCCATTAAGGAAGAGATTACCCAAAAAATAAAAAGCTCCAGAGCAAAAGATTATACGAATCCATTTAGAAAAATGGTCTACCAAAACCAAGCCGAAATGGACGCGATTGTGGGTGACTTAAATGACAATAGTTTTATTGCAAAGCAAATTGCTGATCAAAAGCAATTGAACGAATTGATCATCGAATTCAAACAAGCATTAAAGGCCAAATAGACTCATGCCTATCCCCAGTTGCCATTGGGTTGTTTTCCATTTTGCTTGATCTTGTAATTCGCTGATATTTTGCAAGCCAACTACATATCTACCATATACAAAAAAGCCACCAAGATTGACTTTTGCACCTCCCACAAAGGAGAACTCGCCTTGTTGAAATGCAAGTTTCGCATTTTCTTTGCCATCTTTCTTTTGGTCTATTAATATGCCATATTGAGGTCCTGCTTGTAAAAGTAACGAAGAGAATGGTTTTACCTGAATCAATAATGGAACCATTAAATAGTTCAAATGATACGTTTCAGGCTTTAAACTATTATCTCCTAATACGTCCATGATAGAAGGATTGGTAGATAATTTAGTTTGAGAAAGTAAAACCTCTGGCACCAAACTTATTTTTTCTGTAAGACCAATCTGGAAGGTAACCCCTCCATGAAAAGATGCTGAATGACGATCAATAGCGACTGAATTAACACTGCTAAAATTTTGACCCACTTTAACACCGATACCAAATTTTTCTTGAGCGCCTACAAAAAGACTAATATGCAATAAGGCAATAAGGATAAAATGCTTCATAAAAATTGGTTTAATGGTAGCGTATTAAATTAAAACGTATAAGATTAAAAAATGTTACCTAGCTGATCTTATTTTTTATATAACTAGACTAATTCTAATAAAGTAATTTCTGGCATAATCCCTACCCTGCCTGGATAACCTAGAAATCCGAAACCTCTGTTAACGTATAATTTTTGATCTCCTTGTTGGTACAATCCGGCCCATTGTTTATAGACCCACTGTACAGGGCTCCATTTAAAATAGGGATTTTCTAACCCAAATTGCATCCCATGCGTGTGACCAGATAACATTAGATCTACTTGTGGAAATTCAGGAATCACTTGCGCCTCCCAATGACTTGGATCATGACTCATTAAAATAATCACTTCATTTGGATCTACACCCTCAAGCGCTTTATTCAATTGACCATATTTAGGAAATCTCGCTTTTGCCCCCCAGTTTTCGATGCCCACTAATTTAATTTGAGCACCCTCTTTTTCAATGGCAACATGTTCATTCATTAATAATTTCCATCCCATGGAAGCATGGACTGCTTTTAAAGCATCCAAATTAGCTGTTTTAGCTTCTTGGGAAGGCCATTGCACATAATCCCCATAATCATGGTTACCTAAAGTGCTAAAGACCCCTTTTGATGCAGTCAATTGACCAAACACCTCGGTCCAATCCTGCATTTCAGTTGCTCTATCATTTACTAAATCTCCTGTAAAAAGGATCAAGTCTGCTTTTTGTTGTTGAATTAAATCGATCCCCTTTTGAACTGCTGCTTTTTCTTTTAAACTACCACTATGAATATCACTTATATGGATAATTTTGAACCCCTTAAATGCGGCAGGCAAATTTTTAATGGCTACTTTTTTATGCAATAATTGGTACTTGTATTTGTTCCCAAAACCATATAGCAATGAAAAAAACAAAGATGAAGAAACACCTACTCCTAGCCAATTTAAAAATGCGGATCTAGGAATCCCTTGCTCTGAATTCATGAATTTTGCACCAGCTGTAGATGCCACCTGCCCCAAGGTCCAAAAAGCACCCCTCCTCAAATCATCCACCAAAAAAAATACAACCAAGGTGATTTGGGCAATGACCCAGCCAATCCCAATCGAAAAAATATATTGTCTAAAATAGGGATTCACAATAAATGGGAATAGCAGAAAAGAACCCAAACTGGCAATACATAGAAACCAATAGCCAAAGCTAATTGCTGTTTTTACGCCTGCGCTTGCTCCATTCAGCATGATTTTTAACACATGAAAGATATAAAAATCAATCAAAATCAAGAAAGTAATAAGGATGAATACAAAAACGGGGTTCTTCATAGTTCGGATTAAGGTGTAAAATTAAGCCTAATTGTTACTATTTATGCCGTATTTTTGAAGCAAATTAAGGAGGTGTTTTATATGGCAAGAATTATTGGAATAGCAAATCAAAAAGGAGGCGTGGGTAAGACCACTTCGGCAATCAATATTGCTGCAAGTTTGGCTGTTTTAGAATACAGAACATTGTTAATTGACGCTGATCCTCAGGCAAATAGCACTACTGGAGTTGGTTTTGACCTTCATAATATTACTACAAGCCTTTATGATGCGATGATCAATGGCACCCCATTGTCAGATGTCATTTTAAAAACTGAAATTCCACATCTAGACCTTGTCCCTTCTCATATTGACTTAGTCGGTGCAGAAATTGAATTAGTGAATTTTCCAAATAGAGAAAATGTTTTAAAAAATTTATTACCCGCCCTGGACGATCAATACGATTTTATCATCATTGACTGTTTGCCATCCCTAGGCTTAATCACAGTGAACGCATTAGTCGCGTCAACTAGTGTGATTGTACCTGTACAATGTGAATTTTTTGCCTTGGAGGGCTTAGGTAAATTATTGAACACCATTAAGATTGTTCAAAGCAGATTAAATCCTGATTTACAGATAGAGGGGATTTTGATGACCATGTATGATGGTCGACTTAGATTAAGCAACCAAGTTGTAAGTGAAGTTCGAAAGCATTTTGATGAAATGGTATTCTCCACAATTATACATCGTAACACTAGATTGAGTGAAGCCCCTAGTGTGGGTAAACCAGTTATTTTATACGATGCAGATAGTAAGGGTACCGTGAACTATTTAAATTTGGCAAAAGAAATTTTACAAAAAAATGGCATGACTAAAATGAGTAATGCCGAGAGAATAATAGATTAGTACAATGAGTAAAAGCATACCCAACAAAGATTTAATTGGTAAAGGACTTCGCACTTTATTACAGAATATGGATGCAGAGTTTAAAAACCCTGCAGGGAAGGTTCAACCTGCTGCTATAGAGAAAGCCATAGCCATTAACAGAATTGCATTGACAAGTATTATTGTTAATCCTAAGAATCCAAGAAAAGATTTTGATGAAAAAGCTTTGCAAGAATTGGCGCAGTCGTTGAAAATGCATGACTTGATCCAACCTATTACAGTAGCGCAATTAACCAATGGTAAATTCCAATTAATTGCAGGAGAAAGAAGATTTCGTGCTGCAAAAATCGCTGGATTAACTGATGTGCCTGCCTATATCAGATTAGGTAATGATAAAGAATTACTAGAACTAGCATTATTAGAGAACTTACAAAGAGTTGATCTTAATGAAATCGAAGTGGCATTGAGTTACCAAAGAATGATGGATGAATTGAACTATACCCAAGAACAAGTAGCCGAGCGTATGGGTAAAGATCGTTCTACTGTGTCCAACTATATTCGATTATTAGAATTACCACCTGCTATTCAAGCTGCACTCAGAAACGGAAGCTTGAGTGTGAGTTTAGCTAAATTATTGATAGGCAAAGAGGTGGATAAGCAACTTTTCTTATTAAAAGAGATTATTGAAAAAGGATTGACAGTGCGCCAAACAGAAGCACTGATTAAAAATTTAACGCCAGCACCAGGATCAAAAAATACATCTAACGCAAGCCATCCAAATCAACTCTCACCTGTTTACCAAAGATTAGAAAATAAATTGAAGGACCATTTTGGAACCCAAGTGCAATTACAGCATCAAAAAAACGGATCGGGCAAAATTACTATTAGCTATAATGATTTAAATGCTTTGAATAAGATCCTTGACGCAATGCAAGTAAGTATTAGTTAGATGAAACGCTTCTATACCATATTGTTTTTGTTGTGTTTGCAACAAACCTTGTGGGCGCAAGATAGCACAATCAATTACCTAAAACATTCCCCCAAAAAAGCAACCAATCGTTCTGCCATTCTACCAGGACTAGGACAAGTTTATAATAAACAATATTGGAAAATCCCATTAGTATACGGTGTGTTATCTGTTCCTGTTGTCACCTATGTGTACAATAACGATTTATATGCAAAAACAAAATTTGCTTATGAAGCAAGGATTCAAGAAGCCAATGGAGATAATTCCAATGTGATTAAGATTGATCCAACTTTAAAAAATTTAAGCGCAGGTTCACTCCAGAGTTATCGAAATATATTTAGAAAAAATAGAGACATATCTATTATGTGGTTTATAATTGCTTGGGGAATCAATGTGGTGGACGCTTCTGTATCTGGTCACTTAAAAGAATTTGATGTGAGTAATAATTTAGTAATGCAGGTGGCTCCGATGAAATCAGATGTATATCAACAAGCTGGCCTATCTTTACAATTCAAATGGAAGTACACAAAATAAAACCACCCATGAAAAAATTACTCTTTATTCTAGCTTTAGTGTTTACGCTACAAGTAGATGCGCAAAAACTAATTGGTGGAAATAATATCATCAAGGGTAATTTAACCAGCTTTGCATTGAAAAATTATCAATTGACCTATGAAAGAAGTTTAAATCACTTTATGTCTCTTTCGGCTAGTTATCGTTATATGCCAAAAGGGGGACTTCCATTACAATCGACTGTAAAAAAATACATAGACAATTCGGCCATTAATTATGATTTATTTCAAATGGGAAACAATGCCTTGACATTTGAAGGTAGATTCTATTTAGGCTTACAAAAAATGTCCGGCTTTTATATTGCACCTTATGCTCGATTTGCCAATTTCGATTTAAGTGTACCTGTAGAATATACTTATACCCCAGATGCAACAGTAGGTGCTATCATTGGCAATGCGCCAATTACAAAAACCGCTAATTTAAATGGTGTAATCAAGTCTAGCAGTTATGGTGCCTATATTGGGATGCAAAAACAATTACTTACAAAATTGGTGCTTGATATCTGGTTCATTGGAGGGCACTATGGTAGTTCAAATGGTGCATTAAATTTTGCTGCCCCAGAAAAATTACCGACTCAAGCAGTTGCCGCACTTCAAAAAACATTAGACGATAGTAAATTGAATCCATTTGAGTTAACTTCTAAGGTGACCCAAAATGGCGCAACCGCAGATATGAAGGGACCTTGGGCAGGCTTTAGAGGCTTAGGCATTAGCTTGGGATTACGCTTTTAAGTAAACAATACTTGATTCATTTTCTTTAACTTTGATTTTGTAAAACCGCATTTATGATACCTAACTATTTACAAGATTTATTTAAAGCACAATCTTACGATCCCAATCAATTTTTCCTAATTGCAGGACCTTGTGTGGTCGAAGATGAGGCATTGGTAATGGAAATTGGTGACAAGGTTTCTACGATCTGTAAGAATTTAGGTATCCCCTATGTATTTAAAGCAAGCTACAGAAAAGCAAATCGCACTAGTGCGAATTCATTTACGGGGATAGGGGATGATACTGGAATGGAATTGATCAAAAAAGTTGGTGCAACATACCATGTACCCACTACATCCGATATTCATGCGCACGAAGAAGCTGCCATTGCTGCGCAGTTTATAGATATTTTACAAATACCTGCCTTTCTTTGTCGTCAAACCGATTTATTAGTAGCAGCCGCGCAGACAGGAAAAATTGTGAACGTTAAAAAAGGACAATTCCTAAGTGGCGCATCTATGAAATTTGCGGTAGATAAAATTAAATTAGCAGGCAACGAAAAAGTAATGTTAACCGAAAGAGGCAATACATTTGGCTACCAAGACTTGGTAGTAGATTATAGAAATATCCCTGCCATGGCCGAAAATAATGTGCCTGTGATTATGGATTGTACACATTCTTTGCAACAGCCTAATCAAACATCAGGTATCACAGGAGGCAATCCAAGTTTAATTGAAACCATCGCAAAAGCAGCTATTGCAACTGGTGCGGACGGATTGTTTATAGAAACGCATCCTAACCCTGCTAATGCAAAAAGTGATGGCGCGAATATGTTAAGATTGGAATTATTGGAACCCTTGTTAGAGAAATTAGTGCGTTTACGAAGAGCAGTTTTGTAAAACTGCGATGAAAGCGGGTATTTATCTAGTACTTTAGTGGATTGCGCTTACCTAAAAGGATATAGTGCTTCATGCTTCTCCAGAATGCCAATACCATATAAATAATCACAGGAGATCCGAAGGTTAAAAAGGAGATATAAATAAACCACATTCTTATTTTAGAACTAGCGATACCCAATCGCTCCCCGATGGCCGAGCAAACGCCAAAAGCGTGTAATTCTAGAAAATCTCTGAGTTTTTGCATTTCTATATGTTTAAAGCTGTAACCAAATCTAACTAAAAAAGTGGACATAAAGTGCATTTTTTGATTGCGCCGAGGGTCATTTTCGCTTACCTTTGCATCAGTTTTAACACCTAAAATTGACAACTATGGCTTTTGATATCGACATGATCAAAAAAATGTATGCTGAAATGCCAGCAAAAGTAGAAGCGGCTCGTAAAGTGTTGGGTCGTCCTTTAACTTTATCAGAGAAAATTTTATGCTCCCATTTACATAGTGATCAAAAATTAGAAGGCTTCGAAAGAGGTGGTTCTTATGTTGATTTTGCACCAGACCGTGTAGCCATGCAAGATGCAACAGCACAAATGGCTTTATTACAATTTATGCAAGCAGGTCGTCCAAAAGTGGCTGTACCTAGTACAGTACATTGTGACCACTTGATCTCTGCAAAAGTAGAAGCAAAACAAGATTTACAAGTTGCGACAACAGAAAGTAAAGAAGTATATGATTTCTTAGCTTCTGTATCTAATAAATATGGTTTAGGTTTTTGGAAGCCAGGAGCAGGTATTATCCACCAAGTGGTTTTAGAGAACTACGCTTTCCCAGGTGGATTGATGATTGGAACAGATTCACACACCGTGAATGCGGGTGGATTAGGTATGTTAGCAATTGGTGTGGGCGGTGCAGATGCTTGTGATGTGATGGCAGGATTGGCATGGGAATTAAAGTGGCCTAAATTAATTGGTATCAAATTAACTGGAAAGTTAAATGGATGGACTGCTCCTAAGGATGTGATTTTAAAAGTAGCTGGTATCTTAACTGTAAAAGGTGGTACTGGTGCGATTGTTGAATATTTTGGCGAAGGTGCTACGAGCATGAGTTGTACTGGTAAAGGAACCATTTGTAATATGGGTGCCGAGATTGGTGCGACTACTTCTACATTTGGATATGACGCAAGCATGAGCCGTTATTTATCTTCAACAGGCCGAGCAGATGTTGCAGCTTTAGCAGATACAGTTGCAGCGCACTTAACTGCAGACCCAGAAGTGTATGCAGATCCTACAAAGTATTTTGACGAAGTCATTGAAATTGATTTAAATACATTAGAGCCGCACTTAAACGGACCATTCACACCAGATTTAGCGACGCCGATTTCTAAAATGAAGGAAGTGGCTGCTGCAAATGGATGGCCTACTAAAATTGAAGTAGGTTTAATTGGTAGCTGTACCAATTCTTCTTATGAAGATATTAGCCGTGCAGTAAGTTTAGCGAAACAAGTTTCAGAAAAGGGTTTAACCATGAAGTCCGAATATCTAATTACACCAGGTTCTGAACAAGTAAGATACACCATTGAAAGAGATGGTTTCTTAGATGTGTTTAGCCAAATTGGTGCAAAAGTATTCGCGAATGCATGTGGACCATGTATTGGAATGTGGGAGCGTGTAGGTGCAGAGAAAAAAGAAAAAAATACCATCGTACATTCATTCAATAGAAACTTTGCAAAGCGTGCGGATGGAAATCCAAACACCTACGCATTTGTGGGTTCACCAGAATTAATTACTGCATTGGCCATTGCGGGTGATTTAAATTTCAATCCATTAACAGATACTTTAACCAACGATAAAGGCGAACAAGTAAAATTAGACGCCCCATCTGGTGATGAATTACCATTAAGAGGATTTGCAGTGGAAGATGCAGGTTTTCAAGCACCAGCAGAAGATGGTTCTAAAGTAAGTATTGCAGTGGATCCAACATCTAAGCGTTTACAATTATTAGATCCTTTTGCAGCATGGGAAGGAACTGATTTAAAATCATTAAGATTATTAATTAAGGCAAAAGGAAAATGTACCACAGACCATATCTCTATGGCTGGTCCATGGTTAAAGTTCCGTGGTCACTTAGATAATATTTCAAATAACTTATTGATTGGTGCTGTGAACTTCTTTAATGAAAAAACAGACAATGTAAAAAGTCAAATCAATGGTAACTATGATACTGTTCCAAATACACAAAGAGCTTACAAGGCTGCTGGCATTGGAACGATTGTGGTGGGAGATGAAAACTACGGAGAAGGAAGTTCTCGTGAGCATGCTGCGATGGAGCCAAGGCATTTAGGTGTTCGCGTTGTATTAACAAAGTCTTTTGCACGTATCCACGAAACAAATTTGAAAAAGCAAGGTATGTTGGCTTTGACTTTCGCAGACAAAGCAGACTATGATAAAATTCAAGAAGATGATAGCATTGATGTAATTGGTTTAACCAATTTTGCGCCTGGTACACCATTGACTTTAGTGTTAACACACAAAGATGACAGTACAGATAGCATTCATGCCAACCATACTTACAACCAACAACAAATTGAGTGGTTTAAAGCAGGTGGTGCATTGAATATCATCAGAAAGCAAGTAGCTGGATAGTGCTTTTTGTAGGCTTCTATTGAAATATAAAGCCTCCAAAAAATCACCTCTAAAGATTTTCAAAAACCCTCTGAAAATTCAGAGGGTTTTTGTTTTCCTTTACTTTGTGAATCGCCAGCTAAATTCAATTCATATTTTTGCTTAATTTTAATACATGATCAATACTGCACTAGTCTCTTTTGGAATGAGTGGAAAAGTTTTCCATGCCCCTTTTATTGCAAGTAATCCAAACTTTAATTTAGTTGGAAGCTGGGAGCGTTCAACTAAAAATATTGAAGCCGCCTACCCTGGAACAAAATCATATGCTAGTTTCGAGGAATTACTGGCCGACCCTATCATAGATTTAGTGGTTGTGAATAGCCCCAATGATACCCATTTTACTTATGCAAAAAGTGCACTCCTTGCGGGTAAACATGTGGTAGTAGAAAAAGCATTTACAGTGACTGCTAAAGAAGCAGAAGAATTGGATGCATTAGCAACAAGCAAAGGATTGAAACTAGCTGTCTACCAAAACAGACGCTATGATGCAGACTTTCTTACCATACAAAAATTGATCCAAGAAGATGAAATTGGTGTTTTGAAAGATGTACAAATTTCTTTTGAAAGGTATAGAACCACATTGAGTCCTAAAAAACATAAAGAGTCTGTGACGCCTGGCGCGGGCTTATTGTATGACTTGGGTCCGCATTTAGTGGATCAAGCTATTTTATTATCGGGCATGCCTTTGGCTGTATTTGCAGATATTAGAATCACAAGAAAAGTATCCATCATCGACGACTATTTTACATTGATCTTATACTACCCATCCCACCGCATTAATTTAACCAGTGGTATGATGTTTATGACAGAGAGTCCCGGGTATAAAATTTATGGCACTAAAGGATGCTTTATTAAAAACAGATCGGATATACAAGAAGCAGATTTAATAGCAGGCAAAAAACCAAATAGTCCAAACTGGGGCGCCGAAGCATCAGCTGATTTTGGTACTTTATATACTGATATGAACGGCATCATTACCAATAAGGTGATACCAAGCATCCCTGGCAATTACGGTGTATTTTATGAAAAAATGGCGGATGCCATTTTAAACAACGCTCCGGTTCCAACCTCTGCAAAAGAGGGCACCAATATCATTCGCGTATTAGAAGCTGCTAGGAATAGTGCCTTCAATAAAAGAGTCGTAGGAGTTTAATATGGCACATCCGCAATTATCTACATTATCAAAGCGTGAAGCTTTGAAGCATGAGAAAGTTTGATTAAAGTATTTTATAGCTATTTTGACATAAATACTCCTTTATACATTCGTATTTAAAATAAATGTATAAAGGAGTATCATTGTTTTCAACTATTATTATTTAGTACTATTTTCCTAAATAATACAACATTTGAGCGTCTTGTAAAGAGAGTACATCAGCATAACTGTTATCATTTAGTCTGGAGTTAAAAAGTATAACTTCAGAAATAGGACCCCCCCAATTTCGGCCTGCTGAATTTCTATCCATCCCTATTGTGACTCCATTCCATAAATAACCGGTTGGCAAAACTGATGTGTAGGATTCGGTGTAAATAACATTTAAGTTTGATATAGGGCTAATATTTGTTGTTGCAGGAGTAGAAGCAATTTTGTTTTTGTAAAAAAATGGGCCTTGGTTACTAAAACCGAATAAATAAGTTGTTTGGTAATTACCTGATATTCCAACATTTGATGAAACATCAGACACTACTCCATCATATTGTTCATATTTTGTAGAATATGTATATGCAAATACACCAATAGCAGAAGTTATATTAGCCATACCTGTTAAAGTAAAAAGTCTACTTTGTCCTGCTATGTTAGACGTAGAAAGTTTTACAAATCTTATAGTTGGAACACCATTGTATTTTTCAATTACCCCTGATGTAACAATAAATGGTTGCTCCCCTGGTGTAGTATTTGAAACATCTCTTCCTTTACCACTTTGGTCATACCAGATAGATACTGTTCCACTATTAGTAGGGCTTAAATTACCATTACTTACAAAAGTAGTTAAGGCTGTTTCATCTAGTGTTCCAGTAGTAGTAAAGCCAATATTTTGTGTTGCATTATCTCCATTTCTTCTTACCTGTATTGCATAACCGGTATAGGCTGCACGTAACTTTCTTAATGAATAAGCGGCTTCCACGGTTTGTGCTGTTAAATCTAAGATTTGAGTACTACCATTGCGGACAATTCTAACTGGATCCCCAGTTGCACCAGTGCTTGTTTTAGGAGTTACTTCAAAAATGATGTATTTTCCCAAATCAGAAGTAGTAGGGGTATAAGTCACCCCAGATCCAACTTGTGTTCCAAGGTCTGTTGCATTAGAAGCGGTATACCATTTTAAAATCGTTTCACTTTCCGTACCAGCACTTCCATTAGATGTATATGAGTAGGTTCCTGTTAAAGTATTTCCTACCAAACCAGTTGTGTTTGTTCCTGCAAAACTTAAATTAGTAACAATTGGCCTTGCTAGTTTTGCAATAGTAGGATTGTAATAAACCACTTCAGTGCCTGTGATGGTTCCAGTAAGTGCTTTTGCTGTTACCCCAAATCCAATATAGTAACCAAATTGAGCATTAGTTATAGAAATTTGTTTACTATTTTGTCCAGGTATGGGTATTTTATTGGCACCAGAAGCACTTGTCGCCGTATACCATTGGTATAAACTATTCCCCTCGGGGTCATTATTTGCATCCACATAAGTGTAACTACCTGTAATCACAATGTTATCTGTTGGTGCTTGGCTAAAAGTTAAATTTGTAGCCGAAGGCGCGGCTTCAGCTGCCAAGGTAATGGGTCCTACCCAATCACTATATACATAACTGGTTGAAGCAGCTGCTAAATTATCTTTTGCAAGCACTCCAAAACGTATGTATTTATTTACCTCGTTAATAGTGGGTCTAATGGTTTTACTAAAAGCGTTACCCCCATCCGGGAAAGACATAGTTGTAGTATTCGCCCCTTTGTTACTAGTTGCAGTCTGCCATTGATAGGTAGAACCTAATGTGTTTTCGGTATAAGTGACAACTCCATTAGTCCCTCCATTATAAGTATAAGATGCAGTCAATAAGCTTCCTTGTTCTGTAATACCTGAAACATTCACACTAGTTGCAAATGGCTTAGTAGCTAGATCAATTAAAACCCAACTTCCATAATAGTCAATGCCATTAAGGATACCCGTTGCTGCTCTTGGAGTGATTTTTGCGCGCACATATTTTCCTCCATCTGCCGTTATAAAAGTAGGTGTTGCGCTAGTACTATAGGTAGCTCTACCTGTTCCAGAACCATCAGTTGCAATTTCCCATGTAATGGTTGTGGCTGCTTCCAAATCTTTTTCTGCATCCGCATAAGTATAAACAACACTTCAACCCAAATAACTTGTTTTGGAATTTTTTTTTGAACAATTAAAAAAAATAAATTGACCGTTACCAATAGGGCAATAATCTTAAAGATTTCTTTATATAAGGGAAGCTCATAACCAGAAAAGCCCAGATAATCCAATCCACTTCCTGCAGTTATAATGATTAACCTAGCTAAGATATAATACTTTAAAAGGCTAAATTTTTGATTGTCTTTTGAGATTTCAAAAATTGAAAAGATACCTAGTAAAGTAATTGAAAAAGAGATGGTAGCGAACATAGTATGCAAACCTATTATAAAAATAGATTTTAGCCGAATTGGTTATATGAGATATTGATAAATATCAATAAAACAAACAAATAAGGTTTACATCTTTTTTGCGTCTTCCAAGAACTTAGCAAGTCCAATATCCGTTAATGGATGTTTTAACAATCCTAAGATTGAATCCAAAGGACAGGTACAAACATCTGCTCCAGCTTCAGCAGCTTTCACAATATGCAGCGCATTTCGGATAGATGCCGCTAAAATTTGAGTTTGAAAACCTTGCACATCATATATATGACGAATTTGACTAATTAGTTCCATCCCATCCCAAGAGCTATCGTCGATTCTTCCAATGAATGGAGAGACATAGGTTGCTCCTGCTTTGGCAGCTAAGATCGCTTGACCTGCAGAGAAAATCAATGTACAATTGGTACGGATGCCGTTATCTGTAAACCATTTGATGGCTTTGATACCGTCTTTAATCATCGGCACTTTTACCACAATATTTTTATGAATGGCAGCTAATTTTTTACCTTCTTCTACCATTGTAGCAAAGTCTGTTGACAAAACTTCGGCACTAATGTCACCTTCTACTAATTCACAGATCGCTTTATAATGTGCAGCAATGGCTTCCTCCCCTTTTACACCCACTTGGGCCATCAAAGAAGGATTGGTTGTTACACCATCTAAGATGCCTAAATCATTAGCTTCTTTAATTTGAGCTAAATTTCCTGTGTCAATAAAAAATTTCATATGGTAAGTTTATAGTTTAAAATCAAGGCCACTTTTCTATATAAAAATATAAAAAAGTGGCAGGCTACTCACATCGCACCGCTCAACCGCCTATCCTTGCTGTATTCCTACCCTGGGGAGTTTCAGCAGGAGCTGGTCGTGTAAGACCTGCCGGTGCGAAGGTAGGAAAAACAGATTGGTTTTCCTACCAATTTTGAGTCGAATTCAGGCTGGAATACCCAATTATTTGGTCATATCTACTTCCTGCAGCCCTGTAATAAACAAAAATGGTATAGCTATTTTCGGTCTCCCAATGATCCCCCTCTGTCCACATAAAATCATGCATAGGATTAGGTGATTGATTGGCCCTCAGGATATAATTGTAACTATAATAACCCTGCTTTAGATTCAACCATTTTTCATATTGTTTACTTGCGCTATTCCATTGCATGCGGGCATTTGTATCTAATGCATTCCCAGTCAATGCACCTGCTAAATACAAAGATTTTTCTTGAAAGGGCTCCCTATTTTTTGGAAGATAGGTAAACCATACTTGGGCATAATCATTTTGATCTTCGGAACGAATTAATTCAGTATTGCTAATGATAAATTGACCATTCAAATCTCTAAATGTAAAATAAGGTAGCGTCGCCCTCGACTGGTCTGGTTTTAAAATAATCCTTGAGCCATAACCTAATTGTTGAATGGCAGCAATTCGGTCTGTTTTGAACCTTAGATTTTGCAAGTCTAACCACCTGGACTCCTTGCCAGCAGGAAATACAAAATCTCTATCTGCATTGTATTCCATTTGATTCCCTCTAATAAAACTAGGCGCATTAGACATCAACATGTCATTGTATCTGGTATTTTGTAAAACCGCCACATGAAGCAGTTCTGGCTGAAGTAGTTGAATTTTTTTGACATCCAATTGCAGTTGTATTTTTTGATGTGATTTTGATATGGTTTCATCAAAAGGTTCTTGGATACTAGCGGTAATTGGCACTTCCTGTTCTACTACAAAAAAACGTTTTGTAAAAACAAGTTCATTGGACCTTCCCTGCCTATATACTTTCATCAAATAATTGCCAGACTTAGTGGGTCGACTAGACACATTTGGAAAAGTAAAACTATAATGATAATAAGCTTGTTGGGCTATGGAGGATATGGTATAATCCCTAATATTATTTTGTGCGAGTCCTCTGATATAATCAAATCGATTAAGGGCTACAGGTTGCATGTGCATATCCATTAGTTCTATCTTGTAATAATATTGATGGTAGTTTGCAGACAAGTCATCAAACTGTATCAATAATTCGTCTGGTGTATTCAATCCAATGACTGGTAATGCCAATGGCTTGCCTTTAGGATAAATCATGACCGTTTGGATTGTTGTATCCAATATTTTATCCACTTGCGCTATGATTGGCGATGTGAAAAAATAAAAACAAATAAGAATAATCCAGTTTTTCATAAAGATTGATTACACCTACGAAACTAAGTTGAATGTGCTAATTATAAAGATAAAAAACTAGATTTGATTAAAATTAACTGTTGAATACCGCTTTTGAAATAGCCAAAAGAATTAGTTTTTACAAACAAAAAAACTACACCCGATTTATAGTAAGGCTATCTATCGCGGCCACTGCCATTAGCGTAGCCGCAATTTTATTGACTTTTTCAATCGTCAATGGGTTCCAGTCCACCATTAGCAGTAAGTTATATGCCTTCTGGGGACATATTCAAATTAGTGCTGTCAATGGTGCTAACCTAAATGACGACACGCAGGTTACAAAAAAAATTAAGTCGATTCCGAATATCCAATCCGCTTCCGCCTTTTTAAACCAAACTATAGTGCTTGCTAAGGATCTGGAGATAGAAGGGCTCAATGCAAAAGGTATTGCTGATTTTAGCAGCATCCCCAATTTGATCAAAGGAAGATTGATTCAAAGTAGTAGCCAATCTCCCTCCAAAGAAATTGTCCTCTCAAAAAACATTGCTACTAAATTAAAAATTGTAATTGGCGACCAAGTAAGCCTTTATTTTTTTCAAAATAATCAAGTACAAGAGAGAAAATTAACTGTAGTAGGCTTATTTCATTCTGGTATCGAAGAGTACGATTTAAAAAATGTATTTGTTGATATCCATTTATTACAACAAATGATTCAAGCTCCTACAGCAATTTCTGGCTATCAAATTATTTTAAAGGACTTAAATAAAATAGCCGAAACGCAAAATCAAATTCAATCCATATTGCCTAATAATTGGGTAAACAGTGCAAGTGCCGATCTTTATCCTCAACTTTTTGATTGGATACAAGTGCAAAATATCAATAGGAACATTACCATTGTGATTATGCTCTTGATAGCGGTTGTGAATCTAATCACTTGTTTATTGATCTTATTATTGGAACGCATTCCAATGATTGGTAGTTTGAATGCCATGGGCGCAACACACGCTATGATTCAAAAAGTATTTCTGTATCAAGCAAGTTTTATTGCATGTATTGGCATTGGTCTTGGCTTGTTGATTGGCCTTGGCCTCTCCTTGTTACAATTTAAATTTCAGTGGATTCAATTAGACGAGTCGGCGTATTTAATCAATACCCTTCCTATTCAGATTCAGCCATTGCAAGTCATTGGTGTGGTTATTGGAACAGCCTTAGTCTGTTATTTATCTTTTCTTTTACCCACTATTTGGATTAAAAAAATCAGTCCTGCCAGAGCAATTCGATTTGACTAATGTTGCCATTTGGCTAAAATAATCCCAGTGGCTACCGCAGCATTTAAGGATTCAGCAGCACCATATTTTGGAATCGTAATTGGATGGGTAATCAATGCTAAAAGTGGAGAACGAATACCTTTAGATTCATTCCCTATTAATAAGATTCCTTCCTTTGCTAATTCAGTTGTTTGGATAGACTTCCCTTCAAGCACAGCGCCATAAATAGGCATCTTGGAAGATTCAATCAGTTCGACTAAATCTGCCACAATCACATCCACTCTTAAAATACTACCCATGGTGCTTTGAACCACTTTTGGATTATAGCAGCTTGCAGTATCAGCACTTACAATAATTTGTTCTAGACCAAACCAGTCGGCAGTGCGGATGATGGTGCCTAAATTTCCTGGGTCTTGGATGCCATCTAGTAATAAGGTTAATTTTCCCTTTAAATTTAAGGGGGCATTGACTTGTTTTTTCTCAACCAATGCCAATACTTGATTGGCCTTTTGTAATTGAGTCAATTTATCTAATTCAAAATCGGCTACCTCGGTTACATAATGTGGTTTAAATGGTTGCGCTTCGATCCATTCTTTTGTTGCATATGCTTGTCGAATCACCCATTCTGAAGCCATGAGCTCTTCCATCATCTTAGGCCCTTCTAGTATAAAGACAGATTCTTCTGCCCAATGTTTTTTATGGGCGAAAGATTGGATATATTTGAGTTCATTCTTATTGATCATGCGTATGCATTTAGGGAAAGTTAAAATTATTCGATTCTCATCAAGTTTGAGTCTATTCAGCCTTTTATTTTTTTTAAGTAGCTGTGCAGATTTGAAAATGGCTATTGTACATAATTACCCTAAGGAAAAGGAGTTCATTTACAATAATAAAATCATTGTCAAAGACGCCATCACAAAGCAACATGCCAAGGAACTCTCCATTGCTTTAGATAATTATTGGGATGACAGCATCAAAGTGCTTAAAATTCGACAATATGGTTTTTTCAATACCATCATTAAGCCTCAAAGTTATCAGCCTGAAAGAATGAGTAGGACCATACAATACATGTCCAATTTTTTAGCATCAAAGGGCTACTATCACCCTATTTTGACACCCATTCTTAGGACAGATACTGTCAAAAATGAATGGAGAACTACTGTCACCATGGAAGTTGAACTAAATAAAAAAACTTTACTAGATACCATCGCCTTTCAGTTATCAGATCCTATTTTACAAAATATCGCTTTAAAAAATAGTCAAAATAGTTACTTAAAAAAGGGGGAAGCTTTTTCCAACGAAATCATCAATAATGAATTAGATAGATTGGTTGCTTTATTTAGAGCCAACGGATTGTATAATTTCACCAAAGAAAAAATATTCGCAGAAGTGGACACGATTGATGCGGCTATAATGGTATTAGAGCTTGATCCTTTGAATCAAATTACACAAATAACTGATGCGAAAGCAAAGAAAGATCAAAATCCAAGTTGGAAAATTAGTATCCAATTAAGGAACCTAACAAAAGATATTACAAAGCAATATAGTATTGGTCAACAATTATTTTATAGCGACCTAGCAGTATTAGATATCCCAGACAGTTTACTCATCAACCCTCCAGTAAATAAAGATACACTTGATGATCTTGTGCATCTTTATACCATTCCAAAATTTAAATCTGCGCTGTTTAAAGAACAAGCTTTCGTTCAAAAAGGTAGTCTTTTTAATGAATCCAGCTATTACCAAACACTCAATAATTTTAGTAGTCTTGGTGCATGGCAACAAGTAGATGGAAGAACTACAATAGTGAATGATAGCGTATATCTTCATTATTTTTTAGTTCCAAATCCGAGAAGAAGTGTCAATTTTGATATTGAGGGTAGTAGAAATACGGCACAACTTGGATCAGGTAATTTATTGGGACTATCCACTAATATGACTTATAGAGACAAGAACGTTCAACGAAAAGCAATCCCTTCTTCGACTAGTCTAAGACTTGGCGTGGAATTGAATTTAAATAGTGGAGGCAATATAGCACAAACCTTATTATGGAATGTGGGTCAAACTTATAGTTTTCCTAATTTAATCATCCCGTTTGTAAAAAAAGAAGCGAAGGCGAATCAAAATGTTAAATCAAACTTCTCTATTTATGGTTCCTATATGGACCGTCTAGACTATTACCAATTAAAATCTTTCACAACCAATTGGGGATATGAGTGGAAAAAAAATAAAAAAGGCAAACAACAAGTCATCAACTATCGTCCATTAAATATTGAATTATACATATTGAATAGGTTTTCTAAACTGGATAGTTTATTGATTAAAAATCCATTTTTAAGGTCTTCTTTTAACGAGGGTAATATTCTGAGTCAATCCTTGAGCTATACCAATATTGGCAGTTCTTCCAAACATCCACGTCAACAAGAATATTTACGTTTAGGTATCGAAGAAGCGGGTGGATTGATTGGTATTTCAGAAAAATTAACAAATAACTTTTATCGTTATTTAAAATTAGAAGCAGAATATAGGTCTACTTATAAATATGATAATTCAGAAATTGCTTGGAGATTAATGGGTGGTTGGGGTAATAACTATAGTAACAATACTAGGTTGAGCGGGCAACTGCCTTTCTTTAAACAATTTACCGCTGGAGGACCTTATAGTATGCGTGCTTGGGGCTTAAGACAACTAGGATTAGGCAGTTCTACTTTTTATGATACGAGTGCATCACGTCAAAATTTCGATCGATTTGGAGACCTTCAATTAGAGGCCAACTTTGAATACCGATTTACATTTTTACAACTTGGATCTTACAAAATCGGGTCTGCCCTTTTTACAGATATAGGTAATATTTGGAACACAAGGGATTTAGGAAAGGACATCAATGCAGGATTTAAATTAGATCGGTTGTACAAGGATCTTGCAATTGGTGTAGGAACTGGATTGCGCATGGATTTTGATTATTTTATTATCAGAATTGACTACGCCTTAAAGATGAAAGACCCCACTAGACAAAATAACAATGGCTGGTTGAATTTGCGTGATATGAAATGGAATGAAATTAAAGCCAATGGCCTTAAAGTGAATAACTATGCATGGCAATTTGGAATTGGATTACCCTTCTAATAGAGTAGTAATTTCTTTTTCAAGATCTTCCCACTGTATCGCATCTTCCACATGGAATGCACCAATCTTTGTTCTTCTTAACCCACTCATATAAGCGCCTACACCAAGCGCTTGTCCAAAATCATGTACCAAGCTTCTTATATAAGTACCTGTTGAACATAGGACCTTAAAGTCAACATGAGGTAAATCAATTTTTGTAATTTCAAATGCTTCGATCGTGATTTGTCTTGGATCTACTTTTACTTCGATCCCTTGACGGGCAGACTCATACAATCGCTTCCCATCTTTTTTAATTGCAGAATGTTGTGGAGGCATTTGTAAAATAGTACCCATGAATTGTTTTGTCGCCTCTTGAATTGCCAATTCGGTAATCGCTTCAATCGATTTAAAATTTTCAGGCGCCTGTTCTAAATCATAAGAGGCAGTTGTGGCACCCAACACCAAATTACCGGTGTATTCCTTTGTCATGCCCATGTAGTCATTGATCTGCTTTGTGTACTTTCCTGTGCAGATAATCAACAAACCAGTTGCCAATGGATCTAATGTACCTGCATGTCCAACTTTCATGATTTTTGTCAACCACCTCACTTTTTTGACCATGTCAAAAGAAGTCCATTTCAATGGCTTATCAATCAACAAGACTTTACCTTCTAAATAAGGGCTGAGTGCTGCAGGGATGGGCTTCTGTTTCATGTTGCTAATGACTTAGATACTAACTTAAAACTAATAAGCACGAGCAAATAAAACTCTTTGTGTAGAAGGTTGTCCTGTCAAAATACAAGTTCCTGCTTCTTGCTCATTGTTTAAAGGAATACAACGAATGGTTGCCTTGGTCATTTCCTTTATTTTATCTTCGGTTGCTGGAGTACCATCCCAATGTGCCAAAACAAATCCTGCTTTAGTATCTAGTATAGAAATGAAATCATCCCAGCTATCCACTTTTGTAATGTGTTCGTCTCTATATTTTTTTGCTCTTTCAAATAAATTAGATTGTATATCCAATAACAATTGTGTAACTGTTTCGGTAATGCCATCCATAGATACAGTCGTTTTTTCTTTGGTATCACGACGTGCTATTTCTACTTGATTATTTTCTAAATCACGCGGACCCACTGCGAGTCTAACAGGCACGCCTTTTAATTCGTATTCAGCAAACTTCCAGCCTGGTCTTTGATTATCTGAATCATCATACTTCACACGAATACCAGCAGCTTTAAAAGATGCGACCATCGCGTGTATTTTTTCATCCAATAAAGCTTTTTGTTCCTCCCCTTTATAAATGGGTACAATCACCACTTGCACTGGCGCAATACGAGGAGGTAAAACCAAACCTTCATCGTCAGAATGTGTCATCACCAATCCACCAATTAATCTTGTACTCACTCCCCAAGAAGTAGCCCATACATAATCTAAAGTATTGTTCTTATCACTAAACTTTACATCAAATGCTTTTGCAAAATTTTGTCCTAAGAAATGCGAAGTTCCTGCTTGCAATGCTTTACCATCCTGCATTAAAGCCTCGATACAATAAGTATCTTCTGCACCAGCGAATCTTTCGTTAGGCGTTTTCACCCCTTTAATCACAGGCATCGCCATCCAATTTTCTGCAAAGTCTGCATAGACATCTAGCATTTTTAAAGTCTCTTCAATTGCTTCTTCTTTAGTGGCATGTGCAGTATGTCCTTCCTGCCATAAAAATTCTGCAGTTCTTAAAAACAATCTTGTTCTCATTTCCCATCTAACTACATTGGCCCATTGGTTCACCAAAATTGGTAAATCACGGTAAGATTGAATCCAGGTTTTATAGGTGTTCCAAATAATGGCTTCACTTGTAGGACGTACAATCAACTCCTCTTCTAGCTTTGCCTCTGGATCCACCATCAACTTACCTTTATTGTTTGGATCTGTTTTTAATCTGTAATGGGTCACAATGGCGCACTCTTTTGCAAACCCTTCTGCGTTTTTTTCCTCAGCTTCAAATAAAGACTTAGGCACAAACAAGGGGAAATAGGCATTTTCATGCCCTGTATCCTTGAACATTTTGTCTAATGTTGCTTGCATATTTTCCCATAAAGCATAACCATATGGTTTAATCACCATACAGCCTCTCACTGCACTATAATCTGCTAGTGACCCTTTTAAAACGAGGTCATTGTACCACTGTGAATAGTCCTGTGCTCTTGTCGTTAGTTCCTTTGCCATTTTCTAAAAATTCTTAACATTTTAAATTGTAACAAAACCGCTCCTATTAACGTTCTATGTTTTAAACTTTGTTACCTTTAGGATGTCAAATGTATGCTAAATCAAGGGCATATTAAAACCAAAAAATGAACAACATGAAAAAGCAACGCAACCTATCCCTCATTGGGTTCAACGCCATCGTTCTATTAATGGCTTGTAGTTTTTTCTTAACCAGCTGTACGAGTTTACAACAAACGACGACTGCTGCCACGGACGATCTATATTTTACACCTTCTAAAGAGGCCGAAACAAGTACAAAAACAACTGCTAGAAATAATGCAGCCGAGGCAGTAGATTCAGTAGAAGCCGAATACCAAGATTACCAAAACTACCAGGACGACCGCTATTTAAGATTAAAAGTGGCGAACAGAAACCGTTGGTCAAGTATCGACGATTTTGGTTATTGGAACAACCCAAGTTTTAGAGTTGGCTTTGGCATGGGTTATGGTGGCTATGGCGGATTCGGAGGATACGGTGGGTTTGGAGGATTTGGATACGGTGGATGGGATCCATTCTGGAGCAATCGAATTGGATGGGCAGGTTATTATGGAGGTTTTGGTGGATACGGAGGATTTGGTGGATTTGGATACGATCCATTCTGGGCTGGCGCATTTGGATATGATCCTTTCTGGGGTGGCGGCTTTGGTGGATTTGGATATGACCCATTCTGGGGCGGTGGATTTGGAGGCTTTGGATATGGAGGATTCGGAGGTTACGGAGGATTTGGCGGTTGGGGCGGATGGAATCCTTATTACGCAGGTTACTGGAATCCTTACAGACCAATTTATTATGGTGGCGGAGTAGGCAATTTCCCTATGCAAAGAAATAATTATACCCCTAGAGCAATGCAAACAAGTGCACCTGCTTTAGCTGGCTATAGAACCAATAGAAATTACAATAACGCGAATAATTTTTCTAACACCACTAATGGTTCAACACGCTACACTAGTAACCCAAATTTAAACAGTGGATTCGGTAATTTATTAAGACGTGTAACAACCAATAACGCAAACACCAATCAAGCAAATAGTTTTGATCGACCTGCACGTTATTTTAACAATGGCGGTTTTAGCAATAGCAATCAAAATAAATCTAGTAATTCAACTACCAATACCAATTCAGCACCATCCGTAAATAACAACGCAGGTGGAAGAAGTGGTGGTTTCAATAGTAGTGGTTCTGCTCCAAGTTCAAGACCACCAAGAGGCGGTAATTAACAGCGGTTCTGATAGAGGATTTTTTTGGCGCATTCTAACATTACAAAAGCAAGCAATATGAAAAAAATAGTAATAGGTATTTTAGTATTCGTAAGTACAAGTTTACAAGCACAAAGTCCAGAAGATGGATTAAGATTATCTTGGTTTGCACCCAATGGAACACCACGTAGCAATGCATTAGGCGGCGCAATGGGGTCTTTAGGGGGTGACTTATCAGCAGCACATATCAATCCAGCTGGTTTAGGCTTTTATAAGTCAGGTGAATTATTGGTTACAAGCAAATATTTAAATACCGAAACAGATTATAAATATAGAGGTTCGTTTTCAAGCACTTCTAATAACAAATCTACACTAGGCAATTTAGGTATTGTATTTGCAGATGGCAAAAAGAACAGAGGCTATTCTAGCACTGCGTTTTCAATTAGTTTCACTCAAATAGCAGACTTTAATAGTAGACAAAGATTTAAAGGCGTTAATAATTTTAGTAGTTACTCAGAAAAATTCTTAGAGGAATTATACTATGACAATGCAGGTATGGGTGCTGCCGAAAACAATTATATTTTTGGAAGCTCATTGGCATTTAGAACTTATTTAATTGATACCATTGCCGGTAAAAATGGCGCTGTGGCTGGTTATCAAAGTTTGGTGCCTATTTCTAGCGGTGTAAACCAAACATTTGATTCTTACACAAGTGGAAGTTCCAATGAATTGGCATTTGGCTGGGGCGGTAATGTACAAGACAAATTATACTTAGGTGCGAGCATCGTATTGCCTATTGTGAACTTTAATCGTTCTCTTCAGGTTTCAGAAACCGATCTTTCATCAACCAATGCTACCAACCAATTTGGCGGTTTTGTTTTCAACGAAGACTTTAGTTCTAAAGGATGGGGTATTGGTGCCAAATTTGGTATCATCTACAAACCAGAATCCTTTTTACGTGTAGGATTTGCATTGCATACCCCACAGTTGATTGGCTTTAGAGATAGGCTATCAGCAGACATGACAACGAATACAGAGTCTTATGCTGGAAAAGTATCTGCTAGTTCAGATGAATTGAATAATGGAAATGCTGGCCTTAGAGAGTATACAGTGATGACACCTACCAAAGCAACATTTAGTGGTAGTTACTTTTTTGCGAGCCCAGGAAAACCGACACAACCATTAGGATTTATCAGTGCGGATATTGAGTGGGTAAATTATGCAGGCACCCGTTTTTATGCCAATGATTTTGACCAAGCAAGTGCTGACTATTATGATGATTTGAACAATACCATGAAAGCCACTTACAAGAATAATTTTAATATCAGACTTGGTTCTGAAATTAAATTAACAAGTAACTGGATGGCTAGAGCGGGTACTGCTTATTATGGTAGTCCTTATAAAAATGAATTTGCAGATGAAAATGGTACAACATTAGTAACACCATCTCGTTTCATTATATCTGGTGGTATTGGTTATAGAACCAATAAATATTTCTTAGACTTTACAATATCTAGTGCAACCAATCAAGATGCGGTGGTACCTTACCGATTAATTGATAAACCAAGCCCTATCGCTCAAGAAAAAAGCAGAGCAGTTTTATTTAATATTGGATACGGAATCAGATTCTAATTCAGACTGAGATTAAATCATTCAGATAAATGTATCGATATAAAAAAAGCCATCCCGAGGGATGGCTTTTTTGTGCAGGATATGTAAACTCTATTTTAAATCGCTAGACTTTAATCCTTGGTTCACTTTAATATCAGCGTATTTAATATTGATTTTCATTTGACCCATATCAATCAACTGTTCTGTAGAGATTTGTACACCATTCACTGTTTTATAACCAGTAAAATATTGTTGTTGTGTTGCAGTGCCTCTACCAGGTACTTCTTCAGATTTTGAAGTCTTTACTAATAAGAATGTTGTAGCATCATAAAAACGGTGTGAAACTTTCTTAGAAGGTGTAGTTACTTCTACATCAATAGCATCCTTACCGTCTACTTTTTCTGCACCTACAATCTTTAAACCATAGCCTTTAGTTAGGAATAATTGCTCTGGTACAAGTGTAGCAGATTCATCTAAGCCTTCTTTTAAATCATCAGTAATAGGCGCTTCCTGTCCTTGCTGTGCAACTGAGTATTTACCATCCACCACTGCTTGTTTCATGATCGCCATGCCACCCATGGACATGGTCGTTACAGAATTACCTGGCATCACAATGGTTTGTTGCATTTCTAAAGACTGTCCCATTAAATTAGCAGTACCTTTTAATTGAACATCTTTAATACTACTTAAAGCTTCCTTAGATCCGACTGCTGCAATTGCTTTTTCCATCAAAGCTGCAGGGGTTAAACTAGCATCTGCTTTCACTTCTGTTGGCGCAGCAACTTCATTACCTTCTATATCAAAGTATTTTAATGGGCCATATTTCTCTAAGCCTTTAGTGATTTGTTTTGCATTACCTACAATTACAATATGCATTTGATTGGTATTCAAAAATAATTTAGCTGCATTTTGCACTTTTGCTGCATCTACTGCTGCTAAATTGGTCAAGTATTTTTGATAATAGTCTGCAGGCAAATTATTACGTGCAATATTCAATGCAAAATTGGCAATCGTTGCTGGATTTTCAAGTGATCTTGCAAATCCACCAGATAAATAATTCTTCATTCTACTTAATTCAGTCTCTCCTACTTGCTCATTTTTGATGGTATTGATTTCACGTAATAATTCTTGTACAGAACTATCTGTTTTTTCATTTCTAACAGATGCTTCTGCTTGGAAAATACCAATTTGACGGCTTGGACTTAAAGAAGAGTATGCGCCATATGTAAATGCGTACTTTTCTCTTAGGTTGGCAAATAAACGGCCAGAGAAACCACCACCTAAAATATTATTCATCACTGAGCCTGCAATCACATTCGAAGAGCCAGGTAACAAATCTACCGCACCAGCAATCGCAACAACACTTTGAACGCTTGCAGGTCTGTCCACAATGGCCACATAAGTTTGTTTAGGCTGAACAGGTTTAGCAAAATTTTGTTTTGTAAAAACTCCTTTTTTCCAATTGCCAAAACTTTTTTCTGCCAAAGCTTTTGCAGTAGCAGGTTCTATGTCTCCCACAAAAATCAAATAAGCTGCATTTGGTATCCAATAGGTATTTAAAAATGATTTGACATCAGCAATAGCAACTTGATTTACTGTCTTAGTCGTCATCATTTCACCATAAGGATGGGTTGCGCCGTAGACTAATTTTTTAACTACATTCCCAGAAATTGCATCCGCATCGTCTTTATTTGATTCAATACCTGATAAGGTTTGCTTGCGAATTTTCTCCAATTCCTCGGTAGATAATGCTGGTTGTAACACCACTTCTGATAGTAAACTTAACAGACTTGGGAAATTACCTTTTAATGAACTAACCGATGCTGATTGACTAGAAGTAGACATACTACCACCCAAAAACTCAATGGCTTCGTCTAATTGTGCTTTTGATTTTGTTGCAGTACCTCTTTTTAACAACTGACCAGCCATTTGAGCCACACCTGCTTTATCTCCTTCTGCAAAACCATCATAGTCTAAAGCCAATGTAGCACTTACTTGTGGCAGTTTTGTGTTTTTAACGACAAATACTTGTAACCCATTTGCTAAAGTAAATTTAACTGGATCACCTACTTGAATAAGGGGTGCTTTGCCTGGCAAAGGCGCTTTTGAACGATCTATATTTTGTGCCATTGTAATCAATGGAACTAAAAATAGAAATAAGTATAATTGTTTTTTCATAAAATTATTTTAAGGTAAACTTTGTATAATGATTTGATTATTTAGTGGTAGGTTTTTCTTTGGGTAAATAATACAATACAATTCGATTGTCTTTGTTTAAATACTTCTTAGCCACATTCAATACATCTTGTCTTGTTACTTTATTGTATTTGTCTAATTCTGTATTGATTAAATTGGCATCACCAAAATACACTTCATTGTTCGCTAAACTTTCAGCTATTCCAGCCATTGTAGTATTTCCTGTAACTAGCGATGTAGTGATTTGATTTTTTACTTTTTGAAATTCTCTTTCTCCCACCAATCCCATCTTTAATTCATTCACTACGCTATCCATACTTTTTTCTAAGTCTTCGATTTTAACGCCCATGTTCGCAATGGATAAAGCAATGAATAAGCCTTCATCCTCATTGAAAAATGGCACAGACTGCGCAGCCACTGCTTGTTGTTTTTTATCCACTAAAGTTTTATTCATTCTAGAAGATTCTCCACCAGATAAAAGGGTAGACAATACATTGAATGCATAATACTCATCTCCGCCTTGTCTTGGAGCACGGTAGGCTTGGAATACACCAGGTAATTGAATATTATCATATATCACATCTCTTACTTCTCCACCTAAAGCTGGTTCTTTAATAGTTGGTCTTGGAATTGGTTTAGTGCCCATTTTAATTGGACCAAAGTAGGCTTCAATCTTAGCTTTTAATTCGGCTTTATTAAAATCACCCGCAATAGACAAGACACAATTATTTGGCACATAGAATGTGTTGTAAAAATTAATGAACTCTTCTAATTTTGCAGAATTCAAATGCTCCATGCTGCCTATTGGTGACCATTGGTAAGGATGTACTTTAAAAGCACGCTTTAAAACTTCATTTAAAAAAGAACCATAAGGACGATTGTCAACACGTTGACGCTTCTCTTCTTTTACCACTTCTCTTTGTGTGTTCACCCCAATTTGTTCAATCTTCGCGTGCATCATACGCTCACTTTCTAACCATAAGCCAAGTTCAACTTGATTAGAAGGAAGTAATTCATAATAAAAAGTACGGTCTTGAGAGGTATTGGCATTCAATGCACCACCTGCATTGGTGATGTACTTATCAAACTCACCTCTTTTAATATTTTCTGAACCTTCAAATAATAAATGTTCAAAAAAATGGGCGAAGCCTGTTCTTGCAGTGTCTTCATTTTTAGAACCAACATGGTATAAAGTCGTGACAGCCACCACAGGTGCTGAATGATCTTCATGTAAAATGACTTTTAAGCCATTTGGCAAAGTGTATTTCTCAAATTGTATCGTTTGACCTATCACCTGAGTGATGCATAAAGTCAGTATACAAATAAAAAATAGGACAGATTTTTTTTGCATAAAAATTGATTTTGGAATGTATATATTAAGATAAAAATAAGCCTAATTACAATAAGTATTGATTAAACTAATTTAAGAATTTATATAAATTAATTAATATCACTCGGGATAAAAATCGGAGTCAAATTTGAACCAAATTTGCACCAAATGAGAGGGGGACTTTGCACTAATAGGATGCTTGTTCCCACTTAATTTCAGCATCTTTTTTAAACCAAGTCATTTGCCTTTTAGCATAATGTCTGGTGTTCTGCTGAATGGCTTGTATCACTGCCTCTCTTGATTGATTCCCCTCTAAATAAGGCATCCATTCTTGATAACCAACCGTTTGTAATGCGTTTAGATGAAATTGAGGGCGTAAACCGCTGACTTCCGCCTCTAATCCCATGTCGACCATCTGATGTACCCTTTGATTGATTCTATCATACAATTGCTCCCTTGGCATTTCAATTCCAATTTTTTGTATTTTAAAAGAACGCGACTTTTTAGTATGATTCTGAAAACGAAGGATGGACTGTCCTGTCCCAATGACCACTTCCAAAGCCCTGGATAATCTTTGTGTATTTTGTTGTTCCCCCTGATCTGCAATGGCCCAATAGGCTGGATCCAATTTTTGAACCTGCTCTTGAAGCCAATCAATGCCTTTAATCGTTAAGTCTTCTTGTATTTGGTTGCGTACGGCTGGATCAATAGCAGGAATTTGATCCATTCCTTCTGTAAATGCTTTAATGTATAATCCCGTTCCACCAACCATGACCACCGATCCAAATTTTGCTAATAATAGATCTGTTTTTTCTAAAGCATATTGTTCGAATACACCTGCATTCACCGTCTCTTGAATGGAATGACTTGCAATAAAATGATGTTTTACTTGAGTCAGTTCTTCATTACTTGGACGAGCAACACCAATATTTAATTCCTGATAACATTGCCTTGCATCTGCAGAAATAATTTCGGTTTTAAGTTTTTGCGCTAATGTAATCGCATACTTTGTTTTACCAACAGCTGTAGGACCAACAACGATATATACGGTAGGCGTCAAAATAAATAAATTATGAAATTAGTAGGCTTCGGAACTATCATCAAACATGCCACTTGCATCATCATCTGTTTGCTCATCAGACGCATCCGCGTCTTCACCTTCATCAGAATCATCCGCGTCTTCTTCCCCTGAAAGTAAATCCCCTAAAAGTCCATTCCCATCCTCATCAGACGCATTCGCGTCTGCTTCTCCTTCTTCCCCAAATCCATCCTGGGCTTCTGTTAAATCATACTTCTCTTCGATATCTGTAAAATTAGGACCTAGTAAACCTTTTGTACCATATTGCATTGGGCCAACACCTTCAATTCTTGACACCATTGGATAATTCAATTCCATATCGGCATCCGCATTCTTAATTACTTGAATCAATTGAATTAAAAAAGTCCAAGACTTTGCAAAATCATATAGATAAACAAATTGTTGGTTGGTATTTAAAATTTCTGATCCTATCAATACTTCATCCATCATCAATGGTGGCACCACATAATTTTTTTCATAGACCGCTTTGCTAATTTCTCTCCCTCTCTGCCATTTTTCATTGCTTCTAAAAAAAGTGGCATCATGTTTTTCGTCAAACTCAAAAGCCTTCAAAATAATCTGATGCAGGTCTGTAAAATGTTGCGAATGTTTCACCATTACATCTCTATAAATCGCATCGTCGTCCTCCCAAGCAATCCTGAATTTTAAAATAGCCATTTTGGTGATTTTGAAACGCTAAATTAGTATTTATTGGGCTGATTATGGCATTTTTATAGGGCCGGTTGTAAGCCTATTTTTGCGGCTTCTTCAATCATAAAAGTATAAGCTGCTTCATACTCATTAGGGATAATACCGTCTAAAATGGCTTCTCTAATAGCGTCCTTGATCATGCCTACTTGCTTAGAAGGGGTGATGTTAAAAATTTGCATAATCATCTCGCCTGTGATGGGAGGCTGCCAATTGCGCATCTGGTCTTTTTCCTCCACTTCGATGATCCTAGCTTTAACCATTTCAAAACCTTGTAAATATCTTTTAACCTTAGTTTGATTCTTGCTTGTAATGTCTGCTGCACAGAGTAACATCAATGATTCAATGTCTTCGCCAGCATCAAATAACAATCTTCGAATGGCGCTATCTGTCACGTTTTCTTTTGTCAATGAGATAGGACGTAAATGCAAAGCCACTAATTTTTGCACCAACTTCATGTGTTCATTAAGTGGCAGCTTTAATTGTGTAAATATTTTAGGCACCATCCTTGCGCCTACCACTTCATGTCCATGAAAGGTCCAACCAGTACCTGGTTCAAATCTTTTTGTATTTGGTTTTGCAATATCATGCAACAAGGCCGCCCATCTTAACCAAACATCATCGGTGTTTACAGCGATATTATCTAGTACTTGTAAGGTATGAGAGAAGTTGTCTTTATGACCAATGCCGTCTAGGGTTTCAGCGCCTTCTAATTTTAATAAAACTGGGAATATTTGCGCTAATAAGCCTGCTTCTCTTAATAAATACCAACCTTTAGAAGGCTGTTTACTCTTCATTATTTTTTGCAACTCATCTGTAATTCTTTCTTGAGAAACAATCTTAATCCGATCTGCCATTTGTTGTATGGCTTTGAATGTATTTTCCTCAATCACAAAATCCAATTGTGTTGCAAATCGGATGGCACGCATCATTCTTAAGGGATCATCATCAAAAGTTTGTTCTGGCGCCAATGGTGTGCGAATAATTTTTAATGCTAAATCATCCAACCCATTGAATGGATCTAAAAGGGTTCCAAAATTGGATGCGCTCAAATCTATTGCCATGGCATTGATGGTGAAGTCTCTTCGGTTCTGATCGTCTATCAACGTGCCTGGTTCAACTGTTGGATTCCTACTTTCTCTTACATAGGATTCTTTTCTGGCGCCCACAAACTCAATTTCAATATCTGTGAGTTTCACCTGCGCAGTGCCATAGGTTTTGAATAATGAAACAGCAGGCTTTGGACTAAATTGATTGGCGAATAAAGTTGCTAATTGCAACCCATCTCCAATACAAACAATGTCAATGTCTTTGGTAGCTCTTGCTAAAATTTTATCACGCACAAATCCACCTACTGCATAGGCAGGGATCCCTAGTTTTGCCGCAGCAGCTCCTACTATGGCTAAAAGGTCTTTTTCTTGTGCTGTTAATTCAATAGACATTGTTGCAAAAGTACTAATTGTGAAGCACTTGTTGGAGGGGTTCATAGATTTGTTCCATGCGGATGGTTTCGGCACAATTAAAATGCTTTAAGGGACATTGTTTTTTTCCGTGCAAGCCACAAGGTCTGCAGGGTAAAGCTTGTTTTGTCTCAATAATAAAGGAGGTATCCGACAATGGACCATAGCCAAAATCTGGCACAGTAGAACAATAGATGGCTGCAACAGGCGCATTGACTGCAGAAGCAAAATGCATAGGTGCTGAATCATTGACATAGTTGAGCACTGCCCCTTTTTGTAAAGCAGCTGATCCTAAAAATGAAAGGCTTCCAGCCATATTGACTAGATTTTTTTTCTGCACTGCTTGCAAAATCTGGTCGTTCAAAGATTTATCACCTGGCCCCCCAAGTAAATAAATAGGCCCTTCAAAAGGAATTGAATTCAACACTTCAATCCATTGATGCATTGGAAATTGCTTAGTATACCAAACCGAAGCAGGCGCCATACACAAATAAGGAGCGTACTGATACCCTTCCACTGCTTTTAAATCCTGAGCAGATGGATACAATGCTGGCTTTGTATTTGGAAACAACCCTAAAGGCTTTAACAACGCATGGTTGCGTTCTATTTCATGTAATCCATTGCCAACAGCCTGGTGGGTTGTTTTATTGGTGAATAAAAAAGCAAAAGGATTTTTATCAAAACCAATTTTCATTTTCGCTCCAGACAATGCCGTCCATAAACCAGTGGCAGCATAACGTTGCACATTGATGACTGCATCAAATTGATTTTTTCTTATTGCAAAAAGTAGTTGTAGCCAATGCCCGTATTTGTTTTGTTTTTTATCCCAGACCAATACTTGATCTATATATGGGTGCGCGTTAAACAATGCCTCATTGCCTTTTCTTACTAAAATTGAAATAGATGCAGTAGGATTTTGTTGAAATAAAGCCTCTAACAAGGCAGTAGCTAAGACTACATCTCCAATAAAAGCCGTTTGAATCACTAATATTTTTTGTGCCATGGATTGGAGTTAAGGACGAATAATGATGATTTGATCTTTTTCCCATTTCACAATAGCCGAAGGCGCTTTCAAAGAAGTATCTTCTTGCTCTGATCGCACCACATAATCAACGCCTTCAATGATGTCTAAGGAGATGTCTTTAAAACACTTTGGCGTGGGTAATCCAGAAATATTCGAAGAGGTACTTACAATGGGTTTTCCAAAAGCTTGCATTAATTGTTGCGCAAAATTTGCTTTACAAATTCGAATGGCAATGGAGCCATCTGCTGCGATTAAATTAGGTGCTAGGTTTTTTGCCTGATCATAAATCACGGTCGTTGGCTTGGTGATACCTTTGATATAATCCGCCACTTTAGGAGCTGGTTCTGCTACATAATTCAAAATCCATTTTTCTTCTGGCACGAGCACAATCATGGCTTTTGTTTCTGCTCTTTTTTTGAGTACATAAATTTTTTCAACTGCATCCGGATTGGTTGCATCCGCGCCTATCCCCCAAACAGAATCTGTAGGATATAAAATGATACCTCCTTTTTGTAAGGCATCTAAAGCATAAGCAATATCTTCTTCCATTAAAAACATATTGCAAATTAATCAATAAGGTTTAAAGCAAGCCAATTGAATGTGTAAAAGAAAGCCACAAACTATCTAAAGCAACCTGTATTTTTACCAAAATCGAATGAAAAGGACACAACTATACAATCAAGGTTTTATCTGGGCCATCCTGGGCACTATGTTGTTTTCTACAAAAGCCATTTGGATCAAACTATGTTTTAATTCCACTAATATTGATGCTAGTAGCTTATTGATGTTACGCATGTTGTTTGCTCTACCATTCTATGCTGCTGCAATGTGGTATTATTTTTCAAAGCAACCTATCAAAAAAGTAAAAGCATCTACCTACTTAGTCATATGTTTATTAGGTATACTTGGGTATTATATAAGTAGCTTGCTTGATTTTATTGGATTGCAATATGTTTCTGCAAGTATTGAAAGAATCATTCTGTTTATTTATCCAACGCTTGCGGTATTGTTAAATTTATTGATTTTCAAAGTGGCCATTAGTAAAAGACAATGGATTGCTATTTTAATCACCTATTTCGGAATTGGCCTTGCCTATTGGGGCGAATTGAATCAAATACCAGACACAAAAATGTTCTTTTTTGGTACTTGGATGATCTTACTTTGTGCGGTTACCTTTGCTTTTTACTTAGTGGGTTCAGGAAAAATAATACCAAAAATAGGCGCTCCACAATTTACAAGCTTATCTATGTTGGCAGCAAGTGTTGGGATTTTTATACATTACTTTGTGACACATCAGCAAGGCATCGCTTCTATTGTAGACATGCCCATCCTACATTCAAGTAGTCTATGGTATGTGATTGCGCTTGCAATTATTGGCACTGTGATTCCTTCTTATTTAATGAGCGGAGGTATGAAAAGAATAGGCAGTAATGATTTAGCCATTATTACAAGTATTGGACCCGTTTCGACCTTATTTCAGGCAAGATGGATCTTGAACGAGCCCTTTAGCTGGGAGCAGATCTTGGGAACTGTATTCGTAGTGCTAGGGGTTATACTCGTAAAAAAAGTTGGGGCAACCAAGACGAATCCCAATTACCCCAATTATCCTTCCCCCAAAGGATAACATCTTTAAGCTATAATATTTCTTTTATTTATTATTTGTAGTACTGATTTCATATTGTAAATATTCGATCTAAGGATTTTTTTTAAACAACCAATAAGCTACAACCCCTTCTTGCACTTTGATCTAGCCTACCTAGTACTTCAAAACTTCCATCTGGGTGCACCATTCCGATATCTTCTGTCGCAATAAATGCACAACTATTAAAATTAGCAAGGTCTATGATATGCAATACGCCTCTTCCAGTTACACTCAATGCCGTCGGATCGGATTCATCAGCAACCAATACTTTCATCCAAGGCGGACAAGTATAGATGCCTCCACCTTTAGAGTAGGCTTGACTTAATAATTCTGTCATACCATATTCTGAGTGAATGCTTTCAACACCGAACCCATTTACTAAATAACTATGTAATGCAGGCTTGGTTAATTCTTGCTTTCTACCTTTCATACCCCCAGTCTCCATCACTATTGTATGATTCAACGCTTGAGGATACGCGTCTACAAAATCCATTAAAGCATAACTAACACCAATTAATAGCGTTTTTTGTTGCTCCTTTTCCAATGCAGCCAAAGTATCATTCAAGTTCTCGAAATCATATAAATAAAATCCACTTTTGGGATTTGTACTTGCTTGAATTAAATGTTGCGTCATATAAACCAAAGAGGAATGTTGTCGCTCTAAATAGTTGGGTAATAAACCAAGTATGCAATACTCGTTTGGTGCTCCATAAAATTGTTGAAAGCATTGCATAAAACTTTGTTCATACACTTTTAAATCTTTAACAAAATGTTTACTCACCATATCCTGCGTAGTGCCGCTACTTTCAAAATAAAAACTTGGGCATTCCGTTCCCGAATAAATAGCATGTGATTTATAAAAATGAATGGGTAAGAATGGAATTTGCTCAAGACATTTTACCGAATCTAATTGTACTTTCATAGATCGAATCCACTCATTATATACAGCATTGTTAGAAGCTTGATCCGCCATGAGTGACAAGGCAGTAAGCAGGAAATTGGAGGGTGCCAAGTCCTTTAAATCCTCCATGTTCCAAGTTTCGCCTTTCATACTGCCTAGGTTTGCTACAAATGTATTAATAAATACAGAATGTAGTATCTTGCAAGGGTTATAATTAAACGCACTATGGCAAAAGCAACAACAAAAAAAGTAAGTACAAATAAGGTAAGTAGCTCTAAGAAAAAAGAGTTGATCAACCCAACTTCATACAAATTTTTAAAAGAGTACATCAATAATCCTTCACCAGTCGGTTTTGAAACGAGTGGCCAAAAAATTTGGTTAAACTATTTGACGCAATATGTAGACACCACTTTTACAGACCCCTATGGTACAGCTGTAGGTGTGATTAATCCTGATGCACCATTTAAAGTAGTGATTGAGGCTCATGCGGATGAAATTAGTTGGTTTGTAAATTATATCAACGATCAAGGTTTAATACATCTTAAACGCAATGGTGGAGTGGATCACCAAATTGCACCATCTATGCGTGTTTGGATTCATGGTAAAAAAGGACCAGTTAAAGCGGTGTTTGGATGGCCTGCTATTCATACAAGAATGAGCAATCCAGAACAAAAAGAGCCACAACCTAAAGTAGAAAATTTGACTTTAGACTGCGGGGCAAGATCTAAAAAAGAAGTAGAGGCATTGGGAATTCATATTGGTGCAGTTGTAACTTACGAAGAAGGTTTTGATGAATTAGCACATGACTTTATCATTGGAAGAGCTTTTGATAATAGAGTCGGTGGATTTATGATTGCCGAAGTGGCAAGAATGCTTTCAGAAAATAAAAAGAAATTACCATTTGGTTTATACATTGTCAATGCAGTTCAAGAAGAAATTGGATTAAGAGGAGCCGAGATGATTGCTAGAAGAATCAAACCCAATATTGCAATTGTGACCGATGTGACCCATGATACACATACCCCAATGATTAATAAAGCAATCGAAGGAGATATTCAATGTGGTAAAGGTCCTTCATTAGCATATGCTCCTGCAATCCATAATAAATTATTAGCGATTGTAGAAGCCACAGCGAAAAATAAAAAAATTCCAGTACAATTTAGAACGCTTAGCAGAAGCACAGGCACAGATACAGACAGCTTTGCCTACGCAAATGATGGATGTCCATCAGTATTAATATCTATCCCGCTAAGATATATGCACACGACGGTAGAAATGATTCATAAAAAAGACATTGTAGATACCATCCAATTAATGTATGAAACTTTATTACAGTTGAGTCCTAAAACCAATTTGAACTATTTATAATGTCCCCATCTGCCATCATACATATTGCGGTACTTGATCTGTATGATGGCAGTACTAATATGGGGATGGATTGTATCAGGGATATTTTGGATGATTGGAGCAAAAAATATTCCATTAAAATTATAACTACGGTTTTTGATGTTCGAGTTAAAAACGAATTACCTGAAGATGAATTTGATGTATACATTTCATCTGGTGGACCTGGCTCTCCCATTGACACACAAGCCCAAGCATGGGATATGGCTTATTGTAATTGGTTAGAACGAATGTATGCGATGAAAAAACCAGTGCTTCTAATTTGCCATAGTTTTCAGTTAGCTTGTAGACATTTTAATATTGGAAAAGTTGGTTTAAGAAAATCAAAACAGCTTGGCATACTTCCAATCCATCCAACAGCGTCCCATTCCATTTTTGAA
>Ga0209598_10000268_pt1 | contig 42629 bp, 68 predicted proteins | sample M_140807_EF_Meta_FD_187317 | JGI IMG/M metagenome (GOLD analysis project Ga0209598, IMG submission 187317) | Freshwater microbial communities from Lake Montjoie, Canada to study carbon cycling - M_140807_EF_MetaG (SPAdes) (version 2) | ecosystem: Environmental > Aquatic > Freshwater > Lake...
GTAGTAAACGTACCAGCCGCGGGAGTAATTGCGCCTATGGTGGTTCCGTTAATTGCCCCGCCAGAGATGGCCACAAAGCTTGCGCTCTGAGTAGACATGGTTCCTAAACCCGTAATGTCGGTGTTAGGAATAGTTGCGGAGGCGGTTAGAGCAGAAGTTCCTGTTCCTTTAACGTAACCAGTTAACGTAGCAGCGCCTGTACCACCAGAAGCCACAGCAATTGGGGCAGACAATCCGCTGATGGTTCCGCCTGTAATGGCTACAGCATTGGCATTCTGTGTGGACATTGTGCCCAAACCAGTAATGTCTGTGTTTGGAATGGTTGCAACACCAGTAAATGCAGATGTTCCATTACCTTTTAGGTAACCGCTTAAAGTGTTAGCGCCAGTTCCGCCGTTAGCAACCACTAACGTACCACCAAGTGATATAGCGCCGTTTGTAGGAAGTGCTGGGGTTAGGCCAGTAGTTCCGCCATCAAATGTGGTGACGCCATTGCCTTGAGCAAAAGCAAGCCAAGTTCCTGCTGTATAACCCTCAAACACTCCGTTTGTGGTGTTGTATCTGATCTGTCCAGTAACGCCAACAGGCTGTTGTGCAATCGTTCCTTTAGGGATGGTCATGCCACCCGTGCCAGGTATTGTAGGATTGCTCACAATAGAAATTACAGGACTATTGGAGCCATCGCCATTTGCCACATCTATCTGATTAGCAGTCCCAAAGATTTGACGGCCAGCAATAGTAGTTCCACCAACAATTGCCAACATTCCTGTACCAGAAGCAGCAGCTATTGCCGCGGCAATACCCGTTAGCTGAAAAGTGGGGTTACCTGAGACTCCATCGCCATTTGTGACGCTTAAGCCCAAACCAGAGGTAGAAAGTGTCCTTGAGGCTACCGTAGTGCCAGAAGTCTTGGCAATTATGCCTGTAGAGGCTGATTCTAGGCTTCCAGAGGCACCGCTTAGGCTAAGACGTAGGTAAGACTGTGCGCCACCATCTGTGATCGCTAAACCCGTATTAGTGGACAAATAACGACTATTAGGAAGGCTTGGCTCTTGATTCTTGGTCAAGAAGGTTTGAGTCTGGCTAGGTGAAGCAGCAATAGCGCCCGTAGTGGTTTGTACGGTTACGCCATTTTGTACAACGGGCACAAGCTCCGTGCCTGTAATAGCACCCGCTGCTGGCAGTTGAGAGATTTGTACGTTTGCCATGATTACGGACTCACATTCAGGTTATCAAGGTTCCCGTTATTTTCGGGCGTCTGTGTATTTTGCTCAGGTGATATTACAAAATCGCCATATCCACCAGTTGTCAAAGAATTGTCTTGTACAGCCACGCTTTCATCAGGTCGTGGAAATCTTAGGTTAATTCTTTCCGTTTTTCTAGCGGGCAAACGGTAGGGATCAAAGTTATCTTTACAGCCCTCATCACAGACACGCAGACCAGGGAAGTTTGGGTCTGATTGTAATGACACAAATGCTCTTTTCATGCGGCATCTATCGCAAATTGCTATTGCAACCGACGTAAGACCAGAAGTGTCAAGAAATGTAGGCATTACCGTGTGTAAACAGATATGTTGGGCGCAAAGTAGATGGGCGACTTATCGCGCTCTTCTTGTTGCACCTCAAACAGGTACTTATCAGCCATTTTTTCAAGATATTGGATGCGCCCAGCATCAACTTGGGGCAATTCCATGCTCATTCTGTGCGCCAACATCATCTGAACAGCTTCATACCACCTTTGAGGGATCTCTAGCTCACCAGAAAGCGCTCCAACGTCCATAATTTGGCGCTGATACCAGACTGTCATCTGAATAAATGGGTCACTAGGCGTTGGCCATAGGTAAACAGTAGGCTGTGGGATAGTTCTATCAAACCAAAACTGAAACGGCTGGTTGGCTGTGAAGTTTTTATTGGGCAAATTGGTGTAATCATCACGATTTAGGCGTGACATTTGGATTTCACGGCTGTTATTGCCCACAAACCATTCGCGCAGAGCCAATGTTGTGTTGTTGTAAGCGCGGATTCGGTAGTACATGACCGATTGGCCTGGGTCAATGTCAGTCCACACCCATTGATTGTCAGTAACAACTATGCTTCCGAGGTTGTTTAGGGTGTTCCATGTAACGCCATCAACGGAATACTCTAGCGTAATCGACCAAGTAGCCGATCCACCCCCAGCAACATAGGGTAAAAAGCCAATAGACCCAGCATAAATGGGATTATTGGTGCCGTAATTAACAGATATGTTGCCATTGGCGCTTGTTTGTTGACAAACTGTATCAATGTCGGAGTCGTAAACATTTGCAATTACTCCACCAGCAGAGGTTGTGTATGACCCAGAAGGTCGGTTCATGGAGCGATACAGCACGTTCAGAACGTCTATGCAACCCACGGGCATGGTGTAGATGTATTGGTCAGCCTTTAGACCAAACACTTTTTTATTGATTGCCCAATAGTTGATGCCTTGATTGGCAAGATGCGACAGCAAGAAATATAAAGATTGGCGAGCAGATACGATTTGCTCCGAGGTAAGCTCTTCGGCCAATTTTCCGCATCGACGCGCACCATGATCAATCAGATCTTGGACGCTGATAACGGTCTCTCCAACTGTGCCTGAATAAGCCATTCGTTACCTCACCATCCTGGGCAGTTCCAACGCTTCAAGGATGCTTTTGCCCTTGGAGCGTCACCTTTTGAATGCTCTACAACACCGCTCATGCGCGAGCAGAACGAGTCCTTTCGAGCGCCGCCTTGTGGTTGCGGAGCTTTCAAATGACTTCCTGTCTCACGATTGTACTTAGCCCTACCCTTGGCGGTCAATCCAGCGCCCTTTTCCACAGACAGCTTTTCTCCACGGCCAACCGCTAGGCTTGGGCCACCCTCTTTAAACTTCTTACCTTTATCGGCAGCGGCAAAGTCTTTTCCTACTTTTTGAGGAATACCAACCTTCTTTGCAAAGCTAGGGTTATGCGCTACGGCTTCCATGAGCCTGTGTTGAGATGCTGATTTGCTAGGCATGGCTGTCAATCCGAATTTTTAATAAGAACAATTTCAAAGAAACCCGCCGCTTCATTGTTTGCCGCCCCGCCAATTGCTTCGCCTTGAATGCGAGTTTTTTCAGCAATTGAGAGAGGGTAGGGAAATGGTTGAGTTGAAATACTGTTATTGGTAACAATCAATGGGCCAGTGATGGCAATTCCATTTGTTCCCACAAAACGAGTTCTTGCAGTAATTAAGCTGGTTCCAGTATCTTGTGCCAAACCAATTCGCGCAATTGCCAAGTAGCCAGTGTAGCCAGCGGGTACTGTGTATTGGCTTGATGTTGCATTGTTGTAGCCTACAGCAATTAAGTTATAGATCGTTGCTGGTACGCCAGCAGTTACAACGCCAGAACCAATGTAAATCGTTCCTGCATTGGCCAATCCAGTTCCAGCACTTGCAACCAACATACTGTTGATACGCAAAAATGATTTGGTAGTCGTTACGGCGGTCTGACCATTCATGGTCACGGTCTCAGTAATAACATCGTAATTGGCGTCTAAGCCCGTGAGTAGCACGGTTCTTGCACCAGTTCCCGCCGCTGTATCGCTGGCGCTAGATGAACTTACAGTCATCTGTAAAGCGGCAGCAGGAAATGATAAATCTCCAATAGGAGTAATCATCTCCCACGCAGTATCAACATCGGAGTTATAACCAGATACCGTAACAATTGAGTGGCCCTGAATTTGACCGCGGGATACTTGCAATTCAAACGGCTCGTATGCGCCTTGACGCGACGCAGAAGAATAGATTCCCATGTTTATCTCCTGAAAAAAGTAGGGGCCGAAGCCCCCACTCTTAGCACTCTACAGAACCGCCACGCTTCTTAGCGGGGGAAACCGTCACAGACTTCTCGGTTTTAGTTACGCTGCCAGGCTTTTTCTCTGGGCTGGTAAAGAATCCCTTTACGCCTTCATAAACGCGCTTGGGGAATCCGAGAATTGCGTCACGAGTAGCTTCGTTCTCTGCTTTCTCAGCAGCCTTCTCAGCCTCCATGCGCTTGGTTTCACGAGCGATGATGGGATCAACCGCACCGCCCGTGTCATACTTTTTTACTGAACCACCTTTTTTATAGGTTCCAGAAAGTTGGTTAATGCTAACGGGACGTGCTGGACGCTTATTTCCCTGCGGCATTTCTACAGCCGCTCCATCGTCCTGAACTGCTCCGCCCCTAGCAAACTTTTTTGTGGCACCACCTTTTTTGTAGCCACCAGCATTGGATTTAGCAACGCCACCAGTAGCATAGCCACCGCCATTGCCTTCTTTCACTTCGCCAGTTTTAGCTGGAGAGTTATCAGGCTTGGATGTGTGTATCTTGGTGTCACGGTAAGCTCCACCTTGCTTCTCGGTGTTGATGATGCCGCCTTCTTTGTAGCCGCCTTGAGCGTTAGCAACGCCGCCAGTCTTCAAGCCCTTGTGAGCTTTGCTAGCAGGTTTGCCTTCGTGAGATTTTAACTCTTTCTCAATTTTACCCATCTTGGCCATCTCGGCTTTGTGGGTGGCTTTGGACTCCATTTCACCGCCTTTTTTCATAGCTGGAGGAACAGCCATGGCTTTACGGCGAGCTGCCAATGAGGGCTTGGCAGGACGAGCAGCGGGCATCATGCCGCCGCGTGCGGGCATAGCGGAAGGCAATACGGCTGGCATTGCACCACCCATAGCTTTTTTAACTTCCCCGCCCTTTTTGAGCTTCAATTCAATTGAAGGCTCGGTGGTCATCATTTTGACCATTGGTTTGAACTCGGCCATGATTTACTCCTTAAACTTTCTGGGCGTAAACCACGGTCAGGCGGAATACGCCTTGAGTAGCTACGGTGCCATTAGGATCAGCAGTAAATACCACGCTTTGGTTTGCGCCAATGTCTGACATTGCGGTCAGTTGAGCAGCAGTAAATGTCAAAGTAGTACGACCAGCAGCGCTAGCGTCAGTTGCAGACAAATACTGTGTACCAGCAGCAGCGGTTCCAATAGTTACTGGAACTTGTGTAGCAGTACCAAAGGAAGGAGCGGTCACCATATCAACCAAGAAGTTAATAATTTGTGAGTTCGCAGGTAATGTGATTGTGGAGCTAACGGCAGTGCCAGCAGCTACAGTAGTCACAGTAGTGGTTTGTGTGAGTACGACAAATCCACCATCAGTGGTGTCTGTCAATGTACCCGACCCCGCACGCAGGGTTGAACCAAAATAGGTTTGTGCCATTCTTTTCTCCTGTTGAAGAGGGGAGGACTAGCCTCCCCCACTTTCTTTAAACGCCGGGAGTACCGTACATTGCACGCCAGTCGGTGAAACCAACTTGGTAACGCTCGGTAGCCTTGTAACGCATAGAATCGGTCTCAAAGTCGCCTTCCATGGTTTTCTCAAGCTTACGACGCATCAAGAGCTTCATGCCTTCTGGGGCATCAGTCTGAACCCACCATGCGGTTGGGTTGGTCAAACGTGACAGAACAGCAGCGCCCTCGTCCAGCAAACCGATAGATTTGATCGGGTTGATGTCGTTGTTGGCGTTACCAGCACGCAGAACAGACTTCAGCAAAACCTCAGCTTGGAACACGTTGCCAGGAGCAACCACCAATTGACGTGGCACCAGACGGATCTTCTTGCCATTGTTGTCCACAGCCTGACGGATCTGGATCAACATTTGCTCAAGAGAGGTCTGTGACAAGTTGGCAGCAGTAGCCAACAGGTTGCTTGCAGTGCCGTTCACGATGGGGTGTGAAGCGCTGTTCAGTTGCACGCCGTCGCCGCCTGGGTAGGCCGAGTTAAACGCACGGTTCAACACGTTAGCAGACAGAGTTTCTTTGGTCTCAATCAAAGACTGAGCCAAGTGACGAGCGTAAACTTGACCGATGCGGATGTGGTCACCGTCCTCAACCAAAACTTTGGTCAAAGCAAATGCCAAGCCAAAGACTTGGTAGACATAGCGCTGGAGGAACAACACGCCACCTTGTTGGTACGACACTGGGGTGCCGTCTGGCAACTGAGGTGCTGCACCGAAACCGTACAGGACGGGTTCTTCGTGGTAGTTACGTGGGATGCCTTCCTGCTCGCGGAACACACGGCTCCACTCATCAGTGCGCTGATCATAAACGCCGTCGAAGCATTCGTTCAGGATAGGTTCAACAATCGAACGAAAGTCCGTACTTCTCATTGGAGCTGCCATGATTCGCCTCCTTAAACAGCGTTAGTAGTTGCTTGGAACTGCGATTCATTGATCGTAGCACGCACAACAGTATATGAATCGCCCCAAGCGTTATCTACGAGGGGGGCCAAGTCCACAATACGCATCTGTGCGCTGTTACCAGCACCAACTAGAGTTGTGGAAAGTGTGCACTGAGACAAACCAGTGACATTGCTGCCAGCAGTGGTGTTGCTCAAGTCGGCTTGATCGCCAACAGAAGTTTGTGCCAAAGAACCGTCAGCTTGAATTTCATACACGATGTTAGGATCATTGTAGAAATAAGCAATGCATGAACCAGTTTGGTATGCAGTGCTAGCGGGCCAGTAGTTGGACACGCGACGACGACCAGTAGTGTCAGTCCACTCAACACCAGCAAAGGCACCGAGGAACGAGTCACCAGCAGCGGCGATTTGGATTACGCCAGTAGTAGCCAACTTTACGGGTTGACCTTTCAGGATGTCGCTGGAATAACCAGAGACGATACCGCCAGCAAGCGCTTGGGCGCGATCCAGACCAGATGGATGGAACGCAGGGCGCATACCGAACGGAGCGTTTGTAGAAGACATAGTCTTACTCCTTTAAGTTCGATGTGTATTGGCTATTAAAAGATTGGAGCCTCTACACGTTGATCAATGTTGTCCAAGCCTTCGCCTTCAATTCGACCCAACGCTTTACCGTTGCTATCGCGTCCAACTTGCTGCTCCGCTTGAAGTCGAATCTTGTTCGCTTCCTCAAGTGGTGCATCGTGGTGAAAGTGCGCCATAATATCCTGATAGATATCCATCGGGATTTTGTGGAGCAACATCTCGTTGCACGCAATAAAACCAGTGTGTTCGCCAGCTTTTACGCGATAGTTCTCAAAGTTTGGAAATTCCTCGGCTTTAACGGGAACATAACCTATGCGAATACGCTTATCAATACTGTCATAACTATTGGTTGTCGATAACCAGCAAAGATGCCATCCTTTTAACTCTGGCGTCTTGGGCAATGCGCTTTGTGTCCATTCATCACTCCACATCTTGCGACGTTCCTGAGACGACATGAACTTCTCTTCGGGGGCAGCGCGGTCTAGATCTTGCGAAGATCGGTTCTCACGACCACCAGCGGAGAGAGATTTCTTTAAACGAGATTCCATTTTTAACTCCTATAACCTTGAGATTGTTTAGATTCAGTTGCGTAACGCTTAATCATTCGTGCTCGCTTGTTAGGATCATCCCAGAAGCCAGCATCTTTCATGGCCCTCACTTGCTCGGGGGATAGAGTAAATGAGTTTTTACTGCCACTAGAGGCGATGTTTTCGCGTCCTGAACCCGTCACAATACTTCTCGGTTTGCGAGAAGACCTCTCGTCATGATTAACATTATATCTATGCGGTAACCGTTTTAGCAAGCGGTTATCTAACTCCTCCCAATATTCGGATGAATTGGGGTTCCAACCTTCTTTAACTAATTTCTGATCTATAACTTTTGCTATTTCAGAATCTTCGTCTTCACCCTTTGGGTCATACCAAGGGTTTCTATCCATCCAACGTGATGCTTGACGCTGCATCTCTGCATTATCTTGTTGGATAGGACGGTCTTGAGTAGATTGATTTGCTTGGGTTCTGAGGTTTTTTAACGCCTCAACTTGGCTGCGAGTTTCGTACCACATCTCTTGGGCCTTGGCCATGGCTTCGCCATCACCAGAACTAGCCGCCTCAGAGATTTTCATGCGGGCATATTGCAGTCTTAACTCTTGATCCTCGATTGTTTTATCAATTCGGGCAAGCTCAGAACTGTGGGTTTTTCGCTCCACTACCGCAAGTCGTTCTTGTAACTCTTGGTTTTGGCGCTGAAGGTTTTGTAACCGAATGTCTTTTTCTACATTCGATTGTTTAATATATTCCTTCTTGGCTCGGCGGCGTGCACGGCGTGCGGCACGGATGGCTTCGGTATCATCAGGCTGGTCAGCATCATCATCTACTGCACCACCTTCTGCGGCCTCTACCTCTTCCCGCGGCTCTTGTTCCTCTGTTTGAGGATTATCAATACCATCAGGCAGGTCTACAGTTGCAGAGCCGTCAGCGCCCTCAGATACTTTAATGTCTAGATTCTCGTCTTTATCACTCATGTTTCACCTCACAAAAATGCTTTCATTGAAAGCGGGTCACCAGTTAGCTTGGCAATAACTTCATGATCATTCAAAATCATAAACAAAGACGGCTCTTCATTTTCTTTTTCGCCGGGCACTTGAACCTCCCAACGATCTCCACCCCATTTAGGGACACGGATGTAATCACCCACTTGGCACCAAGTTCCTTCTGGCCATCCTTGCATTGTGTCACGATGTTTGAAAGCCAATGGGCCAAGAGCAATCACTTTTGCAACCATGTTCTGCCACTTCTCTGTCTCTTGTGTTTCGTGAGGCAAAAAAATACCAGATTTTGTTTTTTTAACAGCGCGGCGCAATTGCACCAAAATACGCCCACCAAGCGGCAACGCGCCTGGCTCTACTGCGGGGAAAGCCCACGCCAACTCATTCTCTCGTTCACTCATCATCGTCTTCCTTTAACAATTTATTTAAAATGTCTAAGGCTTGTTTTAAGCCACTATGTTCACCTACAAGGCGTTGATACGTTTCCCAGTTAACAGCGTTTCCTGCTGCAAGAGATGCGGCTATTTCAGCCTGACGTAACTTGATCTCGCCTATAAGATCCGAAATTGTGTTCATTTACTTTTTCTTAGCTTGTGACAGACCTCCTTGTGGTTTTGAGCCGTTTGATTGGCCTTTGGGTTGCATACTGGTGCCATCAAGTTTCTCGCCCGCTGCAATACGCTTGTGTTGTGGCACGTTAATGCTCTTTTGTTCTTGATCACTGGTAGCCATATGGGCCTCCTTGTTTGCTAGTTAAAGTAAGTGCAGTTTTTGTCTGCTCGTTTTGCAACTTGACGGCATCTCTGGTCAAGCGTGCAGATTCGATACGCTCTTTGGTTTCGTTGTCGCCCTGAGCAATAGCCATCTTGAGTTGCAATTCTTCTTGGGCAAGCGCCATGTCGTCTTGATGCTTTTGCATGTTGAGCTGGACATCTGCTTGATCCCTTTGTGCGCGGCGCTGGGTTTCCGCCATGCTAGTATCCATAAGGACTTGAGCCTCTGGAGTCATTGGGGCCTTGGGTTGGAACTGTTGCAGTTGCTGCATCATCTGTTGGATGATCGGCATGATCTGCTGGAAGGTCTGTACGCTGTCTTGGTTGACGTGCTGGCCAGCTAAAGCAAACAGCTTGTCAATCTTGGGGGTAACGTCTTCCACGTCGTAGTCTGTAACAGGCTTGCCAAGGGACTTGTGTACATACCCATTCATGCGGTTGAGATACCACAGGGTCAAATGCTGCTTGATGTGCTCCATCACATGGGGGATAAATGCGGGAGCAATCATTGGGTTTGCGCCAAGGATTGGGTCTTTGGCGAAGTCCAAGTGGCTCTGAATGTGGGCTAGGTGGTCTTGCTCCATATAAGCAAAAGCAGACTGTCCAATAGCCATAGCCACGTTCTCGTTGGCAGAATCCCGCTTCTCAGGATCAGGAACGTCCTTCATCAACTCATTGACGCCTGGCACCTTGATCTGCTTCAAGAAGCGCTCAATCACAGACTTGCGGTTAAACAGGTCGGGGTGCTTCTCCATAACCTGCATGACGGCCTGTATTTGGGCCATACGCTGCGTTTCAGAGAAGATGTGGGGGTCAGACACAGGAACTACGTCTGTGTTGCGCTTGAAGTCTTCACGGGTGATTTCTAGGTCTTCAACCACGTCACCCTTTTGCATGTCGTCCAAGTACCAGCGGTTCAGCCTAGCAAGAACCTTGAGCACGCGGCTTTGGCTTGCGTGGAGTCGGGCATGGATGGCAGCAAACACGGCAGCACCCTGCTCAATCAGGGCTTGGGTAGTCCCAACGGGGGCTTGTGCAGTTACGTCAGCAATCTTCTCTTCCGCGGTAGTAATAACTCCCTTGGCGGCTTTCTCTAAAAAGCCCATCAGGGAGAACAATACAGGGCTGGGCGCGTTAAAGGGTAGCGGCATGGCAATCTTGCGAACGTCATCCACGCCAGGCGCACCCTCGATCTCCACCACTTGGGTGACCTCAACTTGTTGGCTCTGCCCGCTGATTTTGCCGCCTTTGAGCTTCAGCATGGTTGGGGCGTTGTTGATATGGGCTGAGTCTAATAAAGCTCTCAGAGAGCCTGTAAGGGCTGCTGCCAAGCCTCCAATGAGGTGGGGCAATCCAACAGCATACGCTCCACGCCATGGAATGAATTTGAATTCAATCAGCCAATCCAGCTTGGACATGGTGTCATCACCATCTTCCCAGTTGCGGTACAGACCAATAACTTTGCTCTCAATGTCGTCAATCATCAAGATATAGGGCGCAGACTCTCCCTTGGTGTAGGAGTCGTCTTCCAGCTCAAGCCATGTATACACATGGTATATACGCCTTACGCCGTCTTCATTCTCGTCAAACTTCTTACCCTCAATCTTGTCGGTAGCTTTCTCGGAGCGGGTTTGTTCTGGCTCCATAGTGGCACGGATGTAACTTGTGTCACGATACAGACCTGAGCTGATGCGGCGCTTAAATTCCCAATCCGTGATGTCCATCACCTCGGTGACGCGCTGGGCTGTGTAGAAGTTTGCCGCGGAGAATGGGAGTAAGATGTTGTCGATAGGAACAAACTCAGCGCAGGGACGCTTCTTGTTCTCGTCATACCAGATCTTCATGAATTGAGATCCGCCCAATGGGAGTTGGGTGAGCAGTTGCTCTTGCTCATCACGGAACTCTTCAATCTGCTCGGTAAGTTGCCAGTTCATGAAGTCACGCTTACGCTCGGCAACCTCAGTCTTCTCCTTGTCCACGTCACCCAGAATCTTGGTGCGGGTTGGGCCATCTGGTGGGAACAGCTCTTTAATAGCGCGAGCAGCAAAGTCCACACAGGCTTCAGCCATTACGGGGTGGACTACCTTAGAAGCGCCTATGAAGTTAGCACCGCCTGGCGCATCATTGCCCATACCTGTGCGGCGGATGCCTTCTTCATACTGCTTGTCGCGCTGTGAGCGGGCTTCTTTATCTTTATCAATCAAGCCAAGATAGCGCAGGGAAATCTTGTCCAGCTCCCAAGGGTCTATGTCTTCAGCAAGGTTTGAGTAGAAGTCTTCGTCTTCGTCAGGGCCTTTAAAGTTATCCATAGTGACCACAGCAGAGCCATCAGGTAGTTCTTCTATGCTGGATTCTTCTAGGTCTAGCTCCACCTCCATGCCTTGATCTTCAGGTGCAGGTGGTTCATTTCGACCAAACTCTGGGTCGATGGGGAATTCTGTTGCCATTATTTACTTCCTTCTAAACTTCGCGTCGTTCACGGCCATATACATTACGTCTAAGCTAACATCGCCACCCTTTTTAAATGGTGCGCCTTCAATAATTCGCCCACCATCACTCATATCAGGGTCTGTGTTAAATACAGCTCCGCCAGCAGCTTTCTTTTCTTCTGCTAATAAATCAGGAGCAGCAAGACCTGCGGCAGCAGCAGTTGCGGCTGTCTTGCGTAAAGGATCAAACGCAGCAAAACGTGAGCGAATCTGGTCAGGCTCAAACACTACGCCAACGTCAATCAGTCTAGATGGGCCACCACCTGGGTCATATGTGTTCTTTAGAATTAGGGCGTCATTGCCCGACATTAGAGCTTGGTCAACTAAGTCGGAATAGCTTTGATCACGATATGGCTTGCCTTCAAAGTCATATACCATGGGGTTCTCGTACCGCAAAGCCACAGGCATCACGTTGCCACCCTCTTGAGTCTTTTCAATCAAAGCACGTTCGTTCCTAACCGATTGAAATTTGTTAATCTTGTCCAAAATCTTTTCTGAGGATTTTTCTCCAACGATATTAACTAACTCTTTTTTCAAGCCCTCTAACTGTGGATTACTGTAGGAGTTGTACCAGCCATAAGGCATAAGCTCTTTAAATTTTTTGTCATATGCCTCGTAATCTGCTTGAGACATATTTTTGAAACGCTCAGAGTTTTCAGGGCCATACCAAGCATTCTTGATGCCCTCAAGCATTTCGTCTCTAGCATCACCGTACTTTGCAACTAAACTTTGAGCGTATTGCATTCGTGTAATTTCAGAGTCCTCAGCGATTTGCATTTGTTTATCGTACTCATTCCAATCGCCGCGCATTTCTGCGGCCTTGGCTTTTCGCATCGCATCCTTGTATTCCCTTGACCCACCAATTAAAGCGTACCCAGAAGCCGTCTCAGGGCCATGGCCTTCCATGGACACGGTGTTGAGCTTGGCAATTTCTTCTTCAGAAATGCCCATCTTCCGCAACAAATCTTCAGCGGCTGGATCAGTTGATTTCTTGAGCATAGACTCAGGAGGGTTCAATGGATCTCTCGCAAAAAAGAAGCCCTTCTTAGCACTCTGCGCTCCAGTAGTCTCGCCAAGCAAGTCAGTGCGAAAATTGTTGATGTCGCCAGTTGTGCCGTGATACCAACTGTCATCGTAGCCTTGCTGAAGCATTCTAGTGCGAGGGTCTGCCGACTGACCAACCGCCCCCGCCCTTTGTTGGGCTAGGCGCAGCGCTTCTTCTTGTGGATACTTAAAGGTTTGCTTTTGAGGAGCATTCTGCAACCCTTGGGTTCCTTCTGGGTAGTTAATAGCTTTCCATTGCTCAAACGATAGAGGCTTCTGCTTCTGTGTCTGCCCCTTTACTGCTTCGTTGTATTGGGGCATTAGGGCTTGCTTGGCAGCACTCTTGGCGGCTGCTTCAGCCCTTAGTACAGCTTGCTTCTCTAGCTCTCTTGTAGCTACGGCAGACTTAACTGCTTTGCCAGCCATTCCACCTATACCAAACTTCTGATCCTCTACTTCCATCATCATGGCGTCAAGGTTGTCGGAGACGAGTCCACCCGAACGGTATTCATGAGGCTTATTAAGCTCATTAATATAAGTGGTGTAATCATCCAAAAATTGTTGATCAATGGGTTGAGACACGGCCTCATTACGCTTCTCAATTGCGCCAATTGCAGCGTTGCGTAAAGATTCCTTGGTATAGGGTATTTTGTTTTCTCGCTGCATCAATTCTTGTTTGATGGGATTCATAGTGCGGTAAAACAAGGCCTCAACATCAACCAAGTCATTTAGGCGTCCAAGGTGTTCTCCGCTGAAGTCAGTGTCATATGGGAACTTCCAAGGCGATGGAGAGAGTTTCATGCCAGTGGGGGTGTTGCGGATGACCGATGAACCAATCACTCCTTTGCCAACTCCACGCAATGGCTCATAGGTGGTGGCATTCATCAAGTCCTCAGCATTAAACCCAAGCTTCTCTTGAGAACTTTTTTGCCAAATAAGCCTATCAGCAATCGCCTTACGCAGTTCGCCCGAAGGAACATTCATGCCTTCGCCAGTATATATTTGATCTAAGCCCTCTGGATTTGTAAAACCCTTGAATTCAGCAAAAGGCTTTTGACCTTTGTATTTGGCAATCGGCGGGGTAAAGTTCCGCACCATATCGCTCAACTCATCAGCTTGTTTTTGAGTCAACTCACCAGTTATTAGCTTGTTGTTGATCATGTCAAAGACAAACTCGCTGTACGGCAAGGCGTAATCTTCGCCACGAAAGCCCATAGTAATTGGGAAATGCAACACCTCACCAGTGCCGCCACGACCAAGACTTTCTTGTGTGGCAACATCTGAACGAGTTTTAACTCGTTTGGCTATTTCTGAACCTGAAGCGCCAGCAATACCTTTTTTTACATGACCTGTATCAAAGGAATACGGGACGCCGCCATGAGTCTTGCGGAATATTTGGTTGGGCAGATCAACGCCAGAAACTTGAGTGGTTTTAACATTTCGGCTTTGATTATCCCAAGGGAGCACCAAGGCGTTTGCGCCCTGAAACTTACTAATGTCAAATGGTTCATTAGGATTCAATCCAGTAGCTTGTTCATTGACAAAGCGCGTGCCCACTAATGGATCTGGATTCTTTTCTGTGGTCTTGCGATAGCCAACAGATGGCTGGGTCTGCGCCGCTAGTTCTTTGCGTCTGCCCTCTGCCTCAAGAGCCGCCTGACGATTTGCCCTTGCTTGAGCGCCTAAACGCTTGGCAATATCCGGCTCTTCATCAATAAGATTTGAAACAATAATCCCTGGCTTATTAGAAGCAGGATTAACAACTGGCATGGCCAGACCCTGCTTAAACATATAGTCTTCAAGGGCTTGGCCAACCACAGGCTTTGCAGCTTTAACTGCTTGCTTGGTAGCTTGTTTGGCGGCTGGCCCCATCACGTTCTGTAAGGCGACGGCTTCAGGCAGAACAGGAGGCAGCTTGTATTTGGTTTCTAGTTGCTCTAAGAAGTTACCCACGTTACCAACGTAGTCCATGCCCTTCTCAGTAGTAGGGATGTACATGCGCTGGTTGATGTATTCTTGGGCGGCGTCTTCGCCTTTAATGGCTCTAGTAGGCAGCGATCCGACAGTAGCCAATATGCCAGAGCCAAAGGTTCTAGCCGCCTCTAAAGCAGCATACGCTTTGTCTAGCGGCGATAGCTTGGCATCCCTAGCAGACTTCTCACGAAGTTGCTCATCTATAAGTCTCTGGCCCTGCAAAAGGTTTGCGCGGGTCGGCACATCAAATGGGATGCCTTTATCGGCCATGGTTAACCTCAGTGTGTTTGTAGTTCGCCAGCTCGGCGCTTCACACAAGCATCCAAGTCATCTTGAATCAGCTTGATGATCTCTTCCGTCACTCGCAACACATACACGTTCTGGTCGTTACCAATTGGCTCTTTGTAGAAACGAAGGATAAATTCGTCAGCAACATTTAGTTCAATAAAGTTTTTCATTGGGTTTTAACCTTTCAGGGCTACATCATACTCTTTAAGCAAAGGTTTGGCTAGGGTGGATATTGATCCTGCCCGCTCCGAATGTACGATATGTTGCTCGTATATTCCAAGTGCCCATGAGGGATTGATTCGCTTATACATATGGCCTAGTTTCTTCCACCTGAGTTACCGTATGCTTTACCAGTCGGTCAATCAACGCTGGTCGCCTTTTGCTCGCGGGTGTAACGAGTGCGGTGTTTATTGGGTTCAGTCCATGCAGACCATTTAGCTGACGCGCCCTGACGGCTGTCTCGGTAACAAAAAAGCCACTTACTACTGCCCCGTAGTGGTTCCCCAGTAGCGGGGCGAGGCATGAGTAAATGGCTTCATCTTGTTGACCACTACGACAACAACGCCATTGTACATCGGCAAACAACAGGGTGTCAATTAACCTATTAGGTTATCAATGTCCAACTGGTTATCTATCCATGTTGACAGGCTCTCGCATAGTCTCTCAATAGCTTCCTGACCGTTGAGAGGATCGTTGAGCAGCTCTCTCAATGCTCTGTGGTCAGCCACTATCTCAAACCTGCCATCACATAAGTGAGTGGTCACTATCTCATCATACTGCATAGGGGTTCTCTTTCCGTTTAGCCATTCCGCTGTCATAGTAATCGTCTTCGTCATAAGCCTCTGGGGCTGGGCCATCAATGTCGATCCATCCAGCATCACGCAGGAAGCGCAGGGCTTGGGAGGTCGAGTCCACAAAGTCATCATGGGTTGTATCAGGAAACGCACAGAGCTGGCTCAGTAGGGGTTCTACCCAGTCCTTCACGTACCGTGGGCGCTGGCTGCTCTCAGGCATCCAGACTCTGCCTCTAGCGAACAGCGAGGATATGACGTTCAAGCGCTGCATCTTGTCAGCACGGCCTGGGTTATACGCCCTTACAGGCAGGTGCGCTCTCTGCAAGTCTTGGATCAGGCTGATACCTGCTGACTTGTCCTCGATCAAGATCAAGTCTACCCGCTTCTTGTCTCGTCCCTCTCCATACACCACCTCGTACTCATCCAAGACCTTTGGGCGCAGATCAGGGTACTGTAGCCTGTCCTGCCAGCAGTCGATCAATAAAACGCTCATAGGGCCGTCTAGAGGCTTGAATACGCCCCATGTGGATGCCGCAGTAGGGTCGTTCACCGTCTTCTCGCTGGTAGCCACGTCGTAGCTCTGCAAGATGTACTCAAACTTGGGGAACTCCCTAGAGGTTGGCCATAGCTTAATCATGTCCCGCTTGATGATGCCCGACTCTTCGGGGTCGATGATCTCGGCATAGATCTCCTGCCGACCCAGCTTAGTGCCCTCGTACTGGAGGATCTGCTTCTGAAAGCTTGGGGCAAGGTTAGATAGGTTGGTATATGTTGAGGCCGTAGTAACGCAGACATCATCTCCATCTCTGCCCACAAGGTCTACGATCAGGTCTTTAGGTCGAGGGGTGGTTGTACACAGTATGCGTGTCTTCTTGCCTAAACGCACAGAGAATTGGATCTGATCCCAAGCGTCTTGCAGGTAATCCCAAGCGGCAAGCTCATCACACCAAGCCCCGTGCCATTGTCCACCGCGGAAGCGCTCAGGCTCGGATGCGGGGATGCCTTTAATGAGGGAGCCGTTCACCAATCGTATCTCGTGGTAGCTCTTGTTGTAGTCAGACATCAGCTCTTTAGGAATGACGTTGAGCAGTCCTGAGTCGCCCTCAAAGCATGTACCCCTTACGTCTGAGCTTGTGGGGGCGGCTACTAACCAGCGGGTGTTGGGCTGCTTCCATGCCCACCAACCAATCTGCTCCGCGGCCATACGAGTCTTGCCCGATCCGCGACCCGCAAGACATAAGAAAATCGACCACCAATCCCCATGCGGAAGGATCTGATGCTGGTGAGCCTGAGTCAACCACCTCATCCTCCATACGCTTGCTATTTGCTCTTCAGGGCTTAGTGTTGCAAACGCACTTTGGAACTTGGGGTCTTTCAGCGTCTCAATCAGTTGTTCCTGCATTCTGTCGAGTGAGTTCGATGTTGTCTATCAGCGCGGAGATGAGTCCTTGAGCCTCTACCTTCACCTCTACGGGGTTCTCCTTATCCCCACTGAGCTTGACGTTCTCTCTCCAGCTATCAGGGAAGCGTGCAGCCATTGATCTGCCATACAGAGATGCGTTGATATTACCGCTATCCTTAGTCCCCACGAGGTAGGTTTGGCCCTGATCTTCCCACCACATTTGTGAGTGAGTGTTCGCTAACTCTAAGGCGTGAAGAAACTCCTCGTGCTCAGTCCTCCAAGTGCATAGAGTGCGATAAGAAACACCTAAGCTTCCCGCTATGTAGTGGAAGCTCTTACCCTGCTTACCTAGCTCTATTGCTATGTCGCAGAATGATGGGTCGTACTTTGTGGGTCTGCCACCTAAGTTAGTGGTTACTTCTTTTGTCTTGGCCATATGCTCTCAATGACTCCTTTGCGCCGATTTTAACCCATGTTGCGCTTGGTGTGTAGTCTTTTCTCGCCTCTGTTGGACAACTTCCACTTTGTGTTGGCCCAGCTACCCTTACTCCTTGATTCCTGTAGAGCCTTGCTGGATCTCTGCGAGGTAGTGGCAGATTTCTTGAGTTCTGGGGTGATTTGGCTTGGGCCTTTCCAATCGAATGCGCTCATTGTAACTTTCTCGTCTTAAAATGTGGTTAACTTTGGGGACACTATGACAACAATCATTGCCGATTTAAAGCTAGGTCTGATGGTGGCTGATTCCTCCATTACTGATGGCGACAGAATTTGGTTTGGTCAGAAGGTCTACCGTCATAAGGGTTTTCTCCTTGGGTTTGCGGGTGATGTGGATGAGTCTATTCAATTCTTGTCTTGGTGGAAGATTGGCAAGAAAGGGAAAACACCTAAGTTCTCTAACTCTGAGGCGCTTGTGATGGGCGCTGGCACGTTGGTATACTACGCCAAGTCCTTGATTCCTATGCCCATTTCCCGCGGCATTGAGGCTATCGGCACCGGAGGCAAAGCTGCTATCTGTACTTATGAGGCCCTTGGTTGGGTCAATCCTGTTAAAGCTGTGAGGCTTGTGTGTAAGCATGATGCTGGCTCTCGCGCACCTGTTCGTACCTATAAACTGAAAGGTTCCTGATGTATTCATCGCTATACGAATTCTGTACTGTGCGTCAATTGGAATACTTGGAAGCAATAGAAAAATATGGAAGCGCAAGAGCCGCAGCTAAACATTTAGGTCTCAATAAAAGTACAGTAGCCGATGCCCTTAAAGCTGTTAAAAAGAAAGCATCTTACAGAGGACACTCCCCCGATCATGACATGATCCATGTTGTCCCCGAAGGCTACACGGTTAAGGGTGTTTCTACTTATTACGATCAAGATGGTAAACCTAAAGGTCAATGGGTAAAGTCTACAGTAGACGCGGAGAAGAGAGAAGAATTAACCAAGTTGGTTATTGAGCAGCTTTCACAAGAAATTAAAGGACTATCGCCCATACTCAAAGCGCCTAAGTATTCGCGTGATGATACTTTAACTGTTATCCCAATTGGCGATCCACACTTTGGGATGTACGCTTGGGCTGAAGAGGCTGGTGAGGATTTCAATTCTGAGCTGGCTCGTGACTTGACTCTTGGTGCCGTTGATAGGCTCATGAGCTGTACACCTGAAACAAAGACATGCGTGATTATACCACTTGGAGATGTGTTTCACGCTAACGACCAATCAAATATGACCCCAGCCCACAAGCACCAGCTCGATGTGGATAGCCGCTTTGTGAAGGTGTTGGGCATAGGTATAGAAGCCTACAGACACTCTATCTTAAGAGCTTTGGAGAAGCATGAAGAGGTCATTGTCAGGTTTGTGGCGGGTAACCACGATCCACAGGCTATTTGGGCGCTGGCCTTCACCATCCAAGCCTACTTCTCTAACAATCCTCGGGTGACTGTAGATCTGTCTCCCTCAAAGTTCTGGTTTCATCGCTTCGGAAGCGTCTTAATCGGGGCTACACACGGCGATACGTGCAAGCATGACCAGTTGCTAGGGGTGATGGCTTGTGACCGCGCTGAAGACTGGGGACAGACCAAGCACAGGTATTGGTATACAGGACACGTTCACCATCAGTCGGTGAGAGAGTACCCTGGCGTTGTTTGTGAAAGCTTCAGAACCCTAGCAGCTAAGGATGCGTATGCTGCGGGGCATGGTTACCGTGCTGGGAGAGACATGGTGGCTATTATCCACCACCGTGACCACGGTGAGGTCGAGCGTCACAGATGTGACCTCGGAATGCTCAAATAAGAGCTAGATGCCGCTCGGCAATCTCTAGATCAATTGCTTGGCCAGTCAGGCTGTAGTTGATCAAATGGTTGGCAGCAATCAAAGCGGCTTGTTTGTCCAAGACTTTACGCTCGCTGCTTTGCAGCAGGGGCATAAACTCTGCGTCCTTTACGGGGAAGCCAAGAGCAACGAAGCCAGGCGAATAATCGTCCATGCAGGGGGCCATTCCAGTCATAACTCACTCCTTTAAGTAAATTTCAGAACGTAACACTTCAACTTCATCTAACAAACGATTGATCACATCACATGCATCTAGTAGAAGGTCGTTTACGCCCTTCTCTTCCCATGCAACAAAGTCGTATTTGTTTCTCAAATATTGAATCTGCTCATCAGTCATGATTTAACCTCACAAAGTTTTGAAATCACGTTCATCACGTCTTTGTGGGCCATGTACTCACCAATCAAATATCCAATAACGAATATTGCAATGGCGGCAATCATGACATCTGACCTGTTCATTCTTCTATCCTTGATAGAGCGGCCTCCAGCACCTCTTTGATGTAGTTGAGTCCATCGTCCATCCGTTCACTGTCTAATCGACGCTGGGTCGAATTTAGCTCGTGGTAGGCCTCTCGGATAGCACTCCACGCCTCGTGAGCATAGTGGGCCTCTCGGAACTCAAACTGGTCGTCATACGTCACTACTATCTGTTTCATACGTCACTCCTGGTGTATACAACTTACCTTCGGCTATTGCATTCTTCAGCATATTCACAAACGCATAATTTAAAAGATGGTTGATGGCTTTGGAGTCGATGTTCTTTAACAAGATATCGGCACTACCATCTTCATTCTCTTTTATAACTTCAAGTTCAATTTTAACATAGTCAGCAAGACTTGTGCTAGTTTTTTCGTTCATGATGTCATTTTCCATAGTCCAATGTTGCTAAATGCATAACCAGCATATGCGATGGCCATGCCCATATTACCCTTGTAGCCCTGATCAATCGCCACAATCGTGTAAATCAAACCCGTGGTTGCAATCAGCCAGCCGCTCATAATGGAACCTCTTGGCAATAACCCAGCATAAACAAAACCACCACAAAGAGGCTGAACATACCTATGTGAGCAAACACTAACCTAAAGTAATGTGCTACCTCATAGACTCTAGGCTGGTGTTGTTTTAACCATTGGAACATGACTTGTCCTTTAGCTCTTCTTCTTCCGTGAGCCATTGACGCACATAAAATTGATCACCCAAGTCTTCAATCTCAGCTTGAGGATAGCCATTAGCAACCAGCCATTCCCGCATATCACCATCTTTGGTGTCGTATTTCTTAGGAAATCCATACCTCCACCCAGCAGGTGGGTCAACCCATATCTTCATACGTTCTCCTTAAATTTCCTTTGATGGCACATGTCTTCAAAGATATTCCACAGCTTCTCGTGTCTTAAAGCATTGAGAGTGATAAACCCCAGCAAGGCGTTAGCCAAATCATCTTGAGACAGTTCTGGCCCGTTGCATACACGGTCAAAGAGCAGGTTTAAATCACCCTCCATGTCCGCCCGAAGGATCGCTTGTTCTAGGTCAAATCTATCGCTCATACATTTTTGTCCTTTGGTAAGTCAAGTATGTCTTGCAACAGGTGTATGCCGCCATCTGGTCGAACAATAGCCGCAACCACACCTATACGCCCATCTTTTTCCCAATGCGCTTTAAACGAATGCTTGGGTGGTTCTTGCTCTGGCTGTGACAAGATTTCTTTGATAGCGGTGATAACTACTTGAGACTCATCACGCCAATCTTGGCAGTTTGCAAAATCCCTGTAAAAAATCAATTCTTTTTGGGCTAATTTAAGTGCTTCGTCTTTAGTCATGCCTGTCCCCTTGCTCGGATTTCGCTTGCAATATTTTTGCACGCTGTGTAATGCGCTATTTTTTCAATATCTGAGGCTTCTGTTAATAATCTGTTTTCAGCGATTTTTGCACACGCCTCACGCTCTGCTTTTACTGCTTTGAGTATTTCTGCATTCATCAACGCCATAGACTCATCTTGCTCTTCTGCTTGCTTAATGGCATTTCTAGCAAGTTCAGCAATATAGCCCGTCATATCAAGGTTGCTGCTTTTTGCATTTGTAATTTTATGATTCTCAAATGCACTTATATATGCATACACCGTATACATCGCTTGTCTCATCGCTTCACTATTCATGTTTTTTCCCTTTCACGAATTAATACAGAGCACCGATATGCTCCATTTGCATATTCAATTGTGTTTTCATCGCTCACAAGTTCATCACACAACTTTGCACAGGCCTCTCGCTCTTTCGCGGCTACCAGTTTGGCAAAGCGCTCAAGGTCAGTAATGTGCACATCAGCATTACCATATGTGGGTGAAAACCACATCTCTCCGTCTGCCATCAAGTCAGACTGTTTAGCTAGTTCGATAATTTCAAGCATGTTTGTTCTCCATTTGCGAATCACTTTTGTATATAGAAACCAGCGAACAAGATAAACGCTAAGAAACAAGCCACGGCGAACAGACCCTTGACGATCTGCAAGTTCTGATGCCGCCGCCAGTTCTTCTCAAAGACCAGTTCGGATTCTTTGATCTTCTGTTTTAAGTCTGATTGAATAGTCATACCATTTCTCCATAGTAAGAAAGAATCTGTTTATACGCACCCTTCAATGCGCCGATATGTTGCTTCTCAATCTCAGGCTCGTGCGAGAAGACGGGGATAGTCTCTGTCTCTAGCAGCTCAAGGTCATGCCTCAAACGGTCAATGAAGATGTCGTCTATAGTGTCGTTGTCAATTTCAATAGTTAGTTTCATGTTAGTCCCATAGTGATTGAAAGTACTTACCAAACAGTCGGAAGCCGTTCTGCGCCCTGACTCCATCAGCTTCCCATATATCAATGTCGTCAAGATCTGTGTCCTTGAGCTTGTACTCAAAAGCCCAAATCATTTCATTCATCACCCAGTCCCACCGTTTAAAGTGGTTGGCATCGATATCCCACACGCACTCTTTGGGCGGAGCAGACGTAGACTTAAGCCGCTCGGGGACATCCTCATCATCCACAATAGGAGCGCCATGCTTTACCCTATCTAGCTGCTTGAGCATAGGCAGGATGATGTGAGCTAGGGTGGTATCCATACCCCATACGTCCCACTTGTCTATCTTGACGTAAGTAATATTTGGGTAAATTCGATCCAAGAAATTCCGCACGCCCTCACACAATGGACGCAGTCTGTCGGCCCACTTCTCTATCTTTGGCTCATCGTAGTCAATCTCCCGCCAGAAGAAAACCTTCTCTAGGATCGTATACGGTGAGACCCAATGATCCCTGTACTTGCTGATGTAGACTTTCATACTTGCCTAAAAGGTAAATGGCGCTAACCTGCCTAGCAGATAAATAGTGCCGATAGTGATGAGTGGGCCTAACACCGCCAATATCATGATCAAGTAGCACATCAAAAGTATCTTCATTTGTCCCACACCTCGTTTTCTTCAAACTCAAACCACTCATAGATCTCGTGCATGATGGCGTCCCGCAGAACAAACTTAATCTGATCGTCTGTCGGCTCATCAGTATGCTTGTAAGCGCGAGCCAAGCCGTAGGTAATGCCGTTCTCAATGCACATCTCAATCACCGCTTGCTCTTTAGGTTTCATCTTTCCCTCCAATACGTTCTTTCTCCAGCCGCTGCACCTCTAGAATGGCGTCACGCTGTTTGGCCATGCTGTTTAGGAAGCATTCTTTGTGGACGTACCGACCCAAGAAGGCCGACTCTTCATTGCGCTCTACAGGTTTGTTGCATAAGAAGCAGTTCATATTTAACTCCTAGTTAAGCAATTAGAACATCTTTATTTGACTTCTTCAACCGTAATGACGTAATTTTTTCCCTGCATGTCCATCACCTCAATGGTCTTCTTAGAGCTGACCATACGCCCTTCAGCGTCTACGTCAAACTTGATGGAACCAACCAGCTTGATAAGACCCTCTTGGTCATGCTCCAGCAGGGCTTTTTTAGTTAGGTGGCTGATGTAGTCACAATAGGCAAACATGCTTTCTCCTTCTTGAAATGGGCGTATTGGATTGGGTTGTGCAGGTACAAGGCTACCTCTGAAATGTCCTCAAACTGCACGTCAGCAGTATCGTTGATAATTTGGAGGGCCAGCTCCAGACCAGCATCAAGCCCTCTTCTGTATTCGGTTCTATTGTCCATGATGTTTTCCTAAAGATGGGGCCGAAGCCCCTGTTGGTTTATTCGGCGGTTGCTGTGGCTTTATCAAGGGCTGCTCTAGCTGGAATGAGCAATTTGGGAGGTAGTGTTTTGTTATCAACAATTGATTGCAAAGCATCGTACAAGTCACGCGCTGCGGAAAGCATCTGTGCATTGTCAAAATCATACTGCCCGATACCTGGCAAACTTGCAATAACATGTTTGCCTTCTTTTATGTACAAACCTAATGATTCCTCGCCATCAAATTCTTCTTCATAAGTCCAAGTGGTTGTCATCTGCTTACTCCTTAAAAGACCCTTGCGGGATTAGTGGGGCCGAAGCCCCGTGGGTTTATTTCTGTGGGGTTACGCGAATGTCTGCGCGATCAGCATTGCGGAATGCGTCGAGCTGCTCGTTAGTAATTTTGTAAGCAGCGCATAGCTTTTTGTAGTCAACAGTGCCCTTAACAGGGATCAATTGAATAACTACCTCGTACATCTCGCCTTTGAAAGGGATGCTTTTACCGCTTGCATCTTTGGGGGATTCGCCATATTTGTCGGCGAGTGCATCTTTCATTGCCTTGACTTGCAAAGCCAATGCTTTAGCTTGTTGGTCGAGCACATAAAGCGCGTCAATGTCATTTGCCAAGCTAAGGGCAAGGGATTCGGCGGAAGTAATTGCGTTCATATCTGTCTTTCTATCGTTACCTGCAACATCGCAGTGGTTGTATCTTAACTTAAAATTAAAGGATTACAAGACTTTTTTCTAAGTATTTTCCCTAGGTTCTACTATTTCCCAACGGCTTCCCTCCCAAGTCTCAGGGTCACGGTCATAGCAAGCTGCTTCATAAGCCTCTTGCTTGGTGAGGTGGTACTTGATCTCTAAGAACTCTTGCCTGTCCACTAATTCGTTGTAGTTCATCTCAAATCTCCTTGCTAATCCATAATTTTGATCCAACTTTCTCGGCCCAGAATTGGTCGGGGTGTAGTGCCCAATCATTGCCAACTTCGTCAGTTGGCTTTGTTACGTTCATACAAAAGTAGTCACCTCCCGCAGTAAAAATCTGTTTTTTTGTGCGGGTTGATTGATACTGGTACTCGCTTTTAAATTGTTGGTTTGACTCATACTCCAATCCAAGAGTTGCTGCAACTGCTTCTAGGCGGGTCATCTCAAACCTCCTTGGTGATCAGGTACTCGTGGGCGTAGTCCAAAGACTCCACGGCAGCAATGATGTGGTCTTGGTGCTTCATAGGGCTACGCATCAGCTTGGCTGTCAGAGCCGCAATGATTGCAGCAGCAGCCTCTTCTGTGATCTGTGTGGCATCCAAGCCGTTGATGGCGCGTAGGGCGTTAGCCGCTACCATAAAACCGTGCTCCATTGAGTCCATTTTGCTTCCTTGTATCGTTACCTGCGACGTTGCAGTGATAGGAAGTTTAACTCAAAGTTAAAGCAATGCAAGGACTTTTTGTAGATTTTGCAAAAATATTTTCTAGGTGTTTACCCTAGCTAGTGTCCAGTCAAGCAGTTCCTGCTGGGTGATGCCGTAGTGCTTCTCAAATCCCTTAGTCCCTAGGCCGTGGATGCCTGTGTTTCCCCTGTGGTGCTCTACGCAGAAGGGCATGACGGTGAGATAGTCTCCCTTGCCCCAGCCCCCAGTTCTAAGGTGGTGCAGCTCAACAGGCCCAGGCTCATGTGGCCCGTGGATGTGATGGCATAGACAGCACCCCAGCTCCGCCACAGCATTCATGTGCTGCTTCTCTGCCTTGGTCACATCAGCGTCCTGTCCTGTGCTCGATTGGATGCTTCTAGTGAGCGCCACACCTCTATTCTTGCTTGTGCAGCAATCAGCATCCACCGCTCTTGCTCACATGCCCTTGTAGCCTCTTGTAGGTGCTCTAAGTGCGTTTTGTAGCGTGGGTGGGCATACGCCTCCCTCTCTTGGGATACGGCGCTTGTAAAGCCATTGTGCTCGGCTTCTTGCATAAGCTCTGCTTTGACAGTCTTACGCATCTCTTCCATGTAGACAAGATCGGCTTTAGCCTGAGCGTAGATCTTGCTATGGGTGATTAGGTAGTCAACGGCGTCTTGAATGTTCATGTTCTGTAGAAGTAATCGTCACCAACTCGGCTGGGCCACTTGAGGTAGTCATTAGCGCCTGGTCGGTGCACTTGGGTTTTAAGCTCTGCTCCGTCATAGGTGCCTGTTCCTCTAGCCGTGCTGACGGACTTGAGGGGGATCTTGATAGGGCCGAGGTACTCTAGTCTCTCTTCACCTAGATCGGTGAGCTGGAACAGGTTGTCTTTAATCTCAGCCATGCCATCAGAGATTAGAGGCTCCACCACAAACTCTCGGAATCGAGCTGTCGAGCTGTTGCTGATAGCTTTACGCAGCTCATTAAGATCGTGCGGGTGTCGAGCCAGCCTGACCATCGCATGATGGATCGTAGACCCGCGGTTGTACTTTGACTTCATTCAAGTTCCTCTCTAACCAATATGTCCACCCCAGTGATTGAAGAGTAGATTTTTTTCACAGAAATAAATATGACCTGCACATCATCTTTGTAGACAATCCCGTTCATGGCGTCAAGATGGCTCTTGGCTATGTTGTCTATGTCAGGCTTCTTTGTAGGCTTTTCCTTGCCCGATAGACAGTCCTTAGTCCGTTGTTTGGAGTAAGACTTGGGCACAGAGAACCGAACGTAAAGAAACACGCTCAGAGGCGTTTCTAGAGGCTCTGACTCCCCCATAGCTCTAGTCGCAGCGTCTTTGATTTGCTGCTCATAGGACTTTGTTTTGGCGTCGGTGTAGGTCTGCACAAAGTTTTTGGTACGGCGGAATCTAGGTCTGCCCTTACCCTTTGGCTCGCCCTCTACCGTGAAGCATACTTGCATTGTCATTTGAATTTATTCATTCTGTTGCGGAGGTCTTGGATTGCCTTCTCCCCGCGGGTTTTACGAATCTTATCGGACATATCGTCCCACCACTCTCTAGCACCCCCAAAGCCTCTTTCATCTTTCTTTTTCTTGAAGCGCTGTATCCACTCTCTAGCTTCGCAATCTCTCATATGCTCAATAGTTTCGGAGCTGATTGTGACATTTGATGGTGCGAGTCTTTCTGTAGGTACAGCTTTTTCCCTTTTTTGCGGCTTCATTGGTTACTCAAGATTTCCCAAGCTCTTGCTGCCACTCTTGGAACTTGTGCGTTTCCAATGGCTTTAATTCTGTCCACTTGTCCGGGAAGTCCATTAAAAGCTCTACATAATCCGGGTCGAAGTAATGTTCGCAATCCTTGCTCGTTCTTATCCACTCCGTTGTAAAGCTCGCCCTGTAATCTCGGCTTCCCCAAAATCTTTTTGTTGCCGCGCCTCTCCACATGCTTGTAACGGGAGTTGGTAGCCAGCACCCAAATTCGTTCTCTCCGATGGGGCAATCCAATGGAATCTGCTCCCAGCACTCCCCATTTCGCATCAAACCCCATTGCGGCCAAGTCTCCGAGAACTCGTCCAAGTCCCCTAGAAGTGAGCATTGGTGAGTTTTCCACAAATGCATATCGTGGCTGTACCTCGCAAATGATCCTTGCCATTTCTCCCCACATTCCGCTTCGCTCTCCGTCAATTCCTGCGCCTTTTCCTGCTGCGCTGATGTCCTGGCACGGAAATCCTCCAGATACAACGTCAACAATTCCTCTCCAAGGTTTTCCGTCAAAAGTTTGAACGTCATCCCAAATGGGGAAAGGCGGGAGAAGTCCGTCATTTTGTCTTGCGGCAAGTACGCTTGCTGGATAGGGTTCCCACTCGACTGCACAGACGATTCTCCATCCAAGCAGATGTCCCCCAAGTATTCCTCCACCAGCGCCCGCGAAAAGAGCCAACTCATTTAAATTCTCCTTCATGATGCTAAATGTGGATAGTTAATAAAAAACTGCGCCTCTGAACCGTACTCAGCAATAAATTGCCCAGCATCTCTATGTCTCCATAGGCTTACAATAGGTTCTCCGTCTGCTACTCCCTCGTAGTTCCTTTGCTTTCTGCACAGCAAGTAGCAGTCAGGCTCAGTCTGTCGGGTGCTCATAATGCCTTTGGCTCGGTAATCATCTTCCTTAGCTTTATTCCGCCAAACCATAAATAAATTGTCCACTTGGTCGGTGATGGAGCCACTACCCTTGGTGTCGTGCTTGTCGGGCAAGTCGGTCTCTTTGGCGGGTTTTTTAAGATGATGCACAAGGTGAATGTGGATATTGCAGTCTTTAGCCAATGCACAAAGTTGGTCAACAAATGCTTTCTGTCCGTTGTAATCATCTTCATTCTTGACACATTTCATAAGAGAGTCAATAAATACATGAGTTATTTTAAGCTCTTGTGCACAATATTTAACCATACCCAGTACGGTTTCTGGGCGTGCGGTTCCTGTTTGGTCGTACAACCACATCTTCTGCTTAGTCCAATGCCCAAAATCATCATAAAGCTCTTCCAAGGCGGTTATGCCTTCGTCAGTCTGATATTCAGGCGCATTGGGGTTTGTCCCTGAGAACATCCGGATCAGCCTCTGAATGGTCACTAAAGGCTTCATCTCAAACGATGCTATGCAGACACGTTCGCCTTGCCCCAAAAGGGATAGAGCAATCTGGCTCGTCACGTCAGTCTTGCCGTGGCCATTCTGACCAGCCCAAACCGTCACCTCAGACGGGCGAAAGTAAAAGTTCTCATTGGTCTTTGGCCAAGGCAGGAAAGTTTTGGGTTCGGATAACTTCTGTCTCAGTCTAGCCTTAGCATCATCCACAAAATCTGCCGCAGGTTTGACCTTTGTTTGAGCTTCTGTATCTTCTAGGTATGCTTCAAAGTCAATGCTGTCATCTAAAAATTCAGGCACTATATCTCTCCATCCATCCAGTTTGTTTCCAAGAAGGTTTAGTTGGGTCTACAACAGAAGCAACCACTAACTTGGGCTTGTTATCCACAGCCTTTTGGTACAAGGCCCTAACTCGTTTTTCATCCGTGCCAGTAATGCTGACATTCAGCCCAATCAAAAACCTCAAGTCAAGGTTTGTAATGGAGTCATTGTGTACACAAACGTCAAACCATTCTTTGGGAAGCTCGCACGGAAAGTCATTTAGGAATACAATCTCAGGGATCATGCGCTGCTTACGTAGGGCTATGATTTTGTCGTGACCTCTCATATGGCCCCCGCAATGATGCCAGAAGAGGTTTTGGGGTAGCGGTCAGTAGTCTGCTTTTCAGCAGCAAATTGGTTGGCTTTACGCATCCAATTGCGCCACGTACCAACCCAGTCACTCTTGGCCGCAGTAAATTCGTAATCGCGGAACACCTTTGTTTGCTCGGCATGATCAACCAATGGGCATTCGGTCTTCACCCAAGTCTTCATGTCGTCAGTAACCTCAAAGTCTTTGGGGCACTTCTTGGCTGGCTTCTTTGCGGAAGATGGTTCTTGGTTTATGGTTCTTGGTTCTTGGTTAGGTGGCGGTTCGTTCACGACTCGTGTACGCTTCGTGCCTTTTTCTTTACGCTTCGCTTCACGTTCGTTGGCGATTCGTTTGTTAGTGTCGGCCTTAGCGTGGTACTGGTGTAGATCTTCAAGTATCCAATCTTGGACATATCTACCCTCATCATCAAGCGTGAAGAACCTGCCAAGAACAAACTTAACCGCCTCAACCTCAGCCTCAGTAGAAGCCCAAGTCCATTCAATTGCTTGCTCTAACGTGGGGAAAACTTCACGGTCATAGCACGAGTCGATAAGAAGCGTGTACGCTCCGTGCTGGAGCATGGTCAGTCGACCTGCTTTCTTAGCATAGTCGCCAAGATTCCTTTTGTAGTAATGCATAAAAACCTTACGTTATAGGTTGTCGTTACAGAAGAAACCTCGGCAGGACGGTAACGAATCGTCTCTTCGGGAGCTACCCTAGCCGCGTTTCAAAACATCATATCACGAAAATAAATCAGGCCGCAAGTCAGCCTTCTTGACCAGCCCTTGGGTAGCCTCTTCTATTGCCAAAGCTAGCTTAGGGGACGCCTTACGCTTGCCGTTGATCAATAGGCTGAACCATGTCAGGGATATGCCCAAGTAGGTTGCCATCTCACTCTTTGCGCCTCGTGGCTCTTCTTTAAAGTAGTCTGTCAGTGTCATAGTTGTCCCTTTCAGATCGGCAGTATGACACAAACTTTTAGTTAAAACAACCCCAAGTTTTACTCAAGTATTTTAACAGTTGATTAAATTGTGGTGTAATGCATGCACGCCGATACGGCGGTTTTAGGAGTGACGTGATGGAAAAAGACGTGCGTAAGGTAATCCCTTACACAACCCCCAAGGGCATCCAAATTGGATCGCGCTACACCCCCCCGCAGCACCGCATAACGCCTGAAGAGGAGACTGTTCAGTTGGCTATGTTAGGTGTTAGAAGACCCATGAACCCCTTAGCGCAAGTCGTCTTACAGATGGTAGGCATCTGTTTTGGTGCGTTCTTGCTTATCCAACTCATTAAATGGTTAGGAATTTAAATGGACATCAAACCAATGACTGACGAAAAGATTGCCGAACTTGCCCAAGAGCTGGCTCATGGCGAAAAGTTTGCTGATGACGAGATTGAGGGCTTGATTCACTTCATACGCCTTTATGAAGACGCGCAGGGGATCGTATGAACCAAGAATACTACGAATGGCTAGAAGACCCTGTAGCCCAGCATGAGTACCGCAAGTTTTTACTAAATGATGAGATGAAAAGGAGCCAATTACCCGACCCATTTACAACCGATCCACAGGATTTCTTAACAGCTTTAAACAGGACTACATATGATCATTGAAAACAAACCTAAATCTTCTTTTTCCCCAGTTCCCTCTGGACTTCACTTAGCACGCTGTTACCGCATCATTGACTTAGGTACGCAAAAAAGCGAATTTGAGGGAAACGTCAAGTTTCTCCGTAAGCTCAAAGTTTGCTGGGAAGTCTTTGGCGAAGACGACAACGGAAACCCCCTTTGCACAGCCTCTGGTGAGCCTTTAGTCATTACCAAGGACTACACCATGTCTTGGGCTGATAAAGCCACCCTACGCATTGATTTGCAGTCTTGGAGGGGCAAACCCTTTACTGTAGAAGAACAGCGCCGATTTGACCTTAAAACCGTGCTGGACAAGTGGTGCATGTTGAATGTTGCCCACAAAGCCAAAAAGACAGGTGATGGCGTATATGCCAACATTGTGGCCATTACCCCTGTTCCAAATGCGGTTAAGTCTGCGGGGCTTCCTGATGGCCATAACGCAGCCCAAATGTTCCAGATCAGCGATCCTGACATGGCGATGTTTGACACATTCTCAGACTTTTTGAAGAAACAAATCAGCGAGTCTCCAGAGTGGAAAGCACAAAACAAGAAGTCAGGCAGCGGGTTTGATGATATGCCTAACGATCTTGACGACGAAGATTTGTCGGATCTGCCATTTTGAGGTGAAATAATACCAATGTTACGTATACAATAGAGTCTTGTTTAACCAAGGAGAAATCCATGACACAGCAAGATTTTATTGACAGATTTGAATACCGAGATGGCAAATTGTTTTACAAAAATAGGGAAGGACACATGGCCCAAGGTTCTGAGGTTGGAACAGTAGACAAAGATGGATATTTGAAAACTTTGATTAAACGCAAACCATATCGTTTACATAGAATTATTTTCATGATGCATCACGGCTATCTTCCAAAACTTCTTGATCACATTGATGGCAATCCAGCCAACAATAAAATTGAAAACTTAAGACCTGTGACAATTTCTCAAAACAATTTAAATCGAGGGAAGCACAAAAGCAACACGTCTGGATACAAAGGCGTTACATGGGTAGCAACACAAAATCGCTATTCATCAAGGATTGCAATAGACAAAAAGCGTTTTTTTCTAGGTTATTTTGATGACCCAAAGGAAGCGCATAAGGCATATTGCGAAGCCGCTCAAAAATATGAACCTCAATATGTGAGAACACAATGACCACTATGATTGTAAGAGCTTCAGAACAAAATCATTGGTATGCAATGGATGGGAGTCCAATGTATACCGTGAAATCGAAAGATGGAAGCGATAGAGCTACAACGCTGCGTGACGCTCGCAAGCTCAACTTGCTACCTTCGGTGACCACCATCATCAAATGTGCGGCTAGCCCAGGCCTAGAGGCTTGGAAGCTCAATCAGATGTTGCTGGCGGCTTTGACCTTGCCCAAGATTGATGGAGAGCCTGAAGAAAGCTTTGTTCAAAGGATTGTCAAAGATTCCAAAGAACACGCCAAACAGGCTGCGGAGCGTGGTAGCGAGATCCATGCGGCTATCGAGACCTTCTATGAGGGCATCATGCTGGCCAACATGGCTGAGTACCAAGTGGGCGTAGCGCAGAGCATAGAAGAGACCTTTGGCCGCTTAGACTTTAAGTCTGAGAAGTCTTTTGCCAGCAAGTACGGCTTTGGGGGTAAGGTAGATCTGCACGCAGAAAACGTGGTGATTGACCTTAAGACCAAAGAGTTTACAGACCCCAAAGACGTTAAGGGGTTTGATGAGCACCGGATGCAATTGGCGGCATATCGTGTTGGGTTAGGAATGCCCAATGCACGTTGCGCCAACGTGTTTGCATCGGTAACGGAGCCTGGCCTTTGCGTGGTCTATGAGTGGTCTCAAGAAGAACTCAGTCAAGGTTGGCAAATGTTCAAAGGCTTGTTGGACTATTGGTACGCTAAAAATCAACTTGGAAAGGAAATATTATGAAATTCAAACTTGAAGTGTCTGCGGAAGACTTTAAAAAAATTATCTTTGCTCTGCAAGAGCTTCCCTACAGGGAGTGCAGCGATCTGATGGAAGATATTGTTGCCCAAGGATTGGCTCAAAAAGAAGAATACGAAACCTTTCAAAAGGACGTAGACATCTTTATAGAGAACTGGGGCAAGACAGAAGAGGAAGAGCTAGAGTTTGACTTCATTGAAGAAATCAAGAAGCCTTCTAAATCCTCTAAGAACAAAAGGAGCAGCCGATGAAAAACCCTTGGTTGACAGAAGATGACATCAAGCAGATATTTTTTCAGACTAACAATGAGAACCCAAAGGGCTTCTACTCAGGCGATTTGGACATCATGGAGTTTGCTGACAAGGTCATCTTGGTGGCTTCACACCGTATTGCACAGACTGAACGAGCTATGTGTGTTCGCTTTGTTAACACCTTAAACACAAACGTGGGCAGGGCGTTGGAAGAGTACAGGGGTAATCTGTAGGTAAAAAAAGCCCCCAGAGATGGGGGCTAATTCCTTGAAGTGGCAACTGCAAGGTTTGTGGGGTAATTGTAACCTATTGCTGATTCAAGATGTTTTCTTCTTCTGGTTTTGCAGACAAAACTCCGGCACCACGAGCGGCGGCTTGAGATGCCAAAGGAGCAGCTTGCTTCATAAACTGTGGACGATCAGTTGCCATTTTAGTTAACAAGCCCATAGCTGGTTTGTTGTAAAGCATACCGCTCAATGCAAGCGGAACAAGCGGAACGGCGGCGGCCCCAGCTAAACCTCCGGTAACGCCAGCCGCTCCAGAAGCGCCACCAAGCAAGCTTGCAGCCAACAATCTATCTGCCGTACCGCTATTGGGTGCGGCTGGCCCTAAAACCCTCATAGAGGCATCAGAAATCTTTTGCAACTCAGGTTTGCCTTTTGCCTGTCCCCTAAACTGAGTTGGGCTGAATACGCCCTCTTCTGCACCAACCATTTCGGATGATTTCTTTACAGGCAGCAAGTTTTTAAAAGCTTGATGGGTATCGGTCAAAAGCTTACCTATTTGCGGGTTTTGTTTTGTAAGCTCTTTTCTAAGAATGTCTTGAACCTTAGAGTAAGCTTGAGCAACTTCATTTTGGCCCATAGCATAATTTCTGCTGGATTGCTCGCCAAGATACCTCTCCAGCGTTCTAAATTGACCACCGCTTAAAACCGTATTGTTTTCAAGATGCTGGATAACATTCTCCACAATGTCTTTCTCAAAAGATCTGCTTTGTGATGGAACCATATCATTGGTGGTTTTTAGAATGTTATCCCACAAAGTCTCTACGGTTCCTTTTGAGTTTGCAGTTGAAGATCTGTTAACAAATTTAGCTTTTTGCAAAATTTCATCATATCTGTTGCTAATTTCGTTTTCCAAGAATTCAACCATTGGACGGCCAGCAGGGATATCCTTGGGAACTGTTTCGCCTAAAGGCTTTAGCACTCTGTTAGCTAGTGCTCGATTAAAGTCTTCTGCGCTTGTTTTGATGCCTTGGGCAACCATTTGACCAGCAACGGGTACGCTAGTAAGCTTTGCCTCTAGTCCTTGGGCCAACCTGCCTAAAACAGGAATTTCGCTTGCCAATTGGCCTGGGGTGAAATACTTCATGCCCATGTCTTTGAGCATTTGCATTTTTTCTGACACTTGTGGACTCATAACTACTTGAGTGGCTTTTCCCAAAGCTGCGCCAGCTCCAGCGCCAAACCCGACTTGACCAGCTTTCTCCTCAAGAAACTTAGCGTAGTCTTCTTGATCAGATGTGGGTGTTAATGCGGCACCAGCAGCCCCTTGGCCAGCCATTCTTGCAGTAACAGATTTGCCCATCTTGGGAATAGCACTAATGCCTTTTTCTGCGACTTTACCAAGCTTCAAAGAAAGTGGGCTAGCTATCTCTCCCACAAACTCACCAACAGAGGATGGAGTTCCACCAATCTCTTTAAGAGTTTTGGATAGCTTTTCTACTTCTCTTGCTGGTTTGTTTATTCCTAAAAACTGTGCAGCGCCAGCAATAGGCTTTAAAGTACCCAAGGCAGCAGACGCGATGGGAGCACCAAAAGCAGCCATCTCTGGGCTGTAAATGCCGCCCATAGGATCAACATAGGTTTCGCCTGAAGCTATGCGCTTGGCAAGATCATTCTTAGAAACTTCTACTTTTTTGGGTTCCACCCTAGCTTCAGGCTCTGCGGCTTTTGGGGCCATGTATTGAGTGCGGGCAACCTCTAAAAGCTGCGCCTCAGAAGCACCCTCTGGCCCCTGAATTCTCAATATATTTCCATCAGGGGCTTGTATTCTGTAGATTACATCAGCCATTATGGTTTCTCCACGCCAAGAATTTTGAATCCGCTAGTTGATGGTTGAGAAGATTGTTGTGGAGCTTGTTTAGGCAATTCTTTAGGAGCGCTTGAAATTTTTGGCAAAGTTTTATTGGATTCCCAATGAGTTTGGTATTCTTCAGCCCGATCAGACAATCTTTTAAATCCACTTTCAATTTCTGCAACCAGCGTTCTTCTTTGTGCGTTGGTGAGGGTTGGATCAGTTAATCTACCAATAGACTTTTCAAGATTTTGGGCATCAAGATTGGAGGCTTGGCCTGGCAATCTAGGAATCATAGGAATCAATGATTTGCTGAGTGCTTCTAAATTTCTAAGAGCGGTATTATCATCTGTTCCAAACAGTCTTCCAACAGAAGATGCGTACAAGCCAGACATGACACCACTTGGTGCTTTCTCTATTTGATTTTTAATTTGACCAACTTGAGCCAAAGCAGAACTTGCTTTTACACCCTCATTGATAATTGGAACAATTACTTTTTGATAATCAATTTTTTGTTGGTCTGTAAGTTTTGACTCTTGTTCTTTTTTCTCTTTTTCCATTTTTTCTTTTTGCATGAGTTGATTAAAACTCATTTGATCTTGGCGCAAACCCAACATGATGCCTTGCATTGCTTGATTAAACTGCATTGCTTGTTGACGATCCATGTGACTTGTCATCATGGTCAACATTTGTTGGGCAAGCGTGTTGGCTTTATCTTCATCTATCAAACCTTTTGAATATTTTTTCGCAAGATTTTGAGCTTGAAGTTTAATTGCCGGATCTGTTGACATGAGGGAAATGGCATCAAATGGAGTAGCGTCTGTTGTCTCGCCACCCAACATTCCCGCTTTACGCAATTTGGGAACCATCTCAGCATACTTAGCAACGGCTTCAACAGGATTGTCAGAAATTTTTGCCAAATCAAATACAGCACTCGGATTAAATTCGTATGTTGTTTTTTTAACGCCATCTGTTTCAATTGTTTTTGGCGTGAACATTTGTTCGCCAATTAGACGCATTTTATTTTGTTTTTCACTAGCAATAATTTGCTGTATGTACTGTGGATCTCCAGTCACACGAGCTAACTCTTTTGCTTTTTCTGTGTCAAGTACAAAACCTTGTGGCGTTTCTTTATAGAGTTGGCCCAACAAATCTTGCTTGCGTTTTTTTTCCTGTATGCCCATGTTCTCTTTGGCTAACTGGAAGCGCATCATGGCATTATCCTGCTCGCGTCTAGCTTCTTGCTCTTGCACTCCGCGAACAGCTTTGGCTGCTTGTCCAATACTCTCACCAAAAGACCCAGTAGCGGTAGGCGTCAACATGCCTTCAGCAATTGCCAAAAGGTTGGGGTTGTAGCTTCTATTCTGACGAGAATCAAGCGTAGACATAAGCCTCTGAAAGGCCATGTCGTAGCCATCATCTTCAGGCTTTTGCATATCTAGTGATGGGTTTATTGCCATAATGTTTATTTCCTAATATTAATTATTTTTATTCTAATGGTATATCTATTGGAGCTTCACTATATCCTGGGTTTTGTGTCATTGGCTGACCATCTGACCCATATAAATTTCCATCTTGTCCTTGAAATACCCCTGGACTAATTTCTGTAGTTCCATATAAAGGACTTGTTGGATCTTGAGTATTAACAGGTGTAGATGAGGCAGAATTTGATGAACCAAAATTCTTGCTAAAAATATCCCAGTATTTTTGCAAAGCATTGGGCGTGGTTTTGGTTTCGTATGTTTTAGTAGCTGGGTTCCAAACTTGAGTTGTTGTTTCGCCTAAGCCGCTTGCAACCAACGAACCCAAACCAGTAACTTGAGACAATGGAGATAGCCCATAAGCGCCTGGCAATGGGCCTTTGTAAGTCTCAGTAGTAGATGATGGGATGTTATAGCCCTTCATCAGATTGGCCACGTTAGTAGCTTGTGTCAGGGGAGCATTGATCTTGGCTTGCTCAAAAGCTTGTTGTTCTGCGCCGCCCTTAGTCATAGCACCAGCACCAGCCAGTCCTAATGTTTGTTGTTGTCCAGCAAGATTGCCTTGGATTTGTGCGGCTTGGTTCTGCAATTGACCTTCATTGATGGCGGCTTGCAGGGCTTGGGCATAGCCTTGTTGCAAGGCTCCAGTTTGAGCGCCAAGCAGATTAGATTGCATGTCGGCAGTAGACTGGCCCAAAGCGTTTGCATAGCGTTGGCTACCCAATCCGCCACTACCCACAAAACCAGCCTTCAGTTGAGGCATCAGATTACGCTGGATATTCTGCTGTTGCAGACGCTCCATCTCATTCACCACGCCTGTGGTGTAAGGATTCATTAAGGATTGAATCTTTTCAGGGGTTAGCCCTTGAGCAACGCCCGAAACGGTCTGTTGAGCGGCAGTAAGGCCTGGCTGATACGCTGTGGCGGCACCAGGGATTGCGGCATAGCCCTGCTGCTGCAAAGCCGTCATGGGGGCTACAAGTTCGCTAGTAGGACGATTAAGCGCAGTAGTACCTGCACCAGCCAAACCACTCAGATAGTCGGTGTAATATTGGGGGGCGGTAGTGCTAGTTGTTCTTGTGGTGTTAACGTCTGGGGCAACTGTGCCTTGAAAAATGTCAGCCATATTAGCTCCTTGACTTTTTGCTCAAATAATCTAGTGGTGATTTTAACGCAGGGGGCGGTAAATCTTTAGGGCCTTTTGATCTTGCTCGATCACGAATGGAATGCATCATGTCGTATAGTTTTTGTGATCCAGCTTTAGTAGAGCCGTTACCCAAAGCGGAAACCACGTCTGCCGGGAACACAAACTCACCGTCTGCGAGCATTGCAGGAATATCATCACTCTGTCCATCACCAGGCCCTGCAACATGCGCCCCATGCCTGAAGTCGCCGCGCATCTTGCCGCCGTGGTTCATCAACGGTACGGATAGCCCACCCTCTGCGTACTTTTGGACTGACCCACCTTTAGCCATTAAAGGTGTAACAAGACCACCCTCTTTAGCGGCTATACCCAATATATCATCAATAGATTGGTTTTGTCCATAACTGTAATAATCTGGCATAACATTACCTTGAGAAACTTGTACTGTGCTCTGTGTGGGCATTGGTTGTGGTTTAGTATCCGCAGCAATCATTTTTTCAAACGAAGATAAAGGATTTACAAAACCCTGTTTGCTTGCTGTTGAAGTTAAGTATTGAGCGGATAGCGGAGACAAAGCAGATCCACCAGATGTTGTCTGCTGAGGTTGTTGTATTACTTGTGTAGGTTGTGAAGCGGTTTGCCCAAGACCTCCCGCATATTGAACGGCAGTTGATAGAGGCATTCCTTTTTTCACCAAATCATTGGCTATCTGCTTTCTAATGCTGTCAAGCTTTTTATAAATTTCATCCGTTTGATCTGTGCTTATTGGAGGTTGCGCTCCTTCTGCATCAATTCCTGTAGGTGTATTTGCTGGTGGTAAATTTTCAGGAGGCGTCCACTCTTCTTGCACAGGTGGCGCAGGAGTTGACTCAACTGGAGCAGTTATTGGCTCTGCTGGTGGCGGGGCTTCAATGGGCGCATTAGTTGGCGCAGAAGGCGCAGAAGATGCAGAAGATGCAGTCTCAATTGGAGCCTCAATAGTTTCGGCAGCAACGGGGGCGGCAACGGCTGGTAATGCCTCTGCACCAATAGCAGCAGATCCCGCAACACCACCCAATTCTGCCTCAGCGGCAACTTGACTAGCCAAAGCCAGTTGTTCAGCCTCAGACAGACCAATAGCAGCCTCAGCGGCAGCAGCCTCAGATCCCATTGCAGCAATAAGTTCTGGAGCAACAAATGCAGCGGCCACAAGTGCAGCCGTTTGCAAAGGATTTTTTACAGCAGTATCAATAATATTGGATGCAACATCTATAGTTGTTCCAAGGGGGTTTCCTAAAAACTCATTTACAAAACCACCACCACCCCCGCCTTGAGGCTTGATGCGTCTATCCCCATAGTGCTTAAACGCTTCTAGTGGTAAATCGGGGAAATCAAAACGATGGAATCTCATACTTCTGCCATCCAGTTATAACCCTCAAGATCGGGTTGTTGTATGTCTGCTCCAGCTCTTTGGATTAGCTGCAATATCTCTTGGTTGTCGGCATTGCCATAAACGCGCTGGATACCAGCTTTCTTTAGCCCATTCCAAAATACTTTGATGTACCGTGAAATTGCAATAGGAGAATCTTCTGTAAAGAAATGAAGCTCACCAATATCTTCAGATAACAAACGTACAAACAATACAGAATTCCCTGCATTAAAAATTTTGCCTTGATTGTTCTGTATCAGTTGAGCAATAGCACCCAATACCCTTTGTGGGTCTATACCTCTTTGGTTGGCGTCTGCCGTAATAATTTCTGATGGTGTCATATCAATACCTCACGTTGCTGGGTTGACGGCGTTTACTAGAGCTTCTGCCCACACTTGCCAATCATCATAGTTGTCTGTTGATGGGATAGCTTCATTTGTAAATACATCAATTGCCTTGATGCCATTGCCCCAAACCTTCCAATCCGTTTGGGCGCTAGGAATCTCTAGCTGCTGCGGAGCATACAACTCACACATCAGACTAGCCCAAGAATCAAAAGAATGAAACCTTGGGTCATAAACAAGTGCTGGGCCTCTAATATCCACGGACATCTCCCGCCAAATCTGCATTTAAGAGCACACGTCCTAATTGATAATCACCACCAGCTTCATTAGACACAAACTTCAATCTAAGCTCCCGCCGCTGTTCTTTCATGTCAATTTTATTGGTGTTTGCATCAAACACATAAGGGACAGACTGAGCATCATCTGATTGTGCATAGGGGCGACCTGTGACGTAAAGAGTCATATTGCCCTCTAAAACAAAATCAGGCTCTACCCTCTCTAGCCTTAACCATCTGTTTGCTCCAGTCATGGCGGGTTCTGAGGGGCCTCCAGAGACCCATCCTAGATCATTGGTCTCAAAGTAGCTTTCAATGGCATTGACGTTCTGCCCGTTGATGGCATCTGTTCCAATCTCATGCTGGAGGATTTCAATTCTGTTTGGCGGGGTAGAAAATGTCAGAGAGGCAGTAGCCGTTGCGGTAGCCGCGGCAGACATTTGAATTCCTTGTGCATACAAAGTTGCAACAGGAACAGAGAACCCAGCACCAGTTCCACCCAACTCGGTATTGGACGCGCTCAGAACATCTCCCACCTGGTAACCAGCTCCCCTAGAAGTTACGGTAACGGCTGTTACAGCGCCTAGAGCAACGGTTACGGTAGCCTTTGCGCCGCTTCCGCTGCCGCCAGTAAGGGTGACGTTGGTGTAGGTGCCAATAACGTAACCTGCGCCTCCAGTAATCGTTCCTAGCGTCTTGATGCTGCTGGTCTTTATGGCTGTAACGTAGGTGTTTGTAGGAATTCCCGACCCAGAAATGATCAGCCCCAAAACAACTTGGGTGTTGTACGTGTCTAGATACAAGAATTGGCTTCCGCTTACCGTGTTAAATGAAGAAGTAAAAACGGTAGCCGCTGGGGACGTGTCCCAATTGGCTTGTACGGGATAGTGAAACACTTGCGAAAAGTAACCAGCCGAGCGGCGAGCACCTAAAGCTTGGCCAGCATCGTACCAAATGTTTTCACGGGTGTTGTAAACAATAGCGTCAGTACACTCAGTAGCATCACCTCTAGGGTAGAACCACCAAACCTCACCAAAACGAGGTACTTTGCTTACCCAAACTTTTTGCCTTTGAGCGTAGTTTAAATTGTCAAAAAAGTAGTTCTGATTCATGCTGTTAGGAATTTCCTTAACAACACCGTTGTACATCAAGAAACGGTCTACTCCGCACCAGTAATACACTCCATCGTATTCAATTGCAGATTGGCTAGACAGAATAGAAGACTGCGAGCTGATGATGTCATAGCGCCAGTATTGTGGGGGTGTTCCAGCTCCACCGATATAGGACACGCGAATCAGGCTATCAAGGCTCCAAAACAGCCCAGAAGGCGCGTTTGAACCACCCCTGACGGGTAACCCTTGGACAATCTTTCCTGTGGCTACGTTGGTTGCATTAGCGTCTGCGGAGACCCAATCTTGAGCGTTGCCAGCGGCGCAGTTCTGAATCAGACCATTGTTGCCATAGACAAAGACGTATGGATGAAGTGTCACTACGCCACCAGACACAGTAATATTATTGCTGAAAGTTGCAACAATGACTCCGGCGGGGATTACGCTAGACAGAGTTATGTTGGTTGTAGAGACCGAGACCACCGTGGTGTTTGGTGGGATGCTGGTTCCTGTTATGGTTTGTCCAGCACCGATCAAAGGATTTAAAGCTGGAATAGTTACTACAGCAGTACCAGTAGAGGTAATTGTGGCGGTAAACGTGCCAATCTGTGACATGGTCGTGCCGTTAATGTCACCAATTAGGACGGGCGTATTAAAGTCGTTGTCAACTGATGCGAGGTTATGCCCTGGGTGTGCCAGCAATGACTGCACTCCAGCTCCCGCAACATCGTAGAAACCATCAAACTGCCAAAGGTTTAGGTTGGAAGCAGTAAAGTTTGACAGCGTAAAGTTGTTAATGCCAGCCCCAATGCCGTTATCATCAATAGTGAGCACTTGCAAACCATTGTTATAACCACTGAAGATGTAGTTGAATGCATTCTGAGCATTAACCCAAATGCCCCTTGATGGGCCTGTTAGTTGATCAGAGATGACACGATACCCGCCCATCTTTCTAGGGCGTCCACGCTGAAACCTTACCCAGCGACCATCATTGTAAAATTGCTTATCAAAGATGGTTCCGTCCCGTTGGACGCCAGGTTTGGTATCAAGAGCAAATACCTTTTGCGTCATTAGAACACTCCGCCCGAAATGCCGCCTGTAAAGGTTCCTGTACCGTTTATGGTTAATCCAGAAGACGACAGCGTGAATAAATTAACACCAAGGATGGCCATCGCTAGTTCAGCGGTTGCGGAACGATAGATGCCTGTGGAAGACTCCGAGGCAAAGTTTAAAGATGGCGCACCCACAGAGCCAGAAACCAATGACACGGTGGTGGCTCCAGCGGCAATCGTAGACGCGTTTAAGAGGTTTACAGAGTCACATAGCAATATTACCTGCTGACCCGCGGGAACGGTTGCTGTGCCGCCTCCAGCTCCCGTGGTGAAGGTAATGGTGTACCCAGCACCAGTTCCGTTGGTTTGGTTGGTAACGTAGTAAACCTGAACGGTTTGGGGGACTGTAACGGTTACGTTTCCGCTTAAGGTTCCTGTGTACTTCTGTACGACGTTTGCAGCCTCAGCGGAGGTTAGAGTGTAGCTACCAGATGTAACAGCCTTGGTAAGCTGCGTAAAATTGAACTGAGTGCTGCGTCCAAGACCGACGGTGTAGAAAGCCACACCAGAGCAGCAAATAAAGCAGGAATCAGAAGGCTGTAAAGAGATAGAAGCAGCACCATTGATCAGGTTTCCTCCAGAGGGGGCCACGGTCAAAGTGCCAGTCCCGCCATTACGCAGCATCATAAACCAATCGTTACCTAACGTAACGGCCGATGTAAGGGTCAGCGTTCCTGCGCCGTTGTCCCACACGTAGTAAGAGGCTCTGTCGGAAGCAATTGCGGTATAGGCAGAAGAGAATGTGGTGACGTTGTGAGCTGCATTTAGGGTGTTGCTGATAGCCTTTAAGCCGTATCCAGCCAATGCGCCAGCATCTACGTTAGAAGATCCCACGCCAAATGCAATGTTGCCCCATGTTCCTGCTATGGTGGCGTTTGTAGTGATGTAGATGTAACGTGAAGCACTAGGAGCTACGCTTGCAATAGAGTTGCCAGCAGCATCTTTAACGGTGAAGGTATTAGCGCCAATGTTTCGGATCAGGGCGTCTTGACCCACAGAGGCTTGATTGGCGGGGGGCATAGACAAAGACAAGCCAGCAGTAGTGGCTGTAACGTCCATAATCCG
>Ga0209598_10000269_pt1 | contig 42545 bp, 46 predicted proteins | sample M_140807_EF_Meta_FD_187317 | JGI IMG/M metagenome (GOLD analysis project Ga0209598, IMG submission 187317) | Freshwater microbial communities from Lake Montjoie, Canada to study carbon cycling - M_140807_EF_MetaG (SPAdes) (version 2) | ecosystem: Environmental > Aquatic > Freshwater > Lake...
GGATGGGAAGAACGGCCTCGACGGGAAGGCCGGTCTGGCCGGAGCGCCCGGCAAGGACGGCAAGAACGGCGTCGATGGCAAGGCTGGCTCGGTTGGCCCTGCTGGGAAGGACGGAAAGAACGGCCTCGACGGGAAGGCCGGTCCGGCCGGAGCGCCCGGCAAGGACGGCAAGAACGGCCTCGATGGCAAGGTTGGTGCGGTGGGGCCAGCTGGTCCGAAGGGGGATCGGGGGCCTGCCGGGAGCGATCTCCGCACCGGCGCCCGCGACATCACCGCGCTGCTGCGGTTGCCCGATGCCGCCCGACTGGACAACGCGGTGCTCCGTCGTGTCGGTGACACGGTTGAACTGTCGCTGTCCGGGCTGCGGAGCAAGAAGCGGATCGATGCGGTGCTCGGGAAGGTGCCGGTCGGCTTCCGGCCGGCCCGTCACCAGAGCCTGTGCACGTCGGACGTCGACTTCGAGCAGGTCCGTGTCAGTGTCGATGCCGAGGGGTCGGCGGCGATCACCGCTGCTCAGCCGAAGCAGGCCGCCGGCCTGGCTTCGACGTCGACATCGCTCGTGTGGCTCACCGACGACGAGTGGCCGACAAAGCTGCCGGGGAAGGATTGGCGCTGATCGCCGTCCCTTCCGCGAATGACAACACCCGACGGGGGTGGTGCGGGGCCTTGCGGTCCTGCATCACCCCCGCGGTCGTTCCTGACCGCGGAGCGCGTGCCGTCGTCGGCGCGACGGTCGCTTCGGGGAACGAAGCTCACGGTATCCGAGCGAGTACGTCGAGCACGACGGAGGGATCGATCCCTTCGACGAGCTCGACCTCGCCGAGTTGCTTGGAGAGGATGAACCGTAGCTTGCCGTGGAGGGTCTTCTTGTCGCGGGCCATCAGGGCCACCAGTTCCCCGGGCGAAGGCCTGGGGCCCGAAGGGAGTCGCACCGGCAGGTGGAGGGCGGTGAGGAGGGCGTCCTGGCGTCGGGCGAGTTCGGCGGGGATCCGTCCGAGCCGGACGGCAAGCTCCGCCGCGTCGGTCATGCCGATGGCGACCGCCTCGCCATGGAGGAGCGTGCCGTAGCCGGTGGCGTTCTCATAGGCGTGGCCGAAGGTATGGCCATAGTTCAGAATCGCTCGGAGCCCCGTCTGCTCGTGTTCGTCGCGGGAGACGACCGAGGCCTTGAGCGTGGCCGACCGGACGACGATCGCCTCGACATCAGTCGGCTCCCGGGCGAGGATCTCCTCGGCACGGCGCTCGAGTGTCTCAAACAGTGCCGCATCGAGGATCATCCCGTACTTCACCACCTCCGCCAGACCGCTGACGTACTCGCGTTCGGGAAGCGTGGCGAGGGTCTTGGTGTCGGCCAGGACGCCGCGCGGCTGCCAGAAGGCACCGACGAGGTTCTTGCCCCCGTGGAGGTTGATCCCGGTCTTGCCTCCGATCGCCGAATCGACCTGGGCGACGAGCGTGGTCGGCACCTGCCAGACCGGCAAGCCGCGGGCGAAGGTGGCGGCGATGAAACCGGCCAGATCGCCGACCACCCCGCCTCCGACGGCGACGACATGGGTAGCGCGGTCGACATTCGCGGCGGCGAGGGCCTCCCACAGCCGCGCTGCTTCGGTCACCGACTTCGACGCCTCGCCCCGCCGGACGGGGATCGTCATGGTCTCGATCCCGGCATGCCGCAGCGAGGAGTCGACGGCGTCGGCGTGCGTGGCGAGAACGCCGGTGTCGGCGATGATCACTGCCCGGCGGGCCCCGGCGGATCCCAGCGCGGCGCCGCACGAGGCGAGCACCCCGGGGCCGATGGCGATCTCGTAGCCGCGATCGGCAAGTTCAACGCGGACGACGGTGGCAGCCACGTCAGGCGACACTCACGCGCTCGATGTCCTCCGGCGTGACGCGGATCACGCGGGCGAACCCGGAATGTTGACGGACGTAGTCCAGATCCTCGGCCTCGGTCGGGCTGGCATGGAGCAACGCCGCGGCACGCGACTTGTCGGCGGCCGACCAGTCTTCGTATTCCTCGGGCCATTCCGTTTGCTGTTCCACGACGAGCGCTTCGCGATAGGGATCGAAGGCGTTGGGCATCGGGGGAGGCTCCTGGCTGAGGCGGACCGAATCGACGGCCCAGAAGTATACATTGGTCCCGGACACGCCCTTCGATCGGAGATCACTTCATGCCATCCCCCGATTCCTCTGCCGTCGCCGGGGACTCGTCCACCTCGCCGCCGGCGGCAGTCGGCTCCGGGGCACGTCTCGTGATCGGATTGCTCCTGCTCGGAATCACGGCAGGCGTCGTCGGTATCTGGTATCAGCGGGGGCAGACGCGGCGGTGCCTGGCGTTTTATGGTCCCGAAGCCGCGCGGATGGTGACGTCAGCGCCGGTCGTCGAGGTGTGGGCCTTGGCGCCAACGGCGGAGTCGGGAGTGTTGGTGGCGGTCAAACGAGCGGATGTCTCGCAGGCCCCGGGGCTGGTCCATCTCCGTCGGGGGCTTGTTGAAGACGCCAACTTCCGCTGGCAGGGGAGGCCGTCAACCGAGGCCGGCCGGCTCCCCGCGGAGTCGTGGGATCGGGCCCTGGTGTTCGCCGATCCGGCGGCCGGCCGGCCACCGGTCGTGCTGGTGATCGACCTCGTCGAAGGGGCTTCCGCAGCGGCCGGGGTGGGTGTGGGGGAATTGGGGAGCCTGGCCGTCGTGGGACGGCCGGGGAGGATCGGTCTGGGACGGATTTCCCGTGGGCTGGAACGTTGGCTCCGGGGCCAGCCCTGAAATACTGGTCAAAAACGCTTGGAAAAACGGGCTTTTGACCGTGCCTCCGGGATCCTATCCTTCCGGCGAAGTGTGGTGTGGAAGTCGATTCCTTCTCGGTGTGCCGGACGACCGGTCAGCCAGGAGAGGGCTCCACGGTCGGATGTCCGGACTGGGCTCCCCCAGAGGCTTTTCGTCATGCGTTCGATCGCCGTGGCCAATCAGAAAGGCGGGGTCGGCAAGACGACCACGTCGGTGAATCTCGCCGTGGCGCTGGCCCGGGCGGGGCAGGACGTCTGCCTGGTGGATCTCGATCCACAGGCCCATGCCACGCTCCATGCCGGTGTGCAGCCCGGGGTCCATTCATGCTCCGCCTACGACGTCCTCGTCGGCGGAGCGTCGCTCGCCGACGCCCGTGTCAGGGCGGCCGATCGGCTCCACGTGATCCCCTCCCACATCGACCTCTCAGCCGTGGAAATGGCGCTGGCCAACCGCCCCGGCCGTGAGGGGATTCTACGACAGCGGATCGAGGCAGACGACGCCTGCCAGGGCAGGGGAGATGGCGTTCACCACGACGCGATGATCATCGACTGCCCTCCCTCTCTCGGCCTCCTGTCGCTCAACGCGATGGCGAGCGTCGACGAGGTCCTCCTTCCGCTCCAGCCCCACTTTCTCGCCCTCCACGGGCTCTCGAAGCTCCTCGAGACGATGGAACTGGTGGCTGACCGGGTCAATCCCCGGCTCCGGCTCCTGGGCGTCGTGCTGTGCATGTATGAGTCGGTCACCCGGCTCGCCAACGAAGTGGCCCGCGATGTGGAGGGATTCTTCGCGGCCGGGGGCGACCGGCACCCGGCGTGGGCCGGGGCTCGGGTGTTCCGCACCAGGATCCGCCGCAACGTCCGCCTGGCGGAGGCGCCGAGCTTCGGGCAGTCGATCTTCGACTACGCCCCGGACTCGCACGGTGCCGAGGACTACGCGGCACTCGCCGGCGAGGTGCTTCAGGCCGCCGTCGAGCGTCGGGAAGTCCGCCGCGCCGCGTGAGCGAGCGGCGGGAAAGGCGGCTGGCTGGTGACGGCGGTCTGGCCGATCACGCCTGCCGAGGCGACCGCCGAATCCGTCGGGATGTCTCCCGCAGGCATGCCGAGGTGGAGCTCGGGAATCCACCAGTAGTTCGACGCGCACGGCTCCACCCCGGCGAGGATCCCGGTGGCATCGAAATCCTCGGCCGAGAGGAAGATTGGGCCGGGCGATTCGGCGCCGGTGGCTGCCGCAGCGGAACGGGTCGGGGTGAGGGTCGGCATCGGGGAACAGCCTTCCGGCAGCGGGCGGTGCGGGACGATCCGCCAACGCTCAGGCAGCGTCCCGACCAGAGTTTCTTTCGGCAGATGATTCCAAGGGAGGCCAGTTTCTGGACAGCCAACCCTCGTGCCGACCATAGTGGTTTGGGGTTTCTGGGAAAACAAGGAAGGCTGTGACGGTAGGGCCGGTTGTCCGTGTTTTCGCCGGAAAAGTCAGGGTTTCCATCGCGGCAGGGGGATAAACAAGGAACAGGGGAACTCCACACATGGCTAGTCTGCCACCGGCAGCCGACGACACACGCACGACCACGACCACCGGCGCCCCGGGCCGCCCTGGCATGCCCCGCCGGGCTGGCAGGGGACGCGTCCGGGCGGGGGGAGTGTGCCCGGCCGGGCTCGCGCTCCTGCTGGCGGCGGTGGCGATCCTCCCCGCCGGGGCGGCCGAGCCGACCGGCTACCGACGATTGGCCCCGGGCGTGCTCACCGTCATCCCTGCCGACCGCTCCGGTGATGACGCCCTCCTCCGGGCCGACATCCTCGAAATCACCGCGGGTCTCGGTGATCTCGCTTGGGAGCCGAAGCAGTCGCCCGTCGGGGCGACGCTCGTCGAACAGGGGCGCAATCGCGACTTCCCCCGCGACATCTGGGCACTGGAGTTCGCCTTCAAGCCCCCGCGTCAAATCGATATCGATGTGCCGGCCCGCGACTTCCGGATGCAACGCAAGCGAGTCTGGTATCTCGTCTACCGGGTGAAGAACACCGGTGCCCGGCGGATCGTGATGGCCGACGGGGATGCGACGAGGCCCCGCAGCGAGACGGTGCAGCAACCGGTGCGCTTCCTCCCGCATTTCGTCCTCGAGAGCGTCGAGGGTCTCTCGAAGCAGGAGGGGGCGCTCGCCTTCCGCGCCTATCTCGATCGCGTTGTGCCGGGCGCCGTGGCGGCGATCCGCGAGCGCGAGGATACCCGCCTCGACCTCCATGACAGTGCCCGGATGTCCGAACGCGACCTCACTCCCGGTGAGGAACGGTGGGGCGTGGCGGTTTGGGAGGATGTCGATCCGCGGATCGACTTTTTCTCGATCTACGTCCGCGGCCTCACCAATGCGATCCGCTGGCGGCCGCGGGCCGATGCCACCTTCGCCGCCGATTCGGTGCCGGTGGCTGGGGAGGAGCATGTTCTCGAGAGCCTGCGCCTCGACTTCTGGCGCCCCGGTGACGATGCCACCAGCCTGGACGACGAAATGAGCGTCGGTCACGCCGGCATGTACGAGCGCCGGACGATCGGGAGCCGAGTCCTCGAGGCGCTGGGACGCGGTCGGCAGACGGCCTCGGCTCCCCGCGAGGGGCTGGAACAACTCGGGCTCACCTGGGAGGAAATCCTCGATCCGCCGGCGGCGGTGAAGGCTGCCGCATCAGTCGATCGCGAGACTCCGCCGAGCCTCGTGCCGCTGACAAAGGTCGTCAACGCCCTCGCCCGCCTCCAGCCCCCCGCGGCTCGCCCCGCGGCGATCCGGACGCTGTTCGGCGGGGTCGGCGAAGAATGGTTCGAGGAGCTCGTCCGCGGCTTGTCGGCGCCGCTCGACGAGGAGCGGGGAGCGCTCCGCCGGGGGATGCTCGATCGCTGCGGAGTGTCGGAGGAAGACGTCGCCAATCGGCCGCTGGAATCAGTTGTCAAGGTGCTCGCCGCCCTCGACGCCACGACCCCGGCCGCGACTCGCCGCTCGGCGACGGTGGCCCTGTTCGGCGCCGCGGCACCGCGTCTGGATTCACTCGTCCACGAGCTCGATCTTGCCCGGGCCAGGGCGGTGCTCGACGACATGGATTTCGACCGCCGTCCCGTTCTGGCAGGGGGGGCCCTGACCGCCTACGACACGATGCTGACGGTCTTCGGGGCCGAGACGGATGCCGCGAAACGGGCCCGGATGGTGACCGGACTGCTCGGGGCCGAGGGGCCGGCACTCCTCGCCGCAGCCACGGCTGTCCGTGAGGGCGTTGACCACGCCTGGGTTTTCCGGTACGAACGTTGATTCGGAGCCGGAAGCCGCCTCCCCTGTTTCCTCCTGTAGAGGGGGGAGTTGGGGCCGGTGCAAGGGATCGCCCTTTCCGCCTCCGGTTCTTCTTCCGATACCCATTCCGCAAAACCCGCTCCGAGGTCGATTGCCATGGCACACAAAAAAGGTCAGGGGTCAAGTCGTAACGGTCGTGACTCCAACGCCCAGATGCGCGGCGTGAAGAAGTTCGGCGGGCAGCAGGTGCGTGCGGGCAACATCCTCGTTCGGCAGGTGGGGACGAAGTTCCATCCTGGCAACAACGTAGGAATGGGGTCAGACTACACCCTCTTCGCGCTCGTCGACGGGGTCGTCGCGTTCGACCGCGAGGGGCGTCGGGTCAACGTCCAGGTCTGATCGATCCTTCCTTCCCCCCCAGCCCGTGAGGGGCAGGCGACACCGTGTTCGTCGACCGCGTCCATATTGAGGTAGCGGCCGGCGACGGCGGGCGTGGCAGCTCGAGCTTCCGCCGGGAGAAATACATTCCCCGCGGTGGGCCCGACGGCGGCGACGGCGGCAGCGGAGGAAGTATCATCCTCTGCGCACAGCCCGGGGTTGATTCGCTGGCGGCGCTAGCCCATCGGACGCAATGGCGCGCCGAGTCGGGCCAGTCGGGTGGCCCGCAAAACTGCAAGGGGCGATCGGCAGCCGATCTCCTGCTGCCTGTTCCCCCCGGCACGATCGTCATCGACGAGGCCTCGGGGCTGGTGTTGCGGGATCTCGCCACGCCGGGGGATCAACTCGTCGCCGCCCAGGGGGGCGCCGGAGGCTTCGGAAACATCCACTTCAAGTCGTCGACGAACCGGGCGCCTCGGGAAACGACCCCCGGCGGAAAAGGGGAAGTCCGGCGGATCCTCCTCGAGCTTAAGGTGATCGCCGATGTCGGCCTCGTCGGCAAGCCGAATGCCGGCAAGAGCACGCTCCTCTCCCGGCTCTCGCGGGCCCGCCCCGAGATCGCCGACTACGCCTTCACGACGAAGACGCCGATGCTGGGGATGGTGTCGATCTCGCGCGACCGGAGCTTCGTGCTCGCCGACCTCCCCGGCCTGATCGAGGGAGCCCACGCCGGCCATGGCCTGGGCCATGAGTTTCTGCGTCATGTCGAGCGGGCCGGGATCATCGTTCATGTCGTCGAGCCGCAGCCGATGGATGGCAGCGATCCGCTGGCCAACTACCGGGCGATCCGCGAGGAACTGGTGCTCCACGACCCACGGCTCGGGGAACGTCCGGAGATCCTCATCGTCAGCAAGTGCGAGCTCCCGGCTGCCGCCGAGGCGCGCGACATCCTCCAAGCCGCCACCGGCCGGCCGGTGATCGCCGTGAGTGCCGTCACCGGCGAAGGGCTCGATCGTCTCCTGGCCGCGGTCGTGCGCGAGATGGATGCCCCCCGGAACGAACCCGCGCCGCGGGCGTGAGTGTGTCGGCGGAAGGTCCGCCGGCGTCGGCCCGTCCCTCCCCGGAGGACCGCCCTGCATGTCCCCGCCCGACGACTCCGAGGATCGCTCCGCCCGACCGCCGGAGACCGTGCTCCTCGCCGACGTGGGGAACAGCCGGATCAAGTTTGCGGCCGTCGTCGGCGCTGGCGGCGCCCCGGGCGGCCGCCGCGCCGGACTGCCGACCATCCGCCATCGCCAGGAGATCGACATCCGCGGACTCCGCACGAACCTCCTTCGCCAGTGGCTCGCGCTGGCCGCGCCGGGGCCGGCGGTGATCCTCGTCGCGAGTGTCCACGACGCGGCGGCGGCGGTCCTCGAAATGGCGCTGGCCGAGGAATCGGCGACCGGTCGGCGACCGCTCCGGCAGCGGAGGATCGGCCATGCCGACCTGCCGTGGCCGCCGGTGCTTGCCGAACCGCAGCGCGTGGGGATTGACCGGTTGGCGGCCGCGGCCGCGGCCGCGGTGGTGAAGCCGGCGGCCGAGGGGGCGATCATCGTCGACTGCGGCACCGCGGCGACGGTTGACATGGTGGCCGCCGACGGCCGTTTTCTGGGGGGAGCGATCCTCCCCGGGCCGACGCTGATGGCGCGGGCGCTGGCCCAGGGCACGAGCAAGCTCCCCGAGGTCCGGGCCCTCGAGCATTTCGATCCGCCCGCGCTCCCCGGCCGGAACACCCGTGAGGCGATCGCTGCCGGCATCGGCTGGGGGATGCGCGGAGCGATCGCCGAACTGGTGGCGAGGGGGAGGCTGGTCCTCGGGCCCTCGGCCCCGGTGATCCTCACCGGGGGGTGGAGCCGGGCGATCCTCCCGGCAGTGCCCGGCGCGACCGAGATGCCCGATCTCGTGCTCCTGGGGATCGCGCTGGCGGCCGAGCGGGCGCTGGCGCGCTAGCTACCCGTGGAAAAAAGTCATCCATGACTTTTGTCCACTCGGAAAACCTCCGTTTTTCTCGAGTGCTACGCACTCGCGACCGCCTCGTACGGTCGGGCCGGCACTTTATCCACACCTGCTAGCAGCCCGTGGAAGCGCCCGACAATCGTCGATGTGGGCAGTGGGAGTACGGTGCGATTGCAGGTAGACTGATGGACTTCGGTTCCTTTCCCGGTCCCAGCCCCTCCAGATCCCGCGACGTTCCATGGCGAAATCTTCCGCTGATCCCGCCGCGGTCCCCCCGCTCGCTCCGGCCCTCGAGCGTGCCCTGGCCGCCGCGCGGATTGCGGAGGAGACCCGCGGCACCGACATCCGCATCCTCGATCTGCGGGAGGTGACGCCGATGTTCGACTACTTCGTCGTCGCCACCGGTACGAGCCGTCGGCAGATCCACTCGATGGCCGACGAGATCGAGAAGATCATGAAGCGGGAGTGGAACGACCGCAAGCGCGGCGGTGAGGGGTATGAGGAGGGGCGGTGGATCGTCCTCGACTACGGCGACGTCGTCATCCAACTCTTCGATGCCGAGGCCCGCGACTATTGGGATCTCGAGCACCTCTGGAGCGAGGCCCGCCGCGTCCCCCTGCCGTCTCTGGGAGCGGCGACGTGATGGTGGGCGACGTTGCACCGTCCCCCGCACCCGCCTCTGCCGGGACGTTCCGCGACCGGCTGCGGAGCTGCTACGCGGCAGCGCTCCAGGGCCTCGCTGCCGATCGGGTCGTGGCGGTCGACGCCGCGGAGATCCCCGCGCTCCTCGAGCAGGTCCGGGAGACGGCCGACGCCAAGTTCGGCGACTATTCCGGCACGATGGCGATGGGGCTGGCGAAGAAGGCGGGGAAGAAACCGCGCGACCTCGCCATCGAGATCGCCCGTCGCCTCGCCGCCGCACCCGGCTATGCCGAGGCTTTCTCCCCCCCCGGCGATCCCGTCGGGCCCGGATTCATCAATGTCCGGGTGCGCGACGAGGCCCTCGCCGCCGCGGTCTCGGCCGCCTGCCGCGACGAACGCCTCGGGGTCCCCGCCGTCGTCGATCCCGACACGATCGTCATCGACTTCAGCTCGCCGAACGTCGCCAAGCCGATGCACGTCGGCCACATCCGCTCGACGGTGATCGGCGACGCGCTTGCCCGGATCCTCGGCTTCCGCGGCCACCACACGATCACCGACAACCACCTCGGCGACTGGGGCACGCAATTCGGGATGATCCTCTGGGGGTGGAAGCGGTTCGGCGACGAGGCCGCCTTCGCCGCCGATCCCACCGGCGAGCTGGGGCGGATCTACCGCACCGTCCGCAAACTCGCCGACGGCAAGCCGGAGGAGATCGCCGCCGATCCGTCGATCGCGGCCCTGGCGGCGAAATACCCCGATGTCGGTCGCGAGGTTCTCCTCGAGACGGCCCGGCTCCATGAAGGGGATGCCGACAACCGGGCCCTCTGGGAGCGGTTCATGCCAGCGTGCCTGGGCGACATCGAGCGGCTCTACCGGCGTCTCGATGTCCGTTTCGATCACACCCTCGGGGAGAGCTTCTTCCAGCCTTTCCTGGCCGTCGTCGTCGATGACCTCGAGGCAAAAGGGCTGGCCCGCGAGAGCCGCGGCGCGATGGGAGTCTTCCTCGACGGCGACGACAAGCCCCCGTTCCTCATCCGCAAGGCCGACGGTGCCTTCCTCTACGCGACGACCGATCTGGCGACGATCCGCTGGCGGCTCGAGCACTGGAAGCCCGACCGGATCCTCTACGTTGTCGACCACCGGCAGGGGCAGCACTTCGACCAATTGTTCGAGACCGCGAAGCGCTGGGGCTTCGACGGGGTCGACCTTGTCCATGTCGCCTTCGGCACCGTGCTCGGCGACGACGGCAAGCCCTTCAAGACCCGGGCCGGCGACACGGTAGGGCTCGAATCGCTCCTCGACGAGGGGGTGGAGCGGGCCGCGGCGGTCGCTGCCGCCGACGATTCCGTCGAGGCCGCTGAGCAGCAGCATGTCGCCGAGACGGTCGGCATTGGGGCGATCAAGTACGCCGATCTCTGCCAGAACCGGACGACCGACTACGTCTTCAGCTACGACAAGATGCTCGAGCTGAAGGGGAATACCGCCGCCTACATGCAATATGCCGTCGCCCGGGTGGAGGGGGTGCTGGAGAAGGGGGACGTCGATCGGGAGAAGCTGCGCAGCGCGGCACCGCCGATCGTGCTCGCTGATCCGAAGGAGCGTGCCCTGGCCCTCGAGATCGCCCGCTTCGGCGAGGTCCTCGAGGATGTCGAGGCCGACTACCGGCCGAACGTTTTGACGGCCTGGCTGTTCGACGTGGCCTGCTGCTATTCGGCCTTCTACGACGCCCTGCCGATCCTGAAGTGTGCCGAGCCGGAGCGGTCGAGCCGGCTGGCGCTGTGCGATCTGACGGGGCGGGTCCTGCGGAAGGGGCTGGAACTGCTCGGCATCGGCACCGTCCGCAAGATGTGACCGCCGCCGGTCACCGAGGAATCGTGAGATCATGAGCCGGCAATTGGCCAGCATCCGCAACATCGGCATCGTTGCCCACATCGACGCCGGCAAGACCACGCTCACCGAGCGGATGCTCTTCTACACCAAGTCAAGCCACCGCCTCGGCGACGTCGACAAGGGAACGACCGTCACCGACTTCGATCCCGAGGAGCAGGAACGCGGGATCACGATCTACTCCGCGGCCGTGAGTTTCCGCTGGCGCGATGTGACGGTGAACCTCATCGACACTCCCGGCCACGTCGATTTCACCGCCGAGGTGGAGCGATCGCTGCGCGTCCTCGACGGGGCGGTGGTCGTGTTTTCGGCACGCGAGGGGGTGGAGGCGCAGAGCGAGACGGTGTGGCGGCAGGCCGACAAATACCACGTGCCGCGCGTGGCGCTGGTCAACAAACTCGACCGCGAGGGGGCCGACTTCTTCGGCACCGTCAACCAGATCGAGAAGCGGCTCGGTGCCAAGCCGTTGGTGCTCCATGTGCCTCTGGGGATGGGCCCGCCGCACGTCAAGGATCCCTTCCGCGGGATCGTCGATCTCGTCGAGATGCAACTCCTCACCTATCCACCGCGGGACGAGGTGCTCGATGGGGACGCCCCCGCCGAGGCCTTCACCGTGGGCCCGATCCCCGACGAGGTCGCCGACCTGGCCGCCGAATGGCGCGAGCAACTCGTCTCCACCCTCTTCGACTTCTCGGATGAGCTTGCCGAACTGGCGATGAACGAGGCACCGATCCCCGCCGCGGTGATCCGCAAGGCGATCCGCGAGGCGACCCTCGCCCGCCGCGTCGTGCCGGTCCTTGCCGGCTCCGCCCTCGACTGCATCGGTGTCCAGCCGGTGCTCGACGCGGTCGCCTTCTATCTCCCCAGCCCCCTCGACGTGCCTCCCGTCGAGGGCCTCGACCCATCGAAGAAGACACCCGTCACGGTCAAGCGTGCGGCCGATCCGGCGGCGCCCTTCTGCGGGCTCGTGTTCAAGATCCTCGCCGAGAAGCATGGCGACCTGTATTTCGTCCGCATCTATTCAGGCACGCTCAAGGCGGGGAGCCGGATGTGGAATCCGCTCCGGCAGAAGAAGGAGAACATCGCCCAGCTGTGGCGTGTGCAGGCCGACCGCCGCGAACAGATTGAGAAGTGCGAGGCAGGGGACATCGTCGGGGTCATCGGCCCGCGCAACAGCATCACCGGCGACACCCTCTGCGACACCGAGGCCCCGGTGATCCTCGAATCGATCGAGTTCCCGGAGACGGTGATCTCGATGGCGATCGAGCCGGAGACGAGCCTCGAGCGGAAGAAGCTCTCCGAGGTCCTCGAGATGATGAAGCGGCAGGATCCGACGTTCCGGGCCAGCGAGAGCGAGGAGACGGGGCAGACACTCATCTCCGGCATGGGCGAGCTCCACCTCGAGGTCATCCGCCACAGGCTTCAGCGCGATTTCAACCTCAAGTGCCGCGTCCACAAGCCGCGCGTCAGCTACAAGGAAACGCTCCGTAGCGCCGCCAAAGTCGTCGGCCAGTCGAACCGCCAGGTGGCCGGGCAGACGCTCGTTGCCACCGTCACGATCCGGGCCGAGCCGACCGACGACCAATTGGGCGTCACCGTCGAGCAGGGGTGGTTCCCGGAGCATGAGGCCCTTGCCGACATCGCCGCGGCGATGACGCTGGCGGTGCGGGAGAGCGCCGAGCGCGGGGGGCTGAAGGGCTGCCCGCTGTGGGGCGTGCGGATCGTCGTCCTCGAGAGCCCGATCCCCGAGCCGCCGCCGGGGGAGGTCGCGATCCGGATCGCGGCCGCCGACGCCGTCGACAAGCTCCTCGCCGCCGCCGGATCGGTGCTCCTGGAGCCGGTGATGCGGGTCGAGGTGAGCGTGCCGGAGGAGCATCTCGGCGACGTCATCAACGATCTCCAGCAGCGGCGGGCGATCATCACGGCAACGGAAATCCGCGCCGGCGTGACGGTGCTCACGGCGGAGGCCCCGCTGGCGAGCATGTTCGGCTATTCCGCGGCGGTCCGGAGTGTGAGCCAGGGACGGGCGAGCTTCACGATGGCCCCGCTCAAGTACGGCCCCGCCCCCGCGGAAACGGCCGACGCGTTCGTGTGACCCGCCGAGCGGTCCGCTCGACCTCCGCGCGGCAAAGCGTCCCCCGCGGTCACTCGCCGCTGTGTCGCGCAGCCCTGAGGAGGGAGCGGACATAATGGATCGCGGCGTGGTCGGCCAGATCGCGGACAACCACGCGTCCGAGCGCGTCGCTCCGGGAGATTTCGGCGAGAAGTCGCTCCCGGGCGGCCCGGAACGACGCCTGATCGCCGCCCAGAAGCGATCCCGAGAGGCTGGCGAGTGCCTCGAGTAGCGCCGTGCCATCGCCCCGCAGACCGGTGATGCCGAGGGCTTCGCGGTAGTCGCTGCGGGCCTGCCGCTGATCGGCGGAGATGCTCTCCAGGCCCGGATCGACATGCAAATCCCCATGCCGGTCGACGTAGACCAGTGTCCCGGGGTGGACGAAGGGGTGGGCCCAGCCTCTTCCCTCCGCGATCCGGGCCACCGTTCCGGCCGCTAGGCGTGCCGCTTGCCGCAGCGCTCCCTGCGACGCCACGGCGAGCCACCCCTCGGGCGGTGCGAGGTTTTCGAGCAGTCCGTCGGCGAGGTCCGCGAGGTCGGCTTCGGTGAAGCGGGCCGGGGGAACGCGCGGGACGAGGTCGCAGCAGTGCACGTAGCGCCGCCCCGGTGGCCTGGGGTGGAGGCGGAGCGAGTCGGTGCCGACGCGCGGCGCGCCGAACGTGACCAGTTCCGCCGCCGGGAAGTCGGTGGCACAGAGCGTCGCCAGCGCCCCTCCGAGGCTGTGGCCGGTGGCGATCATGCGGCCGGAGGGCGCCAGCAGCCACTCCTCGAGACGATCACGGAGCTCGTCGAAGGTCCGGCCGTAGCCGCGGTGGACGACGATCCCCGGGCGCCACTCGACCGGATCGACGAGGAGATTCGCGAGCAGATCGTCGAGGTTTCCCGTCTCGGTGCCGCGGAAGACGGCGAACAGCGTGCCGTCCCGTGGATCGCGGCACACGAAGCCGTCGGCGGCGGCCCGTACGGAGAACAGCCGCCGGCTCTCGAGGGTCGCCAATTGCTCGAAGCCGATGCGGCGCAGTTCCGTCTCGATCCGCGGGGGCGGCGCGTAGGCCAGCCGCGACAGTTCGGCACAGATCAGATCGGCGTCGTCGGAAATGGTGGGGTACCACTCGAAGAACGGACCGTCGGCGGCCGGAAAGAACAGTTCACCGCCGCGGGTGGTGGGGTTTTCTGCCATCGTAGAACCGGCCCTCAGTCGATCCGCGGGTCGGCGGGAAGGAGAAAGCGGCCGAGCGCCTCCTCCACCCCGGCGGCGGAACGGAAAAGGGGCCCTGTGGCAGGATGCGAGTCGTTCATGGGCGGGGTGTCGGCCGGGTGGGCGGAGCCTCTCAGCCAGGTTTTTTCAGCGGCAAGGCCCGCGTTGAGCCGGTCGTGATCCCGCCGTCGACGAGGAGCGTCTGCCCGGTCACGTAGGCGCTTGCCGCGGAGGCGAGGAACACCACCGCCCCGTCGAGATCTTCCGCCTTCCCCGGGCGCTTCAGCGGGATCCTCTCGGTGAGGTAGGCGACCCATTCTTCGTCGCGGTACATGACGTCGTTTTGGGCGGTGCGGAACCACCCCGGGGCCAGGCAGTTGACCGTGATCCCGTGCGGCCCGAGATCGTCGGCGAGGCTCATCGTCATCTGCTTCACGCCGCCCCGGCTGGCCGAATAAGGGGTCAGCCCGGCGTAACCGAAGACGCTCGTCACGCTCCCGATGTTGATGATCCGCCCCTGTTTCCGCGGGATCATGTGCCGGGCCATCGCCTGGGCCATGAAGAAGGTGCCGCGGAGGTTCGTGTCGAGGATCGTGTTCCAGTCGTCCCAGGTCACCTCCACGGCCGGCTTGCGGATGTTGCAGCCGGCGTTGTTGAGGAGGATGTCGATCCCCCCCGCGGTCCCGATCGCAGCCGCCGCACAGTCGCGGATGCTCGATTCGCTGCGGAGATCGAGGGCCAGCGGCGTGACCCGGTGGCCGTGGGCCTCGAGGTCGGCCCGTGAGGCGGCGAGATCCTCGACCTTCCGGGCGGTGATGACGAGATCGGCGCCGGCCCGCGCGAGGGCTCCGGCCATTTGCAGCCCCAGGCCGCGGCTGGCGCCGGTGACGAGTGCCGTGCGGCCGGTGAGGTCAAACAGGGCTGGGCCGGTGGGTATCGCGGCGGACATCGAACGGTTCCTGATGGGGCGGTGGACTCGTCGGAACGAGGGTCGTCGGAACGAGGGGGTCAGGGGGTGAGCACGACCTTCACGAGGCCCGGCTCGCGGTCGTGGAGGCGGTGGAACCACTCGACCCCTTCCGACAACGGCGCGACCTTGCTGACGAAGCATGACAGGTCGACCTTGCCATCGGCGACCAACCGGATCGCCTCCGGGTAGCTCCCGGCCGACGAACAGGATCCCTGGAGCCGCAGTTGCCGGGTGACGACCATCTGCAGCGGCATCTCGATCTGGGGGGAAACGTTCCCGACGAGCACCACCGTGCCCCCCCGCGTGCAGGCCTCGATCGCCGTCCGCACCGGTGCCGTGGCCCCGACGGCCTCGAAGACGACGTCTGCGCCGTCGGTGTCGGGCGTCGAAGTTCCGAAACGGGCCGCCTTCACGCCGGCGTCCTCTCCGGCGACGATCGTCTCGACTGCGCCGAGCGAACGGGCCTGGACGAGCCGCCCCTGGTCGAGATCGATCGCGGCGATTCTCGGCACGCCGTAGGCCCGCAGCGAAGCGACGCAGGCCAAGCCGATCGGGCCGGCGCCAACGACCACCGCCGAGCGGGTGTGGGGGCCGACGCCGGCTAGATGTACGGCATGGAGGGCGATCGTGAGGGGCTCGAGGAGTGCCGCCGCGAGGAAGTCGAGGCTGTCGGGGATCGGATAGGCCACCCGGCGGGGCACCACCACAAACTCGGCAAAGCAGCCTTGGCGACGGTAGGGGCCGCAGGAGACACCCAGCACCTGCCGGTCGGTGCAGAGGTTCTCCCGTCCCGCCAGACAGTGGGTGCAATCCCCGCAAAACACGGTCGAGTCGAGCGCGACCCGGGTGCCGATCGCCAGGTCATCGACCCCTGCCCCCACGGCGTCGACCGTGCCGGCCGCCTCGTGCCCCATTACCAAGGGGGGGATGCGCCGCCCCGTCGATCCGGTGAAGCCATGGACGTCACTTCCGCAGATCCCGCAGGCGGCAATCCGCACCCGGACCTCCCCGGGGCCGGGAGTGGGGGCGTCGACATCGGTGTAGGTGAGCTCACCAGGTGACGTCAGTAGCAACGCTTTCACGGGGGACTTTCCCAGATGGAGAGATGGCGTGGGGCCGGATTGAAAAAAAGTTGCGGACGAACGACCGGAAAACGTCGCCGCCGTCGGTGCGGCGGAAGGTCAGGGTATCCCGCCAGCCGATGATTCCAAGCCCGACGCCCGGAGGCAGGCCCGGCAACGCGGTCCTGTTGCCTTGGGGCTGTCGAATCCCGAAAGACAGGAGCCCAATTTCCCCCCCGGCCGATCCGCGGGCTCCCCAATGGGGCGGTGGAACAGCGACCCAAAGAAACGCCTCGCCAGGGGTGAAACCTTCAATTCGCACGAAATTCAGATGAAATTCCCATTTCCGAGGCTTTGGAAAGGGGGCGTGTTGACACCGTCCTCCGCCATCCATACATTTGCCTCTTCGATCCCACAGCGACGCCCGCGGCCTTCACAGGCTGCCGGAGGCTGTCGCGGCCTGTCCCTCCAACCAAGAATCATCCGGAGGGGCGGCATCGTTTCCACCGGTCCCGGGGCTCAACGCTCCTTGGAGGGGCCGGGTCGGGACGCTGGAGGGCGTCGTGGAGATCGAACCAGAAAAGTTTTTTCGTCGGTGTTTGGGTGCGGTTGGCGAGGCCTCGGTTCGTGGGGCAGATTTTTGGACGGCGAAAAAATCGCGATGGGTCGGGTGGGGTGCGGGGTGCGACGGCGATGAACAACGCGGTTCGATAGGCAAGGATCAGTGGAGTAACCCGTGGCAGGGCCGAACCAAGAAATCATTCGCATTCGCATGGAGGCCTACGATCACAGCGTGCTCGATCAGAGTGCTGCCGAGATCGTCGACACCGCCAAGCGCACCAATTCCGAGGTCCATGGGCCGATTCCGCTGCCGACGCGGATCGAGCGTTACACGGTTCTCTCGAGTCCGCACGTCGACAAAAAGGCTCGTCAGCAGTACGAGATTCGCACACACAAGCGTGTCATCGATATCGTTCAGGCGACGGCCAAGACGATCGAGGCGCTCAATAAATTGAGTCTGCCGGCCGGCGTCGACATCAAAATCAAGGCTTCTTCGCGGTGATTCGAGGGGTGATCGGCGGGGGTTTCCTTCGTCGGCCCGGCGGTGGTTTTCAGTTTTTTCAACACATTCAGGAGCGTCCGGCAAGGCATGCTTGGAAGGCGTTGTGGGTAAGGCTCGGCGGCTCTCTCTTCGCGGGGAGGGTGTTCGGGTGCTCCCGCAGCCAGTGGCTTCGAGCGTGATCCAGAGGCGTCCCCGGCTTCCCGCTTCGGCGTGGGGTGGGGCGTTTCGACGGCGTACAACATGGCTGCTCGAGATATGACCGGTGGCGCGGCATCTGCAGGGAGGAAGTTCTCCCGGGGTGTTCGGGCAGCCAAGGCAGAACTTCCTGCCCGCAAGGGATTGTTGGGGCGCAAAGTAGGGATGACGCAGGTGTTCGATGCCGACGGAACGGTCGTTCCCGTCACGGTCATTGAAGCCGGGCCGTGCAAAGTTCTTCGCCTCCGCTCACTCGAGCGTGACGGCTACTCGGCCGTTCAGGTCGGGTTCCTCGACAAGCCGCGCCGTCTCGCCAGTCGCTCGGTGCGCGGGCAGGTTGCCAACCTCGAAAGTAAGCGCAGTCAGGGGCGGGCCCTGGCGGGGGTTGTGTCGCTCCCCAAGCCGGGCTGCGAGCCGAAGCGGTTCGTGCGCGAGTTTCGTGGCACGGTCGAGGGGCTTGAGGTCGGTCAGGATCTCGCTGTCGATGTCTTCGAGGGGGTGGCGAGGGTCGATGTGACCGGCACCACCAAGGGGCGTGGTACGGCGGGTGTCATGAAGCGGCATGGCTTCAAGGGGCAGCGAGCGTCGCACGGTGTCAAAAAGGTGCATCGCCATCAGGGCGGTACGAGCATGAACACCTCCCCGGCCCGTGTTTTCAAAGGCAAGCGGATGGCCGGCCGGTTTGGCAACGAGCGTTCGACGATGCGGAATCTCAAGCTTGTCCGTTTTGACAAGGAGAACAATCTCCTCCTCGTCCGTGGCGCCGTCCCAGGGCCCAATGGGGCGATGGTGGTCGTGCAGCAGACGAATCTGATCAAGAAGGTTGCCGGTCCTGGTGCGCCGGTTTCCAAGAAAAAGGCAGGTGCGAAGTGAATCTCGCCGTATACGACCTGAGCGGCAAGCAGGTGGGATCGTACGAAATCGATCCGGCAGAACTCGCCCCGTCGGTCAACAAGCAACTTCTCCACGACGCCGTCGTGATGTATCAGGCCAATCTCCGACAGGGAACGCATCGCACAAAGTCCCGTGGTGAGGTGGCTGGTTCGACGAAAAAACTCTACCGCCAGAAGGGGACGGGCAACGCCCGTGCCGGCGGACGCCGGAGCGGCACGCGTCGTGGCGGTGGCCACATCTTTGCCAAGCGGCCGCGTGATTTCGGTTTCCGCATGCCGCGGAAGTCGCTGCAAGCCGCGACGCGGATGGCGTTGGCTGCGCGGATCGCTGACGACGAGGTGCGCCTGGTCGATTCCCTGACGCTTCCGGCCCCCAAGACATCGACTGTTTCGGGGCTGCTCGGGGCGCTCGGGGTCGGCGAGCACACAGTGCTGGTCGCTCCCGAAAAGCACGATGACAATCTCTGGAAGTCGGCCCGAAACATCGAGGGAGTTACGGTGTCGCCGGTCGGCGATCTGAACGCCTGGGCGATTCTCCGGCCCCGCAGAATCGTGATGACGACGGCCGCCATCGATGCATTTCGTGCGTCGGTGAAAGCCAAGGTCAAGCCGCCGGCGTCGCAGACGTCGTCGGCGGTGCGGAAGGCCTCGAAGCCGGTCGCGAAGGCTTCGGCGGCCCGCAAGACAACGCGAGGAGAGTGATTCATGTCCGTTCCCGTCCCTCCCCCCCCGAAGCTGAATCCGCGACTCGGTTCGCACCAGGTGATCGTGCGCCCGCTCGTCACTGAGAAGGGAATGCACCGCGCCCAGCGGAATGGCGCTTATTCCTTCGAGGTTGTCACCGCGGCAACCAAGCCCGACATCCGTCGTGCCGTCGAAGAGATGTTCAACGTCAAGGTCGAGAAGGTCGCCGTCCAAAATCGCGTCGGGAAGGCGCGGCGTAGCCGGACTCGTCGCACGAGTGCCAAGGCATGGAAGAAGGCGATCGTCACCCTCAAACCGGACTTCAAGATCGACCTGTTTTGAGCGGTTGAACGAGCGAACCAGACAACCGCGAACCACAAGACACGAGAGTTTCCGAAGCCATGGGAATCCGCAATTACAACCCGACCAGTCCCGGCCGCCGTGGGGCGAGTGTCTCCGATTTCAAGGAGCTCACGCCCGGGGCCGAGGCGCCAAAGCATCTGCGTGTCCGTAAGCGGAAGACCGGTGGTCGCAACAATCAGGGTAAGATCACGTCCCGCCACCGAGGCGGCGGGCACATGCAGCATTACCGTCTGATTGACTTCCGCCGCAACAAGGATGGCGTTCCGGGAAAGGTCGATTCGATCCAGTACGACCCGAACCGCACTTGTCGGGTGGCGCTGATTGTGTACGCCGACGGTGAGAAACGCTTCATCCTCGCCCCCGAGGGGCTGAAGGTGGGGGCGAAGGTGCAGAGCGGTGCCGATGCGGTGCCGGAGGTGGGTAACTGCCTGCCGATGTCGGCCATACCGCTGGGGATGCAGGTGCACAATGTCGAGCTCCAGGCGGGCAGGGGGGGGCGTTTGTGTCGGTCGGCTGGTTCCTCGGCGGTGCTGGTAGCTCGCGAGGCACAGTGGGCCCAGTTGACGCTGCCCAGCGGGGAAATCCGCCGCGTTCCTGCGGCCTGTCGGGCCACGATCGGTGCGATCGGCAATTCCGAACACATGAACGTCGTGCTCGGCAAGGCGGGCCGGAAGCGTTGGATGGGGATCCGTCCCACCGTCCGCGGTACGGCGATGAATCCGATCGACCATCCGCACGGTGGTGGTGAAGGGCGTACCAAGGGTGGGCGGCATCCGGTCAGCCCGACGGGGAAGAGTGCCAAGGGCGGAGGGACACGGAAGCCGCGAAAGCCCTCCGGAACGGCGATCATCCGCCGGCGGAAGAGCCGTCGATATGGGCAACTCAAGCTTCGGTAGGCCGGGGCGCGGCCCGGGGCGACCGATCGCCCAGAAGCGCGAGACATCACGAAGAATACGGCCCGACGACAGACAAGACAATTTTCAAGAAGCAGCAGGGGAGAGCGCCAGTCGCTCGAATAGACCATGGGACGCAGTTCAAAGAAGGGGCCGTACATCGACCCCCGGCTCTACGGGAAGGTCGAGGCCCAACTGGCCGGTAGCAAGCGCGACCCGATCAAGACTTGGTCGCGTGCCTGCACTATCGTTCCCGAGTTCATCGGCTTGACGTTCATGGTCCACAACGGCAGGCAGCACCTGAAGGTGTTCGTCACCGAGGACATGGTCGGTCACAAGCTGGGCGAGTTCTCCCCGACGCGGACGTTCCGCGGGCATGGCGGCAAGGTCAAGGAAGCGGCGAAGTGATGCGGCTTGTTCGGGCTTCCGCCTGGATGCCTGAAATGGGAGCAAGGTGAGCAATGGCGTACACGGCAATTCACAAGTTCGCACGGATCAGTCCTCGCAAGGTGCGGGCGCTGGCCGATCTCGTCCGCGGCAAGTTCGCCGATGAGGCGCTCGACATTCTCCGCTTCCAGCCTCATCGTGGTGCGCGGATGCTCGAGAAGGTGATCAAGAGCGCTCTCGGGAATGCGGAGCACCAGCAGGCTCCCGCAGTCGACGATCTCGTGGTCGTCGATGCCCGAGTCGACGGCGGTCCGATGTTCAAACGGATCCGACCCCGTGCCCGTGGCATGGCGTTCGGAATCAAACGGCGGATGTCCCACATTAAGGTGGCGCTGGAAGCTCCGGCGGAATGATGACCGTCGACGATTGGTAAACGGATCGGGTGATCGTCGCGGGGTACCGCGGGCCACAGATCTGGGCTTACGACAAAAAGTAGGAACGTGCTCATGGGACAGAAGGTCAACCCAGTCGGTTTCCGCACCGGTATCACCGAACCGTGGAAGAGCCGTTGGTATGCGTCGAAGAAGGACTTCCGTGTCCTCCTCCTCGAGGATTTCAAGGTTCGGAAGTTCATCAAGACGAAGTATCGTGCCGCCGCCATCCCGAAGATCGAAATCGAGCGGACGCGCGACGAGGTCAAGGTGATCCTTCATTCGGCGCGGCCAGGTGTGCTCATCGGGCGGAAAGGGCAGGAAGTCGATCGACTCCAGGATGAGCTCCAGCAACTTCTGGGGCGTCGAGTGAACCTTAAAGTTGAGGAAGTGGCCAGGCCGGAGATTCAGGCGCAGCTGATCGCGGAGGATATCTGCGACCAACTGACGAAGCGGGCTGCTTTCCGTCGGACGATGAAGCGGGCCATTGACACCACCATGGACGCAGGAGCCAAGGGGGTGAAGATCCAGCTCGCCGGAAGGCTCGGTGGAGCGGAGATGTCGCGGTGCGAGAAGGGAATTGCGGGGTCGATGCCCCTGTCGACGATTCGGGCGAAGATTGATTACGGGTTCTGCGAGGCTCCCACCGCGCAGGGCAACATCGGCGTTCAAGTGTGGGTCAACCAAGGCATGTACGAGGAGAGCGGCGATGGCGCTGATGCCCAAGAGGGTCAAGCACCGAAAAAGCCAAAGAGGTCGTATAAGAGGTGATGCCTCTCGCGGCAACCGCGTCGTCTTCGGTGACTTCGGCCTCCAAGCCGAACAGCCGGGTTGGCTCGCGGCCGCGACGATCGAGGCCGGTCGCATTGCGGCCAGTCAGTACCTCCGCAACGAGGGCCGGCTTTATGTGCGAGTGTTTCCCCACAAGTCGATCACGTCCATCCCCCTCGAAACTCGAATGGGTAAGGGGAAAGGTGAGCCCGAATTTTGGGCAGCCGTGATCAAGCCGGGGACGGTGTTGTATGAGATCGGAGGCGTTTCGGAGGAGGCGGCGCGGGTGTGCTTGGCACGCCTTGCCCACAAGATGCCGGTCCGCGTTCGATTCGTGAAGCGGCGGGTAATGTGAGCCTCGGGCTGACTCGGCGTTGATGGGTGGTGTGGTGGTTCGGCCGGTAGGTATCCGGGGTTGATGACCCGGAGCCCGGGCACGGTATCGACAGCGTTTTCCAGGGCAGCAGACATGAGCAAAGCTAGCGAACTTCGTGAGATGAGCGACGAGCAAATCCGTCTGGCCTGGAAGGACTCGGCCGAGACGCTCTTCAAGCTCCGCCTGCAGGCCCAGACGGAGAAGTTGGCGGCTCCTACCGAAGTCCGGAAGCAGCGGCGTTCGATCGCCCGTTGTCAGACGATTCTCGCGCAGCGCGGGAGTTTGGTGGTACCGGCGGCGGGGCCCGACGGGGCGCCGGCCGAGTCGAAGGCCGAGCACGATGCCGGCCTCCACGACAAGCATGCGAAGAAGAAGCGGGCGATCGGCCGGGCCAAGATCCAGGCCCCAGGTAAGGCTGGCGTCGCCACAAAGCGACCGTTCAAGAAGCGCACTCAGAGCGGCAAATGATCACGTCAGGTGACGACGGCAATGGTTGATGGGCGACGGTTCCCGCGGTCAGGGCATCGCGGGGGCAACGGAGCAGCTGGGATCGGTACCAGGCGGGTAGAAGTCAGACAGGAAGAAGTCATGCCAAGGCGAGTCGAAACGGGCACGGTGACCAGTGCCGCGTCGAGTAAGACACGACGCGTGGAGATTCCGCGTGTCGTGCGGCACAACAAGTATGGCCGGATCCTCCACCGGCGGACGATCTGCCACGTCCACGACGAGGATGAGTCGTCGGGACCCGGCGATCTCGTCGAGATCATCGAATGTCGTCCACGCAGCCGGCTGAAGCGCTGGGAACTGGTGCGGGTCGTCACGAAGAGCACGGCCGTCGATGTGGCGGCGCTGCGGAGCGGTGCCCGGGCGACCCAGTTCAATGAATCGGCTGCCAAGGCTGAAGCAGCGTCAGCGACCGGTCGCAAGGCCGGGGAAGGAGCCTCGTCATGATCCAAATGCAATCAAGATTGGTCGTCGCGGACAACACCGGTGCCAAAGAAGTGATGTGCTTCAAGGTGCTCGGAGGGAGCAAGAAGCGGACTGCCGGTATCGGCGACATCATCGTCTGCAGCGTGAAGAGCGTCATTCCGGGGAGCGACGTCAAAAAGAAGGCCGTCGTCAAGGCGGTCATCGTCCGCTGTAAGCAGCCGACGCGGCGCGATGACGGCAGCTACGTGCGTTTTGATACGAACGCCTGCGTGATCATCGACAATGACAAAAATCCCAAGGGCACGCGTATTTTCGGTGCCGTCGCCCGCGAATTGCGGGATCGTAATTTCATGAAGATCGTCAGCTTGGCGAGCGAGGTGGTCTGATGCTGATTCGTTCCGGTGACATGGTTGAGGTGAAGACGGGCAACGCGAAAGGGACGCGAGCCAAGGTCCTTTCCGTGCGTCGAGCCGACGGGAAGATCGTGGTTGAAGGCGTCAATCGCGTGTATCGTCACATGAAGCGCAGCCAGAAGAACCCCCAGGGGGGGCGGTTGAGCAAAGAGATGCCGATCGACGCGTCGAACGTCCTTGTTGTCTGCGGTGGATGCAGCCAGGCGGCTCGGCTCGGCGTCAAGGTGCTCGCTGACGGCGGACGGGTACGGATGTGCAAGAAGTGCGGGGCCGACAACGGGAAGATCAGGGCCGCCAAGGTTGCGAAGTAATCGTTGCCGCCCGTCCGCCGGTTCCCTGATTGATCGGTGGGGCGGTGATGAGGATCTGGCGGTCGAAGTCCGCCATCCGATGGGTTGAAAACGATCCGACGAACGTGTTGGGCAAGACAATCAAAAGGACGGTTGTGATGGCCAAGAAGACCAAGGCGACTGAAGCGGACACCGGCGCCAAGGGGGCGTCGGGTGCGTTGGAGACTCCGCGCATGCTCGAGCACTACCTCAAGACGGTGCAACCCGCGCTCGGCAAGGCCCTCGATCGCACGAATCCCCACTCGATCCCCCGTCTCGACAAGATTGTGGTGAACATGGGCGTCGGCGTGGCGGTCTCCGAGAAGAAGTACCTCGAGGAGGCGATCGGGGCGCTCGCCCAGGTGACAGGACAAAAGCCAATTGCAACGCTTTCAAAGGTTGCGGTTTCCGGTTTCAAGCTCCGCGAGAATCTTCCCATCGGTTGCAAGGTCACGCTCCGCGGACGACGGATGTACGAATTCCTCGATCGGTTGGTGTCGCTGGCGCTTCCCCGTGTCCGCGATTTCCGCGGGCTGTCGAGTACGGCTTTCGACGGCCATGGAAATTACAGCCTCGGGCTCTCCGAGCAGATGGTGTTTCCGGAGATCAATCCGGACAAGTACACGCGGCCGCAGGGAATGAACATCACGCTCGTGACGTCGGCGAAGAGCGACGACGAAGCGAGGCAGTTTCTCCGCGCCATGGGTGTTCCGTTGAAAAAGGATGGGGATGAGGGTGCCGCGGCGTAGCGGCACGGTCGGTACCGAACGGTTCGTATCGTCGTGACGATCGTCGCGGGTTGCGAATCATGAACATCAGTTGCGGCCGTTGCGGCGGCCCCTCGTTGGAATCATCTATGGCAAGCAAGTCAAAGATCGCGATGGCCAAGCGGCCGCCGAAGTTCTCGACCCGGCAGGTGCAGCGTTGCATGCTGTGCGGTCGTCCGAGGGCGGTGTACCGTAAGTTCGGTCTCTGCCGGATCTGTTTCCGGAAACTGGCCGACCAGGGGGTCATCCCCGGCGTCAGGAAGGCGAGTTGGTGACAACGGCCCCGAGGGGTGTTGACCGCTGGAGAAGTCGGTCAACCGGGATACCGAAGACAGAAGGGTTCGCTGGCAGGGTTCACAGTTTCGAAAGGGCTCTCTCGACATGATGACCGATCCGATCGCCGATATGCTCACCCGCATCCGCAACGCGGTGCGCGTCGAACGCGCCGTCGTGGAGGTCCCGAGCTCCAAGGTGAAGCGGGGCGTGGCGGACGTACTGAAGCGCGAGGGGTACATCTGGGACTGGAAGGAAGTTGAGGCGGAGCCTGCGGCGAAACTGCAGATCGAGCTCAAGTACGGGCCCAACGGCGAGCGCCTCATCCGCCACATCCGTCGCGTCAGCTCGCCCGGGCGCCGGGTCTACAGCCGCTCGGTTCGGCTCCGTCCGATCCTTGGTGGCTTGGGGATCTCGATCCTGTCGACCAGCAGCGGGGTTGTCAGTGACCGGGAAGCCAGGCAGCGAAAGCTCGGCGGTGAAGTGCTCTGCGAGTTGTGGTGAGAAAAGCTTCTGCCGTGGCGATGTCCATGGGGTGGCCCGGAGCGTTTTTGCAGGGAGCGGGATTCGGGGTTCGATGTGGGGCGGTGGTCCGGATGCGGGCCGGGTCAGTAACGAAAGGTCGAGGACATGTCGCGGATCGGTAAGGCTCCGGTGCAGATTCCCAAGGGCGTCAAGGTGGCCGTCGACGGTGCCACCCTCAAGGTCGAAGGGCCGCTCGGCAAACTCGAGCACACCGTTCATCCGGCCGTCAAGGTCGGCATCGATCCCGCGGATGGGTTTCTGAAGGTCACCCGCGGAGGTGATGACCGCACCTCGCGTGCCGTTCACGGGCTCACTCGTGCCCTCGCTGCCAACATGGTCGAGGGTGTCTCCAAGGGCTACGAGAAGAAGCTCGAGATCATCGGCGTCGGCTACATCGCCGCGATCCAGAAGAACACCCTGCAACTCCGCGTCGGTTTTGCCAACGAGCTCCAGGTGCCGATTCCGGCTGGGCTGACGGTTACCTGCCCTGATCAGACCCACATCGTCGTCAAGGGCATCGACAAGCATCTTGTCGGTCAATTCGCCGCCGAAGTCCGCGCCCGTCGCAAGCCCGAGCCGTACAAGGGTAAGGGAATCCGGTACGAGAACGAGCAGGTCCGCCGCAAGGCTGGCAAAGCGGTCACCAAGTGATCCGCGGAACGCACCGGTTGATGCCGTCCACTTTTTTCCCCCCACACCTCCCGCAGTCACGCTTCCATGGACCACGCCCGCACGATTCTCCGGCAGCGGATGCGCCGCCGTTTCCGTGTCCGCCGGCATATTCGCGGCACCGCGGAGCGGCCCAGGTTGGCCGTCTTCCGCACCCATAAGCACATCTACGCCCAGATCATCGACGACGCGGCCGGTCGGACGTTGGTTTCGGCCAGCACGCTCGACAAGCAGATCCGAGATTCGGTCGGGTTCGGCGGCAACAAGCAGGCTGCCGAGGCGATCGGGCGGGCGGTGGCCGAGCGGGCTCAGGCTGCCGGCGTGAAGAAAGTCTGTTTCGATCGGGGTGAGTTTCGCTACCATGGCAGAGTTGCGGCGTTGGCCGATGCTGCTCGGGCCGCGGGCCTCGAATTCTGACCAAGTCCATCCCGTCCTCCGTCCCGCCGGCTCATCCGGTGGAGAGCGGGAGGGAACGAGACACCCAGCCAAACCTATCCGGAGCATCGAAGACCGTGTCGACCAGCAGCAGCCAGGGCCGTGGAGGTGACTCCCGCGATCATCGTGGGGGAGAACGCGGTGGTGAATTTGCGGAGAAAGTCGTCAAAGTTCGACGCTGTGCCACTGTCGTCAAGGGTGGGCGACGATTCAGCTTCGCCGGGCTCGTCGTTGTCGGCAACGGTCGCGGGAAGGTTGGCTGCGGCTACGCCAAGGCCAACGAAGTGCCTCCGGCGGTTGAGAAGGCGATCAAGGATGGGATGAAGAATCTGATCGAGGTTCCGGTTGAGGCTGGTACGATCCCCCATCGTGTCGAGGGGAACAGTGGCACGGCGAAGGTCATCCTTCTCCCTGCCAGCCCCGGGACTGGAATCATCGCCGGTGCTGCCGTCCGGGCGGTGTGCGAGTCGGCCGGCATCCGTGACGTGCTCACGAAGGCCCACGGCTCCACGAACCCGGTCAATCTTGTCAAAGCAGCTCTCGACGGTTTGAAGCAGCTGCGGACGAGGAGCGAAGTCGAGCGGTTGCGGGGAGTCACGCTCAGCTGATTTGGCCATCCGGCGAGGATTGGCGCGGGGCGAAGAGACGAGAAATATTACAACTGGGCGGCACTGGTACCGCTCGCGTTACGATCCTGATCTGCCGGTGACGCCGTTTCGGTGCTTCCTCCGCAGATCCTTCGAGCAGAGGGTGATTCGATGAAGGTCAACGACGTCAATCAGGGCATCCACAAGAACCGTCGTCGGCTGCGGATCGGTCGCGGGCCCGGTTCGGGGCGGGGAAAGACGTCGGGTCGCGGCCACAAGGGGCAGGGGCAGTTGGCCGGTTGGAGCGCTGCCGGAATCTTCGAGGGGGCGAGGATGCCTCTTATCCGCCAGATTCCCAAGCGGGGGTTCCACAACCGTCACGGCAGGATCGTGACCTGTGTCAATGTCGACGACCTCGAGGCTCGTTTCGCGGTCGGCGCTGACGTCACTCCCGACTCGCTGCGGGCATGCGGGCTCGCCAAGGGGATCTGGGACACGGTCAAAGTTCTCGGAGAAGGGGCGATCTCGAAGGCACTCAAAGTGTCGGCCCACCACTTCAGTGCCCAGGCCCGCGAGAAGATCCTCGCAGCCGGTGGCACCGTTACCGACCTGCCTGGACCAGCTCCGGTCGTGAAGCGGCAGAAGAAGGTCGTGAAGCCGAAGACTGCGAAGGCGTAGCCGGGGGATTCTCTTCCGGGCCGGCAGCCCGATGCCTCAGTCGGCTGTCTCGGGAGACGTGATTCCTGGAGGTGTGGCCCGCGTCGGAGAGGCTTTGGGGCAGCGTGGTCGGAGGGAGCAAAGGAGTCGTTCTCGTGCTTGAAAAATTTCGCATTATCTTCACCATTCCGGAACTCCGGCAGAAGATTCTCCTCACGCTCGGGCTGTTGGCGATCTACCGGGTTGGCTGGCAGGTTCCGCTGCCGATCATCGATCCGACGGCAATGGCATCGTTTGGCAAGGAGTCGGGTGGGTTCGCCGACATCCTCAAGACGGTCGCTGTCTTCTCTGCCAGCCAGCTCTCCCAGGCGACGATCTTCGGCCTCGGGATCATGCCCTACATCTCGGCGTCGATCATCTTCCAACTGCTCGGCACCGTCTGGCCACCGCTCGAGCGCCTCACCAAAGAGGGAGAGGCGGGGCGTAAGAGGATCAACGAGTACACCCGCTACGCAACGGTTCTGATCTGTCTGGTGCAGAGCTGGGCCTATGTGGCGTTCCTCGCCAACACGAGCGTCGGTGACACGCCGCTCATCCAGTCGAGCTTCCTCGTCGATGGCAAACTGCCGCTGATCTGGCAGTTCGTGGCGGTCATGACGATGACAGCCGGCACGATCTTCCTGATGTGGCTCGGCGAGCAGATCGACGAATTCGGTATCGGCAACGGGATCAGCCTTCTGATCATGGCGGGGATTCTCGCCGGCATGCCGAGTGCGCTTTTGCAGCTCGCCGAGGACACGAATTGGGAGATCGGCGGCGGCGGGGGGAAGATGGGGATCGAGACGGTCCTCGTGCTCATCGCGCTGTTTGTCAGTGTCGTGGCCGGCGTGGTCTTCATGACCCAGGGGCAGCGGCGGATCCCGACGCAGAGCGCCAAGCATGTTCGCGGTCGGCGGGTGTACGGCGGCACGAGGCAATACCTGCCGCTCAAGGTCAATCAAGCTGGTGTCATGCCGATCATCTTTGCCAGCTCTCTCCTTCTTTTTCCGCAGATGATCTTCCAGTATCTCGCCACCGCCTTTCCCGGGAATACGGTGCTCGGCGCCCTCCAGGATTCGTTCACGAGGGGACAGTCGTTCCTCTACAACCTCCTCTACGTGGCCCTGATCTTCTTCTTTTGTTATTTCTGGACCGCGATCACGTTCAACCCGAAGGAAGTCGCCGACAACCTCAAGAACTTCGGCGCTTTCATCCCGGGGTATCGGCCGGGCAAGCGGACTGCCGATTACCTCGAGCGGGTCATGGAACGGATCACGTATGTCGGCGCCGGATTCCTTGCGCTCGTCGCCATCATTCCCACCATCGTCGCCGGCTTTCTCGGGATCCCGCCGTCGATTGCCGGATTCTACGGCGGCACCGGCCTGTTGATTGCCGTGAGCGTAGCCTTCGATCTCGTCCAAAAGATCGACAGTCATCTCGTGATGCGGAACTACACCGGATTGCTGGAGAAGTCCTGATTCGGGTTCAGCCCTGACCGGACCGGCATGCCAGTGGGCGTGCCGATGGTCGTCGTCGTGTCGCGCGGGATTCTCATGCGGATCATCCTCATCGGACCGCCCGGCGCCGGAAAGGGAACGCAGTGCCAGCGGTTGGTCGAGCATCTCGATGTCCCGCACCTCTCGACCGGTGAAATGCTCCGGGCGGAGGTCAGGTCGGGGTCGCCCGAGGGGCTGCGTGCAGCGGCGTCCATGGACCAAGGAAAACTCGTCCCCGATTCGATGATCCTGGGGATGGTGACGAAGCGTCTGGAATCGGCCGATTGCCGGGGGGGCTTCCTCCTCGACGGCTTCCCTCGGACCCTCCCGCAGGCTTCGACGCTCGACGATCTCCTTGAGCGAAGGGCGATGAATGTTGACGGGGTCCTCGAGTTGGCGGTGCCGCGTGACGAGCTCGTGCGGAGGATGCTCGCGCGGAAAAGGGCCGATGACAATCCCGAGATCTTCTCGAATCGGATCGCGAGCTTCGAGGTGCAGACCGCACCGTTGCTCGAGTATTACGCCCGGCAGGGGAAGCTCGCGACGATTGACGGGCTCGGCGATGCCGACGAGATCTTCGGCCGGGTGAAGCAGGCGCTCGAGCGCTTCAAGCGAGGCTCCCGCGGACGCCATTGAGGAGATCGGTGGCCTTCGGCTTCGGGTGTCGGACGGCCTCCCGTGCCGCATCGGGGCATCGCCTGCGGAGATGGTGTGGCATCAGTCACGCCGCTATAGTGCTCGGGGACTGAGGAGTGGTTCCAGGGCGTCGTCCGGTGCCCCGCTTCCCGACGCTGTTTGAATGGGTGTGCCTGCCGTGGTGAATCTCCGGTCTCCCCGCGAAATCGCGCTCATGCGCCGTGCGGGTCTTGTCGTCTGGGGCGCTCATGAGATCGCCGCCGCGATGGTCCGGCCGGGGATGTCGACCGGTGAAATCGATGCCGCGGTGGAAGCCTATTTCATCAAGTGCGGGGCGGTGCCGCTGTTCAAGGGAGTGCCGGGAAAGGTGCCTTTTCCGGCGGTCTGCTGCATCTCCGTCAACGACGAGGTGGTGCACGGTATTCCCGGGCCGCGGATCCTCGTGGAAGGAGACATCGTCAGCATCGATACCGGCTGCAGCCTTGCCGGTTGGTGCGGCGATTCCGCCCGAACGCATCCGGTGGGAACGGTGTCGAGCGGCGTCAGAGGGCTCCTCGACTGCACCTCGGGCGTCCTCGAACTGGCGATCGAGCTGATGGGAAAGCGGAATCGCTGGAGCGACGTTGCCGCCGAGATGGCGACCTATGTCCGGGATCGTGGGTTCTCGGTGGTCGAGAATTTTGTCGGCCATGGCATCGGGAAAAAGATGCACGAGGACCCGCAGGTCCCCAACTTCTGTTCCCCGTCGTTCCGCAAGAACTACGACTTCGAACTCGAGACCGGGCTCGTCATCGCCGTCGAACCGATGGTCAACATGGGGTCGAAGAAAGTCAGGGCCCTGGCCGATCATTGGACCCAGTCGACGGTCGACGGCCAGCCCAGTGCCCATTTCGAGCACACGATCGCGATCACGAGCCAGGGTCCGGAGGTCCTGACGAGGGCTCCATCCGAGGGGGATGCCGCCCCAGCCTGAACGCCCCCAAGGCCGCAGCGGAGGGCGAACGGTGGCGGGGCAGCCGGGGAAGATCGGTGATTTTCGGGGCGAACTCCCGGTTTTTCATCGTTTCTGCCCGTTTTCTGACCTCCCCCTTGTGGATCAGGGGGGTGGGTTTCTATAGTTAACGGCTTTCCAGCAGTTCCCCTGTTCCCGTTGAAGGCGTGGGCGACCGTCGCCACGATCGCAAGTATGAAGGTTCGCGCCAGCGTCCGTCGCATCTGCGACAAGTGCAAGATCGTCCGGCGCCGCGGCGTCGTCTTCGTCGTGTGCGCGGATCCCCGCCACAAACAACGGCAGGGATGACGACGGAATCCGCTTCCGGCGGGCGAGGCTCCTCGCTCCCGCTGGACGGGTGTCCCGCGGAGCATCATGTCTCTGTCGGGAGTGCGGCTTTCACAGGTATTTTTGAAGGTGGTGTGATTGGTGCTGGTGTCGCTCCGTCAGGGGTGGGCCAGTGGTGATGCGGCCCGGTGACTCACCGGTCGTACGCCAGTCGTTCGCGCGGCAGCCTATCCCGCTCACCTGTTGCCCGCCCCCTCACGATGCCCCGGCATGGTGTGTTCAGGGCGGGATGTGTCGTTCGGCAGTCCCGTCGTCCAGGTCCGTCATCCCACGGTAGTATTCCCCATGCCCCGTCTCCTCGGCGTCGACATTCCATCGGAGAAGAAGACGTTCTATTCGCTCCAGTACCTCTACGGGGTTGGCCCCCAGGTGGCGCGTGAGTTGTGTCACAAGGCGGGGGTCGATCCGGAGGGAATCGCCAAGAATCTCCATGAGGATGAGTTGGCCCGGTTGGCCTCCCTCATGGACAAGGACTATGTCGTTGAGGGGCAACTGCGTCGCCAAGTGGCGCAGAACATTTCCCGGCTGAAGGATATCGGCAGCTATCGGGGCGTCCGTCACCGTCGTGGGTTGCCCGTCCGCGGCCAGCGGACCCGGACGAATGCCCGGACGAGGAAGGGCCCCAAGAAGACAGTCGCCGGTAAGAAGGGTGTGAAGGACCTCAAGTAAAGTTGTCCGGTTCTTCGGTTCTCTGGTGCGCGAGGGCGTGCCGGGTTTTTTCGGGCAGCCCGGCTGCCTGGGTTGTCTCCTGATTCACAGACGTCGTCGGAACGCACAGGAAAGCATCGATTCATGTCGAAGGTTGCCAAGGGCAAGAAGAAGAGTGTGTCGGCGGGGATCGCCTACATCACTGCCAGTTTCAACAACACCACGGTGACGATCACCGACACCAAGGGTGACACGCTCTGCTGGGCGAGCGGTGGGACCTGCGGCTTCAAGGGAAGTCGCAAGGGCACCCCCTTCGCCGGCCAGTGTGCGGCGCAGCAGGCGGCCGAGAAGGCCGCGAAGTTCGGTGTCAAGGATCTCGAGGTCCGTGTCCGCGGCCCCGGGAGTGGTCGCGAGAGCGCCATCACCGCGCTTCAGGCCGCCGGCATGAACGTCAAGAGCATCGAAGACATCACGCCACTCCCGCACAACGGATGTCGTCCACCGAAGAAGCGGCGCGTCTGATCCTTTTCAAGCCGGTCACGCCGGCCTTTCCCCTCCACCTGAATCACCTCGAGAGCGGTCGGCCAGCATGCCGATCGGGAATCCATGGGACGCATCACCGGGCCGGTTTGTCGCCTTTGTCGCCGTGACGGCCTCAAGCTTTTCCTCAAGGGCAGTCGCTGCGACACGAGCAAGTGCGCGTTCGAGCGTCGGCCGACGCCGCCGGGCATGGTGCAGAAGCGCCGCGGAAAGCCGACTGAATACGGCCTCCACCTCCGCGAGAAGCAAAAGGTGAAGCACTATTACGGCGTGCTCGAGCGTCAGTTTCGCACTTACTTCGCCCGTGCCGAGCGGGGGAAGGGGAATACGGCCGAGTCGCTGATGTCGCTGCTCGAGCGCCGGCTCGACAACATCGTCCACCGAATCGGGTTCGCCCCCTCGAGGGCTGCTGCCCGGCAGATGGTCCTCCACGGCCACATCACGATCAACGGTAGGCGTCTCGACGTGCCCAGCTATCTCGTCAAGGCGGGGGACCTGCTCCGCGTGAAGAACCGGGCCAAAAGCCTCCAACTGGTGCACGCGTCGTTGGCTACGAATCGGCGCGATGTGCCCGATTTCCTCTCCCGGTCGGAGACCGGTGTTCCCGAGGGTCGGGTCGACCGGCTGCCGGCATCTGACGACGTGTCGATCCCGGTGCAAACCAACCTCATCATCGAGTTGTGCTCGAAGTAAAGGGGCGCGGGGTGACGGGCCGCGGGATCCTCTGGGCATTCGCCGGGAGGGTCGCCGGTGCGATGGAAAAACCCCCGGCCCGTCGTGCGATTGGGCATGACATGGCCCGTAACCGGTCGAAAGCACCCCGAAAAATCACCAGCGCGGCCTGACGTGGCCGCCCCGTTCCAGTTTCAGGCAAGGAGAACCGCATGCACATCCGTTGGCGTGGACTCGAACTCCCCAGCTCGGTCACGTCCGATGCCAAGACGCTCACCGGGACGTACGGCAAGTTCGTTGCCGAGCCCTTCGAGCGCGGCTTCGGCACGACGGTGGGCAACAGCCTCCGTCGTATTCTTCTCTCCAGTCTCGAGGGGAGCGCGGTGACGCAAATCAAGGTCGGCAGTGCCCTCCACGAGTTCAGCACCGTCAAGGGGGTTCTCGAGGATGTCACCGACATCGTCCTGGCGGTGAAGAGCCTCGTCGTCAAGAACCACAGCGACTCGACCCGTGTGATCCGCGTCGAGAAGAGCTCGAAAGGGCCCATCACCGGCGCCGACGTGCAGACCGACGAGGCGGTCGAGGTGGTCAGCAAGGACCTCGTTCTCGCCACGCTCACCGATGACGTCCCTTTCGAGTTGGAGATGGTTGTCGAGAACGGGCGGGGGTATGTGCCTGCCAGCGAGCACAGCCCCGATGTCCAGGAAATCGGGATCATCCCCGTCGATGCCGTGTTCAGCCCCGTGACGCGTGTCCGGTACGAGGTCGAAGAGACCCGTGTCGGTCAGAAGACGAACTACGACAAGCTCACCATGGAGATCTGGACCAACGGCACCGTGACTCCGGACATGGCTCTGGTCGAGGCCGCGAAGATCCTCCGCAAGCACCTCAATCCCTTCGTTGGCTACTCCCAGCAGGGGCCGGCGGTCAATCTTCCCCCGGTCATCGACTGGACGAAAATCACCCCGGAGCCGTCGACGGTTCTGACATGGGAAGTGCCGCAACTCGAGCTCTCCGTCCGGGCCCAGAATTGCCTCTCGAGCGCCGGGATCCGCAAGGTTTCCGAGCTCGTGTTGATGACTCGGGAGCAGATTCTCGAGATGCGGAACGCCGGAGAGCAGACGGCCGAGGAGATCGAATCGAAGCTCGTCGAACTGGGGCTGAAGCTCGGTATGCAGCCCGTCGAGGCCTGAAGCACGATCGGGGACTGCGCGGCACCGCGCTCCCGCCCCACCACCACCTTTCCCCACGACTTTCCCCCAACACCATCGAAGGTTCCGGTCTCGCGGCCGGGGCCGAATCGTCTGCCTGAAGGATTCTATCCATGCGCCATCGTCGTAAGGGCCGTGTGCTCGGTCGCAGTCCGTCCCATCAGCGGGCCCTGCTCCGCAATCTTGCCTCGGCGCTGATGCTCACCGAGCGGGAGTGCGAGGCCGACGAGGTCGGGGCGCCCAAGGTGGCTGGTCGGATCATCACGACCGTCGCCAAGGCCAAGGAAGTCCGGCCGCTCGTCGAGCGGTGCATCACGATCGCCAAGCGGGGGTTGGTGTCGATCGATCAGGCCAAGGAATTCGGTACGACTGCCGCTCGAGACTCGGCCGCCTGGAAGCAGTGGCGTGAGAGCGAGCAGTGGCGCACGTGGGCCCAGGCCATCGCGCCGGCCGTTACCGCCCGGCGTCGCGTTGTCCGGCTCCTGGGGGACAAGAAGGCGGCTCGGATCGTGTTCGAGCGGATCGCCCCACGGTTCGTCGATCGTCCCGGTGGCTATACCCGGATCCTGAAGCTCTCCACCCCCCGGCTCGGCGATGCCGGTCCCCGGGCCGTGCTGGAGTTTGTCGGCAGCGGGCCGAAGGTCGACCGTGGCTCGGCCCCGCAGGTCCAGGCCCGCCGCCCCTCCAGGGGTGCCGGCGCGACCTGACGGCCGACAGGCCAAGCGCCCGAGGGCCAGGAAAGGGATTCCTTTTCCCGTGGCGGACGTCGTCTTCCCCTTTGCCTTCCGTCGGCTGGACTTTGGCTGCGGTTCGGGTAGAGGGCTGCGGTTCGGGTCGAGAACTGTTGGCCCCGAGCCCCACGGTCCGGCTCCGGAACGAGGGCCCATCCCCGCGGGTCACGAATCGATTCTGTGGCCGTGAGGTGGATTGCGTCGATGGAAAAGGTTAGACTTTCCACTGTGTTGCGTTTGGCCGTGCGGTGGCAGTGAGGGGGCAAGCTCTCTGCCGTCGGTCTGGTCGATGGGCGCCGTTCGGGTCGGGTTCCGGACGATGGCCACGGCCGGCCGGTTGCAAGCCGCGCACCAGAGGGTTGTGCCCATGGCGACGCATGTCTCATCGTGCCGATCTGGCGTGACCGCCCCCTTCCGAGGCTCGCGTCTGGTTGTCTTCGTTGCTCTGGTCGCCCTGACCGCGGCCGTGGCTGTCGCCCGCGAAGGGGACGAGCACTTTGGCATCCCGCAGGTGAAGTTCATCAATGAGCAGGTGGCGGCCGGTTGGGCCGACGCCAAGCTCAAGCCGTCGGAAGCGGCATCCGATCAGGAATGGTGCCGCCGGGTCCATCTCGATGTCATCGGCCGGATCCCGACGATCCGGGAGCTCGACGACTTCGTGGCCGACAGTTCCCCGGTCAAGCGGGCCAACCTCGTCGGCCGTCTTCTCGGCGATGAGTACGTTGACGAGTATGCCCGCAACTGGGCCGATGTCTGGACAACCGTTCTCATCGGCCGGAGCATGGAAAACGACAACGTCAACCGCAGTGGCATGCGGCAGTGGCTGCGCCGTTCGTTCTCCAAGAATGTCCCCTACGATCGGTTCGTCGCCGATCTCGTCACCGCTTCCGGTGTCAACAAGGCGGGCGAGAAGGGTTTCAACGGCGCCACGAATTTCCTCTCGGGCAAACTCGACGAGAACGGCATCCAGGCCACCGCCAAGACCGCGCAGATCTTCCTCGGGCTCCAGGTGCAGTGCACGCAGTGCCACAACCACCCGTTCAACAAGGGGAAGCAAAATCAATTCTGGGAGTTCAACGCCTTTTTCCGACAGACGAAGGCGCTGCGGCATTTCGAGGGGACCCGTGAGATCCAGGCGATCGAGTTGGTCGACGAGGATTGGGCCGGCGAGGGGGGGAATGCCGCCCAGGCCGAGCTCTACTACGAGCTCCGCAACGGCCAGATCAAAGTCGCCTATCCGGTGTTCATCGACGGCACGACTGTCGACGCCAACGGTTATCTCCCGGCGAAGCTGGAGGATGGCACGGAGTACGGCGTGAACCGTCGCCAGGCCCTCGCGCAGCTGATTGTCGACAGCCCACTGATGCCGAAGGCCGCGGTGAACCGGATCTGGAGCCACTTCTTCGGCTACGGATTCACCCGTCCGATCGATGATCTCGGTGAGCACAACGCGCCGTCGCACCCCGAATTGCTCGACGGCCTCGGCGAGCGGTTCCGCGAGCAGAGCTTCGACACGAAGGATCTCATCCGCTGGATCACCCTCTCCCACGCCTACTCGCTCTCCAGTCGGATCGCCAAGGGAAATGCCAGCGACGATCCAGCGGTCGGGGAGAAGCCGAAGTTCTCGCATTTTTACCTCCGGCAAATGCACCCGGAGGAGCTTTATCAGTCGCTGCTCACCGCCACCGAGGCCGATCAGGCCGAGGAAAAGGGGGAGAAGGGGGCCCGGAAGAAGGACGAATGGCTGTCGCAATTCATCATCGCGTTCGGCACCGACGAAGGGGATGAGGCGACCACCTTCAATGGGTCGATCCCCCAGGTGCTGATGATGTTCAACGGCGATCTCGTCAAGACGGCGACGGAAACGGGCAAGGGGGGATTCCTCGACCGCGTCGCCACTTCCGGCATGTCCAACGCCCAGCGCATCGACACCCTCTACGCCGCGGCTCTGGCCAGAAAGCCAAACCGCAAGGAGATCAAGCTCGCCAACCAGATGATGGTGGCCCGCAAGGGGGATGCGATCAGCGCCCTCCAGGACATCTGGTGGGCCGTCCTCAACTCCAACGAGTTCATCATCAACCACTGAAGCCGGATGCTCACTTCCGACGATCGGCTCCGCGCCCCGGGACTCCGGGCTTTGATTCACCGCTCCCAACACCTTCAAGCCCCATCCATCTCCAGCCCTTTCCCGAGGAACCCCGCCATGTCCGTCACCAGCCGTTTCATCGACGGGATGAGCCGCCGACACTTCATGAGCCATATGGCAGGCGCCGCGGCCCTCGCCGCCCCCGCGACGGCGTTCACCAACTCAATCCTCGCCAATGCCGCCGATCTGAAGCGGCGGCACAAGGCGGCCATCCTCCTCTGGATGGGCGGCGGCCCGAGCACCATGGATATCTGGGATCTGAAACCGGGGGCGGCGACCGGCGGCCCGTTCAAGCCGATCTCCACAAGTGCCGATGGGATCCAGATCTGCGAACACATGCCGATGATGGCGCAGCAGATGCATCACATGTCACTCGTCCGATCGATGAGCACGCGGGAAGCGGACCACATGCGCGGCCGCTACTACATGCACACCGGCTACGTGCCGAATCCCAATGTCGAGCACCCGAGCTACGGCGCCGTGATCGCCCACGAACTGGCCGATCAGGTCCCCGATCTGGAGATCCCCCCGTTCGTTTCGGTCGGCAGCGGGAGCGTCGGCCCGGGGTTCCTGGGGATGTCGTGGGCGCCGTTCGTTGTTGATGCCAACGGCAACGTTCGCAACCTCGACATGGGGATCGACCCGACCAGGCTGTCGCAGCGGTTGGAGATGCTCGCGGCGATCGAGGACAAGTTCATCGGCGAGAAGCGCGGGGCCTCGTCAGACGACCACGCCAAGGTTCTCTCCAAGACGGTCAAGCTCATGACGAGCCAGCAGATGGAGGCTTTCAAGGTCATGAAGGAGCCGAAGGAGGTTCAGGACCGCTACGGCAACAGCGGATTCGGCCGCGGATGCCTCATGGCCCGCCGGCTCGTGGAGCAGGGGGTGCCGTTCGTCGAGGTCGATCTCGGCGGCTGGGACAACCATGCCGACATCTTCAAGACGCTCTCCGACACGAAGCTTCCGGAGCTCGACAAGGCGATGGCGGCGCTGGTCTCCGATCTCGCCGAGCGGGGGCTGCTCGACGACACGGCGATCATCTGGATGGGGGAGTTCAGCCGGACGCCGAACATCAACGGCAACGGCGGGCGTGACCACTGGGCGAGGAGTTGGAGCGTCGCCGTCGGTGGAGCCGGATTCAAGCGCGGGGTGGTCGTCGGGGAGACGAGCTCCGATGGCAAAGAGGTGGTGACGGAGCCGTATTCGGCCCAGGACCTCATGGCCAGCGTGCTGAAATCGCTCGATATTTCCCTCGAGACGACCTTCACGGCCAAGAACGGCCGGCCGATGAAGATCGCCAATGCCGGCAAGGTGATCAAGGAGTTGTTCGCCTGACCGGTCGCGCGGATCGCTCACCGATCAAGCCCCTCCCGGACGATCGGAGGGGCGGTGACAACTCTCCCTCCGCCGGTGAGGTTTCGCCGGCCGACCGCAGTGAACATCCAGCGGCTATCCGCGGCCCGGAAGAGCTGCGGGGCCCTTTCCGGAGGGGCACTGGTGGCGTTACCTCCCTCCCGGGGACGGTCCGCCCGGTGCTCCTTCTCGTGCTGCCGGCACTCCTCGAGCAGGTGCTCGCGATCTCGGTCGGCTTCACGGACAAGTGGCTGGCGGGAAACCTCCTCGATGGTCCCGCATACCTCGCGGCGGTCGGCTTGGCGGGCTACGCGCTGGGGTTTCTCCCCGGGCTCTTTGCGGTCCCGGCCGTGGCGGCCACGGCCCTGGTGGCTCGGTGTGTCGGCGCGGGCGATCTCGTCGGTGCCCGTCGGGCCGCCGGGCAGGCGTTCGTCGTCGGCGCCGTGCTGGTCGGAATCGTGGGGATGGCGGCCGCCCTGGGGGGAAGGCGGCTGGTGACGCTCCTCGGATTACCCGCCGAGAGCTCCGCCCTGGCGATGGAGTATCTCGCGATCGTCATCCCGGCCCTCCCCGCGATGATGATCATTGGCGTCGGGGTGGCGATCCTCCGGGGCTCCGGCGACATGGTGGCGGGATTGGTGTCGATGACGGTCGTGAACCTCGTCAACGCCGGCGCCAGTTACGCTCTGGCGGCCGGGGTCGGCGGGCTGCCACGACTCGGCTGGCAAGGCTTGGCCTGGGGCACGCTGATCGGCTACGGCTGCGGGGCGATCTGCACGCTGTGGCTCCTCCTCCATCGCGATCGGCAACTGGGGCCCGCCCCCGGCGATCTTGTTCCCGATCGGCACTGGCTCCGGCGGATCTTCTCGGTGGGGCTGCCGGCAGGGATGGACGCGATCGGCAACGCCGTCTGCCACCTGTGGTTTCTTTCGGTCGTCAACCGGCTCGGGGATGTCGACGCCGCCTCCCATGCGGTCGCGATCACGATCGAGTCGCTCGCTTTCCTCCCCGGGAGCGCCTTCGGAATGGCCGCGGCTACCCTCTCCGGCCAGTTCCTGGGGGCCCGGGACGAGCGCCGTGCCCGTCAGAGCGTGTGGTTGGCCGCGGCCGGGTGTGTCGGACTGATGACGGCGATGGGTGGGCTGTTCCTGGTGGCCGCCGATCCGCTCGCGGGCTGGTTTGTGGGGGGCGCCGGCCGACAGCCGGAGGTGGCGGCCCTGACGGCCAGGCTCGTGCGGATCGTCGCCTTCGCTCAGCCCCCGCTGGCGATGCTGATGGTCTTCTCCGGGGGCCTCCGCGGCGCCGGGGCGACCCGTCCGCCGCTCGTGGTGAACTTCCTCGGGCTGATCCTCGTCCGTTTGCCGCTGGCGATGCTCCTGGCCTGGCCCGGGGTGCCCCTCCCGGGCGGCATGACGATCGCGGGATGGGGCTTGGGGGCCGTGGGGGCGTGGTATGCGATGGCTATCGACCTCACCGTCCGGGGTGTGGCGATGGCGCTGATCTTCTCCGGGCGGAGATGGATGCGCACCGGCGCCTGACGGCGGCGGCGATCCTCCCCGGGGCGACGTCGGGATTGGCATGGCCCCCGGGCGCAGTGACGATACACTTCAGGACGTCTATCGCCCCCGGCTCGGCATTCCGGGGCCGGACGGCCCCACCCGTCGCTTCACGCATGAACCCGCCCGCGGAGCCCCTCGATGGCAGTGGATCTTGATGTCGAACAATGGACAACCGCCGACGCCGCGGACCTCTACGAAGTGTCGCGGTGGGGGAATGGTTACTTCTCGGTCGGCCCCAACGGCAACCTGCTCGTCCATCCCGACAAGGATCCGACGAAGAGCATCGACCTGAAGTCGCTCGTCGACCGCCTCCAGGTGCGCGGGATCGATCTCCCCATCCTCCTCCGCTTCGCGGAGATCCTCCAGCACCGCCTCGGTGAGATCCATGGGGCTTTCGCCACCGCGATGAAGGAGGGCGGGTACCGAGGGGATTACTGCTGCGTCTACCCGGTGAAGGTCAACCAGCAGCGGCAGGTCGTCGAAGAGGTGCTCCAGTTCGGCCGCCCCTACCGCTTCGGCCTCGAGGCGGGCAGCAAGCCCGAGCTCCTTGCCGTCATCGCCCTCGCCGACAACGACACGCCGATCATCTGCAACGGATTCAAGGATCCGGAGTTCATCGAGACGGCGATGCTCGCGCAGAAGATCGGGCGCAACATCATGCCGGTGGTCGAACGGTTCTCCGAACTGCAGCTGATCCTCGAATACGCCGAGAAGCTCGGCGTCCGCCCGCGGATCGGCATGCGCGTCAAGCTCGCCGCCCGCGGGAGCGGTCGCTGGCAGGCGTCGGGGGGATTCCGCAGCAAGTTCGGGCTGACGGCCGGCGAGCTCCTCCGTGGGCTCGAGGTGCTCTCGGCCCGCGACATGCAGGACTGTCTCCAACTGCTCCACTTCCACCAGGGGAGCCAGATCACGAACATCCGCCACATCAAGGCGGCGCTCACCGAGGCGTCGCGGATGTACACGGAGCTGGTCAAGCGCGGCGCCGGGCTGCGTTTCCTCGACGTCGGCGGTGGTCTGGGCGTCGATTACGACGGCTCCCAGACGAACTTCGAATCGAGCGTCAACTACAGCCTCCAAGAGTATGCCAACGACGTCGTCTACCACGTCCAGAACGCCTGCGACGAGGCCGGCGTGCCCCACCCGACGATCATCTCCGAGAGTGGCCGCGCGGTCGTCGCCTACCACAGCATGCTGATCTTCGGCGTGCTCGGGGTCTCGGAGCACGCCGGCAACGGCGAGGTGACGGAGCCGGCCGCCGAGGCCGAGCAGCCGCTCCATGACCTCATGGAGACCTACCAGAACCTCAATGTCCGCAACCTCCTCGAGAGCTACCACGACGCCCAGCAGGCGCTCGACACGTCGATGAGCCTGTTTGCCAGCGGCTACCTGCCGCTCGATCAGCGATCGGCGATCGAGAATCTCTACTGGTCGATCTGCCGGCGGATCAGCAAGCTCTCGAAGCAACTCGATTTCGTCCCGGAGGAGCTCGAAGGGCTGACTGCCGCGCTCTCCGACACCTACTTCTGCAACTTCTCCCTTTTCCAGTCGATCCCCGACAGCTGGGCGATCAAGCAGCTTTTCCCGGTGATGCCGATCCACCGTCTCAACGAGCGCCCGACCCGGGAGGCCGTGCTCGGTGACGTGACGTGCGATTCCGACGGAAAGATCGACCAGTTCATCGACCGCCGCGACGTCAAACGCACCCTCCCGCTCCACGCCTTGCACAACGAGCCCTACTACCTCGGAGCGTTTCTCATCGGTGCTTACCAGGAGATCCTCGGCGATCTCCACAACCTGTTCGGTGACACCAACGCCGTCCATGTCAGCACCGACGCCCGGGGGGAGGTTGTCCTCGACGCCGTCATCAAGGGAGACACCGTCCGGGAGGTGCTCGACTACGTCGAGTTCGATTCCGATCAGCTCGTCCAGCGGCTCCGCGACGCGATCGAGCAGGCGGTGCGCGAAGGGCGGATCTGTGATCAGCAGGCGGGGCAATTCCTCCGCTTCTACGAGGAGGGCTTGGGGGGCTACACCTATCTCGAGGAGCCGACCCGCTCCTGAAGCCGCCGGGAAGGCTGCAGGATCCCGGCGAGGGAGCGGGAAAACGGCCTCGCCGCGTTTCGGGGAGGTTGCTAGAGTCCGGTCCAAACACCGGAGTCACCGTAGTGTCACATTCCCGCCGTCGGTCCCCGTGGGTCAGCGCCTTGGCGGCTTTGGCCTTTCTCCTCGGGCTCCACCCGGTCGC
>Ga0209598_10000273_pt1 | contig 42183 bp, 32 predicted proteins | sample M_140807_EF_Meta_FD_187317 | JGI IMG/M metagenome (GOLD analysis project Ga0209598, IMG submission 187317) | Freshwater microbial communities from Lake Montjoie, Canada to study carbon cycling - M_140807_EF_MetaG (SPAdes) (version 2) | ecosystem: Environmental > Aquatic > Freshwater > Lake...
ACCTGGCGCCACGCGCCGCGGCACCTCGACGACCAAGTCCGACCCCGTGCCGCGCAGCTCCGCGTCCACGTGCGTCGGGTCAAGTATCCGAATCCTTTGTGGATTCAAGTCCAGCACGGCCTGCAGCGGCGCGGGCAAGATGAGCTTCAGCAGCCCTGCGACATGCTGCGGGTTCGCGAACGCCTGCCGAAAGAAGGCGTCGTGCGGGTTCGGTCGGGTCGCCATCAGGACTCCGGCGCGTCGAAAATCGCGCTCTGGTCCTTAATCGGTCAAACGCACCGCGTGTCGCACACATCGTCAGTTTTCCACGTACCACCCGTTCACTGGGCGGCCATCGAAGTCCGTGTAGTCCGCCGATCGCGACGCCCCATTCGCGTCGTGTGGGCGCGTGTTGACCAGGCTCATGTGCAGGCACATCTCCGCCCCTGGCGCGCAGCCGGCCCCCTCGGCGTCGTAGGTCAAGAGCGCGCTCTGGTCAGGCCAGCGCGCCGCACCCGCGACCATGCTCTGCGACTGGAGAGAGGCGCCGCCCGCGTTTACGGCGTGCACGAAGTAGAGCCCGCCCAGCGCGTTCACGCGCGCGTCCGAGAGGCAGCTCGCCACGCCGTCGAGGTCGTAGAAGTGAATGCGCCCGAGGGTTTCGCCCATCGGATCGAAGCCGCCCTCGAAGAGCTGCTCGAAGAGCTCGCACGCCACCCAGCTGCCCGATGAGTGCGCCGCGACATGCACCCGCGCGTCGCGCCCCGCAAGCTGACCCACCAGCCGCCGCGCCAGCGCGGAGTTGGTGATCTCGCGCGCCTCGTACTGGACCTGCGCCGGCCCCTGCACGGCGTACACATGCCGCACGCCGCGCGATGAGAGCGCAGCGTCGTACAGCGCGCTGACCCACGCCCGAGACTCGTCGGCCGTGACCTGATAGCCGGCATAGCCAATCAACACGCCCTCGCCGCGGGCCTCACCGGCGTCCTTGTAGGCCACGCCAAAGGCCACGTCCTCCCAAGGCAGCTCACCGAACGCGGGCAGCGGCGCGGCGTCTTCTGGCGGCGCGCCCGCGTCTTCTGGCGGCGCGCCCGCGTCTTCTGGCGGCGCGGCCGCGTCACCTTCGACCACATCAGGCAACGCGGCGTCCGCCGCCGCATCGCGCTCGGCGTCGGCGGCGTCCGCTCCATCCACGAATAACGCTTCGTTCGAGCAGCCACCGACGAGCACGGCGCACGCGAGCGCAACCGCCCCGCTGCGCCCGCGCACTTCAGCCCCGCCCCATCCGCACCAAGCGCCCGGGGCGCGCGCCGGTCAGCGCGTCGTGCTCAACCACCGGCACGCCGGCCACGATGGTCGCGCGATAGCCGCTCGCGTCCTGCAGCAGCCGGCGTCCACCCGCAGGCAGGTCCTCGACCATCCGCGGCCGCGAGATCGAGAGCCCCGCGTGGTCGATCACGTTCAAGTCAGCGCGCAGGCCCGGGACGATGCGGCCGCGGTCCCTCAGGCCCATGTGGTCGGCGCCGTCGGCTGTGAGCATTTGCACCACGCGCTCGAGCGGCAGCTGGCCCTGCGCGCGATCCCGAGCCCAGCAGGTGAGCATGAACGTCGGAAAGCTCGCGTCGCAGATGGTGCCCGCGTGCGCGCCACCGTCGCTCAGGCCCGGCAGCGCAAGCGGGTGCGCGAGCATCTCGGCGACCACGCTCAGGTCGTTGCTCAGGTAGTTGTAGATCGGGAAATAGAGCAGCGCCTGGCCGTCGTCCTCGAGCAGCTCGTCGTACAGCCGCGAGAGCGTGGTCTGACCGTTCGCGTAGGCCGCGGCGAGCACCGAGTCCTGCAGGCCCGGCTCGTAGCTGAAGCCCTCGCTGAACCGCCACAGGCGCATCGCCACGAAGTCCAGGTTCGAGAGCAGCTCGTCCGCGAGGGGTGGAATGGCGCTGCCGTCGCCCGAGACCTTCTCGCTCGTCTCCGCGAGCATACGGGCCTTGAACTCGGGGTCACGCATGCGCCGCACACGCTCGGGCAGCGGCAAGTGCACGATGGCCTTGTAGCTCGGGAAGCCCATAAAGGGGTGGAACGTGGCCGTGAGCCCGAGCAGCACGCCGATGCCGCGCGCGCCGACCTGGAGCCGCATCGTGAGCCCGCGCGTGTTCGCGGCCTCGCTGCGCGCCACGATGCGCCGCCACTGCTCCGAGTCCTGAATGCGCTGAATGAGCGAGAGCGAGAAGCGGTGCCCACCAGACGCCTCGACCATGCGCTCGAGCAGGTCGAACTCGGCGTCGAAGCGGTCGCGTCCGCGCGTCAGGTCGAAGTCGCTCACCGCGGAGAGCACGCCGTGCTTGAGGCCGACGAACGCCTGCGCAATGCCGCAGAGCTCCGCGGCAGTCGCCTCGGCCGCGGGGGTCTCGCCGCCGCGTGGGTCACGGTGGTTGTCGCTGCGACCGGTGCTGAAGCCCGCGGCGCCGGCCTCGAGCGCGGACCTCAACTCGGCGCGCATCACGGCGATGTCAGCCTCGGTCGCGGGCTGCCCGACGGCCGCGCGGTCCCCCATCGCGTAGACCCGCAGCGCGTCGTGGGGCACCTGCGCGAGCACGTCGAGCGTGCGCGGCGAGGCCTCGAGCGCGTCGAGGTACTCGGCGAAGGTCTCCCACGTCCACCGAATGCCCTCGTGGAGCGCAGTGCCCGGGATGTCCTCGACCCCCTCCATCAGCTCGATCAGCCGATTGCGATCCTGCGCCCGGACAGGCGCGAAGCCCACGCCGCAGTTGCCCATCACGAGGGTCGTGACGCCGTGAAACACGGACGGCGCTAGGTCGGGGTCCCATGAGACCTGGCCGTCATAGTGCGTGTGCAAGTCCACGAACCCCGGCGTGACGATGTGCCCTGAGGCGTCGATGACCCGTGTGGCGGGCGCGTCACACGCACCGACCTCGACGATGAGGCCGTCTCGCACCCCAACGTCTGCCCGGCGAGGCGGCGCGCCGGTGCCGTCCACGACCATGCCGCCCGTGATCTTCAGGTCAAAGGTCATCGCGTCCCCCTCAGCGTTCGTGCGCGCAGCATCGCCAATCGCTTGATCCAGCGCAACGCGCCGCCGCGGCGACCTTGCGAGCGGGGGCGCCGCGGTGGTGTATTGGTCGCATGACGCTGCCCGAAGGCTCTCGACTCCACGCCCTCGCCGAGACCCTCGACGCGGCGCCCAACCTCGACGCGGACGCCCTCGTTCAGGCGCTGTCCGGCTCGATCACCTTCGATGATGTCGTTCCGTGGGTGCGCTTCGACGCCGCCAACTACCGGCGCAACCTCGTCGCGCGGACCGACCGTTGGGAGATCCGCCTGATGTGCTGGCGGCCGGGGCAGTCGACCTCGCTGCACCCGCACGGTGACTCGGCGTGCGCGTTCCGCATCATCCGAGGCAGCGCGACGGAGACACGCCTGGGCGACCGCGACCGCGTGTGGACCCAGGGCGAGGTGGTGCGAGAGCCGAACGGCGCGGTCGTGCACCAAATGGCGAACCGCGAGATGGACGCCCTCATCACGCTGCATGTCTACAGCCCGCCCCTGCCAGTGGACGCCCCCTCGCCCGCGCGCGGGCACGAGGTCGTGGTCGTCGGCGGCGGCTTCGCGGGCGCGGCCGCGGTGTGGCACCTGATGGCCCGGGGGGACGCGGCGCTGCGCGTGACCTGGATCGAGGCGGGGCCGTGGCTCGGCCGCGGCATCGCTTATGGCGTCGAGAGCCCGCTCTACCGGCTCAATGTCCCCGCGTCCCGCATGAGCATCGACCCCGCACAGCCGAACGACTTCGTGCGCTTCGCGGGCGTGGAGCAGGCGCCAACGACCTTCTGCGCGCGCTCGGTCTACGGTCAGTACGTGACGCAGCGCATCCGAGACGCCGTCTCACGCGGACGCGGCAAGCTCCGCGTCGTACGGGGGGTGGCCGTCGACGCCAGCGCCCGCTGCGTGCGCCTCGCAGACGGCCGCGTCTTCGACGCGCAGGCGGTGGTCTTGGCGACCGGGCTCGCCCCGCGCATCGAGAGCGCCGCGAGCAGCAGCGCGCCGAGCGTGGTCGATGCCTGGGACGAGGCGCTGCTCGCCGGACTGCCGCGCGCAGGGCACCTGCTTGTGCTGGGCGCTGGGCTCACGGCGCTCGATGTCGTCGCGTTTCTCGACGCGCGCGGCTTTGAGGGCCGCGTGACGATCGTGTCTCGCCGTGGGCTGCTCCCTCTGCCCCACCTCAACCCGCTGCGCGCCGCTCCGCCGCTGAGTGACGAGGCCGCAGCCGCGCTCCCGACCGACCTGCGCGGGCTCGTGCGCTGGGTGCGCGCGCACGTGCGTGCGCAGCAGGCCGCGGGCCAGCCGTGGCAGGTCGCCATCGACATGCTGCGCCCCCATCTGGGTGCGATTTGGCGGCGCCTGAGCCCGCGGGACAAGCAGCGCTTCGTGCGGCGCGTTCGACCTTACTGGGACGTTGCGCGACACCGCGCGCCCGCCGACGCCCTCACGCTCGTCGACCGCTGGCGTGACGCGGGCCGCCTGCGCGTCTTGGCCGGCCGAATCGAGACCACGGAGGCCACAGCGACAGGCGTGGACGTGGTCGTGCGCCTGCGCTCAGGTCAGTGCCTAGCCGACCACTACGACGCGCTCGTGCGCTGCGTGGGGCCCGCCATCGAGGGGAGCGACCTTGAGACGCCGCTGGTGCGCGCGATGCTGGCGCGCGGCGTCGCGCAGCGTGATCCGGCGGGTCTGGGGATCGTGACGGACGCGATCGGCCGCGTAGTCGACGCGCAGGGTCGCCCGAGCCCCCGCCTGCTCGCCCTCGGCGCCCTGCAACGCGCCGAGGGCTGGGAGACGACGTCTGTGCCCGAGATCGCCGCGGCCGCGCGCACCCTCGCCGCCGAGCTCCTGCCCGAGGCGCCCTGACGTGCGCGTGGTCCTGTGCAACTGCCCACCTGCGGACGCCGAGCGCATCGCCCGCGCGGTGCTCGATGCCCGAGCAGCGGCCTGTGTGAACATCGTGCCGGGGGTGCGGAGCCTTTACTGGTGGGAGGGCGCGGTCTGCGACGAGGCCGAGTCGACGCTGCTCATCAAGACCGCCGCCGAGCGCGTCGACGTGCTGCGAGACACCTTGCGCGCAGCGCACCCCTATGCGGTGCCCGAGATCGTGGTGCTCGACGTCGACGCCGCCGCGTCGCTCGGCGCCTACGTCGACTGGGTGCGGCGCGAGAGCGGCCCGCGCTGATACGCTCTCGACCGTGACGAACGACGCCCACCTGAACGCTGTCCGCGACGGCCGACCTGCAGACGAGCGCCTGCTGCACCGCTGAGGCCATGCCCGGGCACCTGAAGCCGCTCGCGGCGCGCCTTCGGGCATGAGCGCTCGAAAGTCGAGTTCAAGCGCGGCCTGATCGAGGACCTCGCCACGGCGGGCGTCGAGGACATGCTGCAGCGCACGCGCTTCGCGCCCCACTTCGCTGTGAGGGGCGACAAGTTGACCCACTTTGGGTTGTTCCCGTGCGGTCCCGCGCCCGCTGCTGAGGCTCAGCGCTCATGTGCGTCGAGCCGCGTCGCGCCGCGCCGCATCGGCAGGGCGTGCGTCAAGACGGACAGGCCCAAGGCGGCGACCGTGAGCGCAGAAGCGCCGGCCCAGCGCGCGGGCCCGGGTGACCAGCCGAGGGTCACGGCGCGGTCAACCCAGAGCATCGGCCACGTGAGTAACCCGGTCATCGCGGCCAAGTAGGCGAGCCCGAGGAACATGAAGACCACGCCGCCGACGCCGCTGGCGATGCGCGCGGGGTTTTGCTCGTTGAACTGAGGATCCTGCGCGCCGAGCCCGACCGCCAAGCCCGCGAGCGACCAGGCCGCCAGAGACGACAGCGCGGCGGCGCCCACGACATAGGGCCAGGACACTCCGGAGAGCGCGCCGCTCGAAATGGCCAGCGCGAGCGCGACGACCACGAGCGGGCCGAGGCCCCAGCGGACCTTAGCGCGAAGAAGTGTCTGCGCCTCGACAGGCGCGGCGCTCACGACCCAGAACGCGCGCCCCTCGAGGCTCACCGCGGGGTACAAGAAGCGCGCGGCCAGCGTGGTGACAACCAGGCCGCCGAGCAGAAAGTTCAAGAAGAACAGGAAGATGGGCCCGACCTGCCCCGCCTCCATCAGGGTCCGAAAGTGCTTGAAGTTGAAGGCATAGACGACGACGAGCGCGCAGATCAGGACGAGCTGGGTCCACTGACTCGTGGTCCGCAAGAAGAGCCGCGTATCGCGCCGCACGACCACGCTGACGGGGTCGGACGGCCAAGGCCCAGCCACACCCGCGAGCCGGGACACCAACGGGCTCAGCAAACGGGCGAGGCGGCCTTCGTCGTTCCCGGCGCGCCCCTCTTGGGCGAGCGAGAAGCTCGAGAGGTAGAGCGCGTCCGCGATCCACGCGGCCACGAAGACTGCTGACGCCGCACCGGAGCAGAGCACCACGGCGGGTAACGCAGCGCCCGACCAGTCGCCGCCGCGCACGGCGAAAACGGCGTCGAGGAGCCACTCAACCGGGTGCAGCGGCGTGCCCTGCGCCTTGAGGCTGCCGATGAGCGTCACGAGCTGGTCGAAGCCCTCGGGATCGAGGAAGCGCTCAGGCTCCGCCAGTCGAAAGGCCACGTAGAGCACCAGAAACGCGAAGATGGCGAGGACCACCAACACATCCTGGGTGCGCCGCGCAGGGAGCAACCAGGCGAGCAAGACCGTGCCGACCGAGCCCGCCGCCGCGCAGCACACGGTCACGGGCACCATGAGGAGAGAGAGCGTCAGGTAGAACGTCCAGGGCGCGTCCAGCGCGGGGCCGCACCCGAGCGCGATGGGCAGCGCGAAGACGAGCATCATCCAGCTCGACTGCAGCCACACCTCGGCGAGCCGCGCCAAGAACAGGCGCCGCGTCGAGATAGGGGACGCCACGAGCAACTGCAGATCTTCGGCCAGGTAAAGTGACGAGAAGCCGGCGACGAGGCTCGAGAACACGAGCAAGCCGGTAAAGAAGTAGAGCACCAGGCCCAGAGAGCGGCGGATCAGTAGCTCAGCCAGGTACTCGACCTGCTCGAACTTGCCGAAGAGGAACGCGGCGCCCGCGAAGCCGCTGACCATGAAGGTCACGCCGAGAGCGGCGAACAAGAGCAGGCGTGTTCGGGCGTGGCGGTCCCCCCCGCGCAGCGTGTTCAGCGCCGAGCGCGCGCGCACCCACCAGAGCCACACCGGGGGCGATGGCAGGCGGCTCACCCGAAGACCTCGCGCGCGACGCGGTAGGTGTTCAGGTGCGCTGTGATCGTGTCGTCGATCGGATCGGCGTAGCCGCCGCCGAGCGTCAGCGCCACAGGCACTCCCAAACGCCGCGCGGCCTCGAAGATGAACCGGTCACGGGCCTCGAGCCCTGCGTGCGTCAGGCTCAGGCGACCGAGCGTGTCCGAGGCCAGCGGGTCTACGCCGCCCTGAACCAGCACCAGATCGGGGCGCGCCGCATCGACCGCGTGCGCCCACGCGCGACGCAAGTGCTCCAGGTACGCGGCGTCGTCCGTCCCGTCGGGCAGGTCGACGTCGAGGTCGCTCGCGTGCTTACGAAACGGGAAGTTACGCGCGCCGTGGAGCGAGCAGGTGTAGACGCGGTCGTCCCCCGCGAAGAGGGCGGCGGTCCCGTCGCCTTGGTGAACGTCGACGTCGAAGACGAGGGCCCGGCGAATGCGCCCGCGGTCGTGGAGCGCGACAGCCGCGACGGCCAAGTCGTTGAAGACGCAGTACCCGCTGCCGAAGTCGAAGTGGGCGTGGTGCGTGCCGCCCGAGAGGTTGCCCGCGAAGCCGTGGTCAAGCGCGTGCGCGGCGGCAGCCAGCGTGGCGCCGACGCTCGCTCGAGAGCGATCGAGCAGCGCCCGCGACCACGGCAGCCCGAGCCGACGCGCGTCGGCCGCCGACAGGTGACCTTCGAAGAGCGCGTCTATGTACGCCCCGGCGTGAACACGACGGAGCGCGGCCGCGTCGATGGGCTCAGCGGGCACGAGCTCGTCTGGCCGGAGCAGGCCGGCGCTCAGCAAGGCTTTGCGCAGCGCCCGGTACTTGTGCATCGGGAAGCGATGCCCCACCGGCAGGGGCACCTCAAAGTGGTCGCAGTACCAGACACGCACTGCGACACCGTAGCAAAGAACTCAGGGCTTCGGGGCGCGCTTGTCGACCACCTCGCCACACGCCGGGCTCAGCGTTGCGCGGTGCTCCATGAGGCAGGCGCGGACCTTGCCGCGACCCTTGACGTGCGCGCAGTGCGTCTCGCGGTCCGCTTTGCACGCCATACGCGCCGCCTTGCGCGTCTGGATGCGTGCAACGCACGCGGGCGAGAGATCCTTTTCGTGAGCCTTGAGGCAAGCCGCCACGCGCCCCTGCCCTGGCTTGACGTCCTTGCACAGCCGCTCGGCGTCTGCCTTGCAGGGCCGCTCTTTTGCCGGTTCAGCGGGCGCCTTGGGCGCTGCGTGGGCACCAGAGACGCCCATGGCGAGGGTGAGCGCGACGAACGCCGAGAGTGAACTGCGAAACATGGCGGACCTCCGGTGGGCATCAGCGCCCCGACTTCCTAAACACGCGGGGTCCCTCAGGGTTGCGCGCTCCTCTGCTATTCTCTTCGGCATGCACCTCATCGACAGCCACGCTCACCTCGACGGTCCCAAGTTTGCGGCCGACCTCGACGCTGTGCTCGAACGCGCGCAGGCCGCCGGTGTCGACACCGTCATCACCATCGGGGTCGACCTCGCGACCTCCTGTGCGGCGGCCGACCTCGCGCGCCGCTACCCGAGTGTCTTCGCGTCCGCGGGCGTTCATCCGCATGACGCAGGCCGCTTCGACGACGCAGACTGGCCCGCGCTCGCCGCCTTGTGGACCGAGCCCCGCGTGCGCGCGGTCGGCGAGACGGGCCTCGACTACTTTTACGACTTCTCACCCCGAGAGCGGCAGCAAGCGCTGTTTCGCCGGCACCTTGAGGCCGCAGGCGAGGTCGGTCGGCCGGTTGTGATCCATATCCGCGACGCCTACGACGACGCGCTGGCACTCGTGGCCGAGGTCGGCGTCCCTGCGGGCGGCGTGGTGCACTGCTTTACCGCTGGCCCCGCCGAGTGCGAGCGCGCGCTGGCCCTCGGGTTGCACATCTCGATCCCCGGCATCGTGACGTTCAAGAACGGTGAGTCGATCCGCGCGGCGCTCCCGCTCGTGCCCGATGACCGGCTGCTCGTCGAGACGGACTCGCCGTACCTCGCGCCCATGCCTCACCGCGGGCAGCGCAATGAGCCGGCGTTCGTGGCGCACACGGCGGCCCGCGTCGCCGAGGTCCGCGGCGTCTCGGTCGAGGCGCTCACGGCGACGACGCGCGCCAACACGATTCGACTTTTTGGGCTGCCCATCGCCTGAGCCCAAAACGAAAAAAGCCCGCACAAGGCGGGCTTCTCTCAGAGTCACAGAGCGGTCAAAGACCGCGCGGGCTCACTTGACGTTGACGGTGACCGAAGCGGTCTTGTCGCCGGCCGTGACGGTGATCGTCGCCGTGCCCTTGCCCTTGCCCATGACCTTGCCGTCGGCGCCGACCTCGGCGATCGCCGCGTCGCTCGAGGCGTAGGTGTAGGTCGTGCCGACCGCGTCCGCGCCGGCCGCGTCCGTCGCCTTGGGGGCGATCATGTGCTCGCCGCCGACCTTGATGTCGGCCGTGGCGGGCTCGACCGTGAGGTTCGCCGGGCCGGAGGCCGCGACCGTGACGTTGACCGTGGCGGTCAGCTTCTTGGCCGTGAGGGTGATCGTCGCGCTGCCGGCGGCCTTGCCCGTGACGGCGCCCGTGGCGGCGTCGACCGAGGCGATGTTCTCGTCCGAGGACTTGAACTCGACCTTGGCGTCCGCGACGGCGGCGCCCGTCTCGTTCTGGACCGTCGCCTTGAGGGGGAGGGTCTCACCCGCCTTGATGGCGACCTCGGCCGGCTCGGCCGCGATCTTGGTGTAGAGGTCGACCGAGACGGGGACCTCGGCCTTGACGTCACCGATCGTGATCGTGACCTTCGTCTTGCCCGACTTCTTGCCGGCGACGATCTCGCCCTTGTCGGCGGCCACATCGGCGATCGTCTTGTCGGCCGAGGCGAACGCGAACTTGGCGTCCTTGATCTCCTCGCCCTTCTCCGTCTTGGCGACGACCTTGAGCGCGCCCTTCTCGCCGGCCTCGGTCAGGCTGACCGTCTTGGGGGTCGCCTCGACCGTCTTGGCCTTGGGGCCACAGGCGACGAGGCCGAAGCCGCAGGCGAGAGCGAGAACGGAGATGGACTGGAACTTGCTGATACGCATGGTGATGACTCCCGAAAGTTTGGGGTGATTCGACGCTTACGCCGATGGGTCCGCCACTCTTCGGGCCGCATCGGGTCAAAACCGGGGCGAGCTTCTACGTGCGGCCTTGAGAAAGGTCAATAACTTTTTTTCGGGGTGAACGCCGATTCGTCGGAACCCAGTGCGCTGTGCCGTTTGAGCGTCGATGAACGACGGTGTAAGAGGGACGCGCCGTGTTCGACGCCACCCCAGAGCGAGACCCACAGGAGCGAGACCGCCGCGTTCTTATCGTCGGCGTGCAGAAGTACCTGGACGCTGGGATGGCGCTGCGGCCCGGCACGACGGAGGCGCTGCGCCGCATCGGCGAGCTGCTCGGCGATCCGGAGCGCGGCGGGTGGACGGTCGAGGTTCTGCTCGACGACGAGCCCGAGGAGAGCCGTCGACCGATGCTCGCGAACTTGCTCGAGCGCTTGCAGTGGCTCAACGGCGCAGACGAAGCGCTGCTGCTCCTCTCCGGTCGCGTCCGCTCGGGGCTCTTTCTGCCGCGGGACGCGCGCCCGACGCTCTTGTCGCGCACCGCCATTTCGCTCGGTGAGATCGCCGCGACTCTTCCCAAGGATGCGAGCGTGATCGTCGACGCGCCCGTCGACGGCGGCGCCTTCCCCACGGCGTCGTGGGTGCTCGCTGCCGGGCCGCGCGACGGCTCAGAGACGTTCCCCACGCCACGAGGACCGACGGCGTTCCTCTCGGCGGTCCAGCGCGCCCTGCTGGGCGAGCTGAGCGTGTCCAGCCTCGACGAGACGTCGGCTCCGGCCCCCCCCCGGGACGAAGGCGTGACCGCCCGCCGCATGGCGGAGTTGGTCGTTCAGAATGCCTGGCCAGCCTGGATGCGCGGTGAGCGGGACCTGCAGCTCACGCGGGGCGGCCGCAGAGGTGTGACGTGCGTCCGGTGCGCGAAGCCCGTGGCGGATCCATTGGCGGCCTACTGCCCGGCCTGCGGACACCCGCTCAAGGGCCCGGAAACGCTCGAGGGCGGCCGGTACCGGATCCTGCGCCCCCTGGGCACAGGCGGCATGGGCACTGTGTACTTGGCCGAGGATACGCGCCTGAATGTGCAGCGCGCGCTCAAGGTCTTGTCGCTGCCGCCGGGCCTCTCACAGAGCGACGAGGCGTCGTTCCGGGCGCGGCTCGTGCAGGAGTGCAAAGCCGCGCAGGCGCTGGCGGAGCGCACCGGGCACTGCGTCCGCGTCTTCGATGTGGGCCACTCGCCGGAGCGGGGTGAGCCCTTCCTGGTCATGGAGTTGCTGCAAGGGCGCACCCTGGCGGACAAGCTCGCCGAGGGGCGCCTTGACCTGCAGAGCAGCCTGCAGCTCGGCAGGACGCTCGCCGAAACACTCGGGATCGCCCACGCCCAGGGCATCGTTCATCGCGATTTGAAACCGGAGAACGTCTTTCTCCACCACCGTTCAGTCGAGGAACCGGAGTTCGCGAAGCTCCTTGACTTCGGCATCGCGAAGGTCGCCGAGGCGGACGTCAAGACGCAGACCGGGCGGGTGATGGGCACCCTGCAGTACATGCCACCCGAGCAGCTCAAGGGCGAGGCCGTGGATGCGCGCGCCGATGTCTTCGCCCTTGGCGCGGTGCTCTACGAGTGCCTCTCGGGTGAGCGCGCCGTGCCAGGCCGGACGCAATCCGACATCTTTCGCGTGCTGCTCGATACGGGCGTGATTTCACTGCGGGAGCGGGTCCCAGACGCACCGCCAGCGCTGGTCGCGCTCGTTGACCGCTGCTTGGCGCTCGATCCGAAGCAGCGACCCGCGAACGCCGCCGAGGTCGCTCGGGCGATCAGCGAGATCGTGCTCGCTCTAGAGGCCGAGCACGCGATGCCGACTTCGGTCGAGCGCGAGGCCGAGGCGCCGACGAAAGGTCTGCCGCCCTCGACGGTCAAGCCCATCGAACGCAAGGCTGTGGACCTGCCAGAGGTCTTCTCACCGATGCCCGACGCCCCGCCAAGCGCACAGTGGGGCGCGCGCGCGGTCGCGATCCCGCTCGGCGTGCTGCTCGCGGTCGGCGTCGCCGTTTGGCTCGGGACACGGCGTTCCGGTGAGGCAGTGACGACGGCGGGAGACGCGCCCGCCGCTGCGTCTGCGGCCACGCTCGGACCCGACGCCGGTCGGGACATGGGCGTGGCGCCCACGCCGCTCAGCGCAGCGGCCGCGACCGTCGCTGCGACCCTGCCCGCGCGCCGGCTCGCGGACCTGAAGTTCACTTGGCCCGGTGCGCCCTCTGCGAGCCTGCGCGTCGACGGCGACTGGATCGTCTACGCCGACCCCACGCCCGAGGCGCAGTGGGGGCGACTCGTCGTCGATGTGACCCTCGCGGACGAGGCCCCGCCCGCGACGGACGCCCGCGCGATGGCCCGCTGGAGTCGGATGGCGGCACCTGTCCGCGCCTGGCTCGCGAGACCACTGCCGCCGCAGGGGCCCGGCATCGTCCGCCGTGACCCGGAGCGCCTCGCGGTGTTGCGCGATGTCTTCGATGCGTTGCGCGCGCTCCATCGCCCGAGCGAGATCGAAGCCCCCGGACTCGGTCGCCTGCTCGCGCGCGGCGCAGACCTTGTCTTTGAGCGGGTGCGGTGTGGCGAAGCCCGCGAGGGTGACCGCCTGTTCACAGCCGAATGGTCAACGCCGGGTTACACCCCCGGCCGCTGCGAGGCTGCCGACTGCGGGGTTCGCTTGGCCCGGGGCTTGCTCCAAGCCCGCAACAATGGAGAGACTGCGCAGGTCAAGCTCGAGCTTCAGCGGGGGGAAGGTGAGGTTGAGCCCACGGAGCGGGTACGTGCGAGCTGCGCGGTGGTGCCGTAGCGGCTCAGCCACGGCGACATGCGCGCTCTTCGGGGTGCTCGCCGTCGAATCAGCTCGAGGCGCCGAGCCCTGCGCCGGCCTGCCCGCCGATGACGGTTTGCGGCGCTTGGTCGAGACGACCACGGGGCCCGCTGCGGCCGATGCGCGCGCGCTGGCCCTGGCCGCGCTGACTGAGCGGACCGACGCCGCCGGGCGCGCGTGCGCCCACTACGCCCTCGGGAGCCTGGCGTTCGTCGAGAGCCTGGCGCGGGGACCTGAGGGAGCGCGCGAGGCGGTGGTACACCTGCTGGCCGCCCAGGCGCTCGACCCTGTCGGGCTCGCTGAGCGTCGGCCGCGCAAGCGGTTGGAGAACGCGTGGCGACGCGTGGGCGACGTGGGGACATGGCGCAGCGACCGGGCGCCGGTGGCCGTGCGGCTCGCGCTGCCCAGCGAGACGTCTTCTTGGGGCCTCGCGCCCGATTGCGCTCAAGGTCGCTGCGGCGACGACGACGCACCCGACGCCGCTCAGGCCCCTTGGCTCGACATACCCCACGCGGGCGCAGCGGGCACGGCCGCCGGGGTTCTGGCGACCTTGCCCGCGGGGATCTCGCGGCTCCGAGTGCGGACGCCCTGCGGGGAGAGCTCGCTGACCATCGATGTGCGGGACGCTGGGGCGCGCTTCGAGGTGCCCCCGCCCGCCTGCAGTGTGTCCCTGCACGTCACGCTGGCGTCCGCGACAGGCCATGTCCGCGCCTACGATCGCGGGGGGCGTGCGTTGCCCGCGGATACGCCGCTCGAGGCCGCGCTCGGCGAAGTCTGGGTCGCAGCCCCGCACCATCGTCCCCAGCGCGTCCCGCTCCCGACCAAGGGCGGACAGGTCGAGGTGGCGCTTCGTCCATGCCGGGCGCGGCTCATCGGCGCCGGCGAAGCCGAGGGCGCGACCCTGACGCCGAGCGCGGTGCTCTTCGAGACGCCGACTGACGTCCACGTCGAGCGGCCGGGTGATGTGGGTCTGGTCGCTCAGGTTGCGGTCCCCGCATCGCATGCCGCAGCGCACTGCGCGCCGACCTGGCGCCCAGAGGGCGAAGGCACGGTGACGGCGCTGCCGCCGGACGACGACGCCGCCCCCTGGCCGGTCGAAGCCATCCTTGAGCGCCCGGTGAGGGTTCAGCAGACGCACGAGGCGCTCGAGCCTCTGCTGAGCCTCGAGGTCGGCGGGGCATCGCTGACGCGCGCGGAGCTCCCGCTGTTGAGCGTCGCGCCCGGCGAGTACCCGTGGCGCGCTGTGGCCGAGTCGGGCGCCCGCGCCGAGGGGACACTGAGCGTGGCGCGATGCGCCGCGCCCCCCTGCCCGCCGGTCACCCTCGAGGTCAGCTTCGGCACCCCTGTCGCGCCGCCCACAGCCGTCCGGGCGCCCGTGATCGTCGGTGGTGTCGGACTGGCGGTCATCGGCGGAGGGCTCGTCGCCGGCTGGGGCGCGTTGGAGACGCAGCGCCGCCTAGACGGTTACAGCGACAAGCGCAGCGAGGGCGTGAGCGTGACGACGCTCGAGCGACAACGCGGTGACCGGGCGACGCTGGCGAACACGCTCGTCGGGGTCGGGGGCGCGCTCGCCCTGAGTGGTCTCGTGTGGTGGTGGCTCGAGGGCACGCCATGAAGATGCCTGCGCGCATTCTCTTCGCCGTGGGCCTCGTCTGGAGCGCGGGCGCCTGCGAGCGTCTGGTCGGGGGCGATGCCCGCGTCAGCGAGTGCTCAGGCGACGACGGCTGCCCGGCGAGCGAGCGGTGCGATGTCGAGCGTGCGCGCTGCGTGCCTGGCCCAGTCGCCGACGCCGCGCCCCCCAACGATTTAGACGCCGCCCCTCGAGGCGATGCGGGCACGCCGGACGCGGGCACGCCGGACGCGCAACCGACAGACGCCCAGCCACTCGATGCGCAGCCGACTGAGCCGCAATGCTTCTCGCAGGACACAGGCACAGTGACCCCGATGGGCTCAGGGGAGCGACCGACAGTCGGTGGCTGCACCCCGCGTGGCTGGGTCTTCGTCCGACCCGCCCCAGACGGCCAGACCGAGGTCGAGGTGAGCGGCGGGCGCGCTCCTCTGGTGCTGCCCGCGCAGGCGACCGTGCAGTTGACGACAACGGACCTGCTGGTGACCACGCCCAACCCGGAGCGCGACGCCACGCCGAACGTGGCGCGCATCGACCTGACGGCGGATGGTCCACTTGCCCTTGATTTTCTTGAGCCGCGTGCGTTGCCGCAAGGGCAGCCCGCCCGCGCCTCCGGGGTGACCGCGTTCGTCGAAACGACGCCGCGCGGAGAAGGCATGGACACGTCCGAGGTCGTGCTGCACTTCGACGACGGTCGACGCGCCGCTTGCGGACGCCCCGGCCTGCGCCAGTGGGGCGTAGGCGTTCAGGATGACGGCACAGTCGCGTTCTTTGAGCAGGCGCGCGGCAGCGCCCGGCAAGACGTCGTGGTCCTGAGCAGTCTCGACTGCAGGCGACGCCTCGCGCTCGAGGTCGAGGGCGTCATCGAGCGCGACGCGCGGATCGTCGCGGACGGTCGCCGCCTGCTCTGGCTCCGCACAAGCGCCGAAGGTCGTCGCGAGGTGGTCTATGTGCCCCTCGGCGCGCTCGTTCAAGGCCCGCGCCCGCTGAGCGTCCAAGGGGTGACCTCGCTCAACCCGTTGGAGATCGCCGCGGCGGGCGACTGGCTGCTGCTGACGTCCTACGAGCAGGGGCGGCGCGCGCTGCGGCTCTTCGACCTGGCCCGCGGCGCTGAGCGACCCATCGGCGGGGCAGGTCAGAGCCACGCCCCGAGCCTGATGCACGACTTCGCCGTCTGGTCGAGCCGGACCGGCACAGAGGCATGGGAGGTGCGCTATGAGCGGCTACCGGCTCGCTAGGGTCTCGCTGCTCGGGCTGTACGGTCTCGGCGCCGCGCTCACCGCCGGGTGCTCCGCGCTCGACCAGCTCGGGTCAGCGTGCGTGGACGGTGACGGCGGTCTGGCCTGTGAGCCACCTCCGGTGAATCCGCTCGAGCTGCCGCCCGAGTCGATGGAGAAGGCCTGCGCCGCCCTCGAAGCGCTCGGCCTCCGTTCGACCGATCTCGACGCGGACGGCGATTGCTTCGTTCGCGAGGGCGCCTGCGAAGCTGCGCTCGGCGTCGCGTGCCCGCTGTGGACAGACTGTGATGAGGGGCGCCCGGATACGCGACCGCTCGCGGGCGAGGCCTGCAACGGGCGCGACGATGACTGCGATGGGCGCACCGACGAGAGCTTCGCGCTCGGTGAGGCCTGCGAGACCGCCTGCGGCGTCGGCGTGACGGAGTGCGCCGTAGGAGACGCCGCCTCGACCGCGTGTAGCACCCGCGCCGGCCAGAGCGGGGGCGTGCGCACGGTGGGCGCCACCGCGCAGGTCGTCGAGGTCTGCGACGGCGTCGACGACGATTGTGATGGGCGCATCGACGAGGCGTGTGGCGTCTCGCTGGAGCCGGCGCGTGTGCGCTCGAGCCCCGTCGCCTGCGGCGACGACGTGGTGCTGCTCGAGGACGACGCGCTGGTGGTGAGGTCCGCGCGTGGGGAGGGTCCCGCGCGCGTGCTGGCGGCAGCGGACCGCAAGCCGTTCGCGCCCGCCTGCGGCGCCGCCGGTGTCGCGTGGCTTGAACTCAGCGGGCCGTGTAGCGCGCCCACCCGGGGTCCCGAGGTGTGCCCGGGCCGGCTGGTGGCGCTCGCTGTGGGTCAGCGCGAGCCCGTCGAGCTGGCTCTGGGCGATGCACTTGGGCGTCCTCTCGTGAGCGGGCAGACGGTGCTTTGGCACTCAGACGCGCAGGGCGACGACGCCGAGCCGCGCGTGTGGTCGAGGCCCATCACGGGCGTGAGCGCCGCGGCCCCGCTGGCGACGCGCGCGAGTGACCCCGCCGCCGCGGATGACGAGGCGTCCCCCGTGGCCGTGCGTCGTTGGTCGGGGGCTCGCTCAGCTCAGGTCGCCGAGGTGTTGCTGCTCACTCGGGGCGAGACAGTCGCCGAGACGTATCTGCGCAATCCTGTGGGGCCACCCGGCCCGCCGACGCTCGACGACCGATGGCTTGTCTGGGCGCTGGACGAGGCCCTGTGGGCGGTGCCACTCGATGACCTACGCAGCGGCGGGTTTCAGCTCACTGTCGACCGCCTGCGCCCGTCGTTCCCTCGACTGGGCGCGGGCGGCGTCGTCTTCTTGGACACGCGGGGCGACGACGCCGTGCTGCTGCGCTTTGATCTCGACACCGGCGCGAGCAGCCCCCTGACCACGGCGCGTGTCTGGCCGGACGATTTCTCCGCCAGCCCGCAGGGCGTGCTCTGGGTCGAACAAGGCCTCGAGGGGCCGACGCTGCACCGCCGCGCGGCGCCTTGACGATGCGGCGCGTCCGGTCATAAGGTCCGACGTTCCGCGCGCCCCAACGCTTCACGAAGGAGTCGGCCTCGATGCTGCGCACCCGCCCCCTGCTCTCGACGCTCGCCATGACCACCCTGGCCGCCTCGCCGGCGCTCGCGCTGGGCGCCCTCGTGACGCCCGCGGGGTCCTCCGCGAAGATCGAGCGCACCCGCTCGCTTGTGGTTCGTCACCCCGACAGCGTGGAGTGGATCGTCCAGATCAAGTGGTCCGGCGATGCGCAGCGCGCGGGCTGGCTGATTCCGGTGCCCGACTTCGTCCCGGACCCGAACTCGGGGGCGTCGCCGGTGTCGGTGCGCCCGTTCCCGTCCGCTGCGCTCGACGAGCTGGAGGCCCGCACGGCGCCTCAGTTCTCGGGCGTTTGCGAGGACACCCCGACTGCGGAGCAGGGCACGGCGGGCTTCGGCGAGAGCTGGCGCGAGGGTAACCCGAGCGTCAGCGCGCGCATCATCGCGGCCGGCGAAATTTTGCAGGGCGCTCTCGACAGCTACCTGATGGGCGCGGGCCGGGAGTACGAAGTGCCGACCGCCGTCGACGAGTCCGTCGCCGCGCTCGTCGACCAGAACTTCATGTTCCTCGTCGTCAACCTAGACGCCGCAGCCGCGACGCAGGACCCGATCATCTCGATTCGTTGGCCCGCAGAGCCGAACGACAACGTCAAGCTGGGGACGCGCGCGCTCAAGGACTCGCTCGCGGGCGACCGGGCGCCGGTGCTGTTCTGGACCCTCGCAGCGGCCCGACAGTCGGCAAACCTGCCGACGACCCCTGTCGCGCTCGACTCGATCGACTTCGTGTCGAACGTCGAGACGAACTACGAGATCGCGCTTGAGCGGCACGTCGACCAGCGTCAGTCGCAAGCCTTCGCGCTTGAGGCAGCCGCCGCGGCCCCTGCGTTCGAGCACCCCGAGCTCCAAGCGTTCGCCGACGGCGGTGGCGCGGGTTACCTGACCCGCCTGCGCGGCTCGCTGCTGCCCGCCGCCCTCCAGAACAACGTCGCCACTGTGACACTGCGGCCGGCCGTGGACACGGCAGACTACGCGAACGCCCAGTCAATCGAGGGGCGCGCGTGTGGCGCGCTCACGCCAGATGTCGGCCCCACGCCGACTGAGGATGCGTCGGTGCCAACGTCCGACGCGGAGCAGCCCTCGGGCGACGCCGCGCCCCCCGCAGGAGACAGCGGCTTCGGGGCGAACACGGACGCAGGCGCCGCGTCGGGTGGCGGTGGTGGCGGGGGCGGTTGCGCCATCTCGCCCCGCGCGCCCGCCAGCGGCGTACTCCTCGTCCTCGGCGCGTGCGTTGCGGCCGCGCGCGCGCGCCGTCGCCGCAGCTGAGCGCGCTTTGCTTCATTTGAGCCTTCTTGTCACCCAGCGACTTCGACCGAGATTCCATGCGTACTGACCAGCACGAGGGCCTCGCCCAGGGGGCGTGGCGCCCCGAGATCCACGCCGCACTGCTCGACCTGATCAACACCCACGGCTCGAGCAGCCCGAACTACAACCCCTCCCGGCCGCCCATCGCCGCGTTCGACTGCGATGAGACGCTCATCTGCCACGACGTGGGTGAGGCGATGCTGCGGTACATGGTCACGCGCCGACGCTTTCACATCGACCGCGGCTTCTGGCAGCTCATCCCCGACCGCCTCGGGCGTGAGGCCATTCAGGCCGCCTACAACACCGTCGCTGGTCGGCCGGACGCCGAGGTCGCGGGCACCGCGGCCTATCGCCGCTTTCGGGCGGGCATGATCGGCGTGTACGAGGCGCTGCGCGCGCAGGAGGGCCTGGAATCCGCCTACACCTGGGCGGCGCGGCTGCTGCGCGGTCAGACCGAGCGTCAGGTCCACGACCTGGTCGAGGAGGTCATCGAGTACGAGCTGGGTCGTCCGCTCGATACCGAGGAGATCGCGGGCGGCCCGCCGTTCCCCGGCATGATCGTGCCGACGGGCATCCGCGTTTACCGTGAGATGCACAACCTGATCGGCGTGCTCGAGCAGCATGGCTTCCAGACGTGGATCGTCACGAGCAGCAACGCCTACATCGTGCGCGGCTTGGCGCGGCGCATCGGCTTCCCCGAGGAGCGCGTGCTCGGCATCGAGCTGGGCAACCAGGGCGTGAGCTACAACGACCGCGTGGGCGATGCTCTGCCGATTGGCGAGGGCAAGGTCGAGGTCCTCCTCGACACGGTCGGCCGCAGCCCGGTACTCGCGGTCGGCGACTCGATGAACGACTTTGCGCTGCTGGAGAACTGCGAGGGGCTGAGCCTCGTAGTCGACCGGGGCGACGACGAGCTGCTTGAGCGCGCCGCGGAACATGGCTGGCTCGTGCAGTCGGAGCTGACCGTCTGAGCGGAGCGCTCGAGGCCGCGCAGGTCTTCGACGAGGCGCGGCACACGGCCTTTATCGCCCTGTCCGGCGACTCAAATCCCCTGCACGCGGACGCGGCGGGGGCGAGGCGCGGCTACTTTGGCGAGCGCGTGGTGCACGGCGTGCACTTGGCGCTCTGGGCGCTGGAGGCCATCAGCGTCGAGAGGCCGGCGTGGGCTGCCCGCGTCACGCTGTTGGACGCCCGGTTCGAGCGGCCGGTCTACCCAGGCGAGCGCGTCACGCTGCGTATGGACACCGCGGCCATAGACCGACTCGAGCTGTCGCTCTGGCTGGGCAGCCTGCGCGTCACGACTCTGCGGCTCGCGCTCGGCGCCGAGCCGACTCCACCGACGTTCGCGCCGAGCGCGACGCCCGGCGCCCGCCCTGTTGAGGCCCCAGACCTCGCCGTTGAGGCGATGGCGACGCTGCGCGGTGAGACCGACGCGTGGACCCCGCCCGGCGCGGCCGAGACGCTCTTTCCGACGCTCACTCGCCTGCGTGGTTCGGCCTTCGTCGGCGCGCTCTGCGCGCTCTCCCGCGTCGTGGGCATGCAGTGCCCAGGCCGCCGCGCGCTCTTCTCGACCGCGCGCGTCTCCGGTCTGGGCGGCCCGCTCGCGTCCGAAGGCGCCTTCGCCGTTCGACGGGCGCGGCCGCACCTGTCGATGGTCGACCTCGAGGTCACCTTGGGGTCGATGTCCGCCGTCCTGCGTGCCTTGGTGATCCCTCCGCCACCGCCCGCGCCCACGGCATGGGTCGCGCAAGGGCGCATGCCGCCAGACGCATTTCGAGGCCGCAACGCGCTCGTCCTCGGCGGCTCACGAGGTCTGGGCGCGACGGCAGCCCTGCTGCTCGCCGCGAGTGGGGCGCGCGTCTGTGTCACTTGGCGCGCGGGCCGCGACGAGGCGGAGCACATCGCCGCAGAGGCGCGCTTGCTCGGCGCGGACTGTGTGACATGTGCGTTCGACAGCGCGGCCCCCGAGGCGCTGCCGGGTGCGCTGGCGGCCATCCCAGGCGCGCCGTTCGTGCCGGACCTCGTGTTGTTTTTCCCCACTCCACGCATCTTTACGCGGCGCGCCGACCCCTTCGATGCCGCCCGCTTCGCCGCGTTTGCTCAGGTCTACGTCGTCGACTTCGCGCGGGTCATCGATACGCTGGTGAGCGCGTTTGGGTCAGACTTCGCGCTGCTCACGCCCTCGACCTCGGCCCTCGACGCGCCGGTGCCCGAGCTGCTTGAGTATGCCGCCGCGAAAGCCGCCGCTGAGCAGGTGGTCTCGCAGCTCGAGCGCCGTTGGCCCAAGATGCGCTGCGTTACGCCGCGCCTCCCGCGCGTCGCGACCGACCAGACGGTCTCCCTCGTCGAGACCGAGGCCGCGCACGCCGTCGACGCGCTCCGGCCTCACCTGCTCGCCCTCGTCGCCCCGATCGCCCACACAGAGAGAGAGCTGCCCCCATGAGCGCCGACGCCCTGACCGCCCTGTTCGCCGAGGTCCTGAACGTGCCCGCCGCCGAGCTGAGCGAGGACACCTCACCCGACAACACGCCCGCGTGGGACAGCCTGCGGGTGATGGAGTTGGTCGCCGCCATCGAGGACACCTTCGACCTGCAGCTCTCAACCGCCGAGATGATGCAGATGCGGTCGATTGGTTTGGCCCGCAGCATCCTGCGCGCCAAGGGCGCCCGTGTCTGAGAGCCCCGCGGCAGCGCGGCGCGCGCTGCGCGCTCGGTGGGGTCGCCTGCAGGCCGAGGCGGACGCCGACGGCGCCGAGCGCCCCCGCGTCGCGGTCATGGCGACGTTCACAGCGGACCCGCTCGCGCCCTATCTTGGATGCGCGCTCACGGACCGAGACGTCCCCGCGCGCCTTGAGCTCGCCCCCTACAACCAGGTTGAGCAGACGTGCCTGAGTGGAGGCGCCGCCTTCGGCCCCGCGCCGCTCGCCGCGACCGTCGCGCTCTGGCGCCTTGAAGACGTCGCGGGCGACGCGTTCGCGCGCGCCCACCTCGACGAGACCACCGCGCAGGCGATGCTCGACGACGCCGTGACCGAGCTCGCTCACGCCTTGGCCGCGTACCATCGCGCCAGACCGGGCCTGCTCGTCATCGCCCTGCCGCCCGCGCCGGAGTCGCCGCACATCGAGCGGCTCGGCTTGGTCGATCCGGTCCTCTTTGGGCGGCTGCATCGGCGCGCAGTCGAGCGCTTCACGGCAGCGCTGCCGGTGTCGCCCGACGTGGCTTTCGTATGCCTCGACGCCCTCGTGCGGACGCTCGGCCACACAGAGGCCTTCGACCGCCGCAAGGGCTACTTGTTCCGTCAGCCGTTCTCTGAGGCCTTTTGGCAGGGCTTGGGCGAACAGCTCGCGCGGCTCGTCCGCGCGCGGCGTGTCGCTGCGCGCAAGGTCATCGCGATCGACTGCGATAACACGCTCTGGGGGGGCGTCGTCGGCGAGGACGGCCTCGACGGCATTCGCCTCGGCGCCGAGTTCCCCGGCTCGGCCTTTCGAGATGTTCAGGCGCGCCTGCTCGATCTGAAGGCCAAGGGCGTCCTTCTCACGCTTGTGTCCAAGAACAACGAGGCGGACGTCTGGGAGGTCTTCGACCAGCACGAGGGCATGCGCTTGAAGCGCACAGACATTGTCGCGTGGCGCATCAACTGGCTGCCGAAGCCCGAGAACATCGCGTCGCTCGCCGCGGAGCTCAGCGTCGGCACGGACAGCTTCATATTTCTCGACGACAGCGCCTTCGAGACGGAGCAGATGCGGACCGAGCGGCCCGAGGTCTTTACGCTCCGTGTGCCCGAGGAGCCGGCGGACATGCTCGACGCCCTCGACCGGTGCGAGGCGTTCGACCGCCTCGAGGTCACGGCCGAGGACCGCGCGCGCAGCGAGATGTACCAGCAGGAGCGCGCGCGGCAGGTCGCCCAAGAGACGCTCTCCCCAGAGGAGTTTCTGATTCGGCTCGGCCTGCACGTGCGCGTCGCGTCGCCCGCCGAGGCTCAGCTCACGCGCGTCGCGCAGCTCATCAACAAGACCAACCAGTTCAACCTGACGACCCTGCGCCGCACGCCCGACGAGGTCGCCGCACTCCTGCGTTCGACCGCACATCGGCTGCTCGCGGTGTGGGTCGTCGACCGCTTCGGCGACTACGGCCTCACGGGCCTCGCCGTCCTCGAGGCGCGCGAAGATGGGTGGCACCTCGACACCCTGCTGCTGAGCTGCCGTGTTTTGGCGCGCGGCGTCGAGACTGCGCTCCTGGCGGTCATCGGAGAGCAGCTCAGGGCGGCCAACGCGCCCGCGCTGCACGCTCGGTTCATCCCCACGGCCAAGAACGCGCCGGCGGCCGACTTCTTGCCGAACCACGGCTTTACGCGTCTCGACGACACGCGGTTCGTCATCGCGGCGGACGCCCTGCCTGCGCGCCCCGCGCACCTGCAGATCGATCTCGACTGAGGGGCGCTACTCGGCGCCGCGCGGACCAGTCAGCCATCCGCGCGCCCGCAGCGCGTCAAAGACCGCCTCGGCGGCGACCGCGTGGCCATGGGCGCTCCAATGCGGGTTGAAGTCAAAGTCGAAGCGCTGGCCGTCCGCGCGGTAGCGGGCGTCGAAGACCGGCGCGAGGTCGACGCACGCCAGCACATCGGGATGCCGCGCGCACGCACGCTCGAAGAACGGCGTCGTCGGCAGCACGGGCACGGGGGTGTCCCCGCGGTAGATCGCCCGACGGTCAGCGTCGAGCAAGAGCACGAAGCGCGCTTCGGGCAGCGCGGCGCGCATCGCGGCGACCGACCACTCGACATAGGCGTCCAGCGTGGCGGTGTTCTCGGGCTGCGACTCCGGAGGGACGCTCGGCGCGCCCAGCGCGGGCTCGGCGGGCGCATCTTGCCCAAATAGGTCCAGCTTGGCGTTGAAGAGCAGGTAGCGCGCGATCGCGCTCTGCCGCAGCAGGCGCCGCGTCGGCGTCGTCTGGTAAGGCGTCGGCGGCACCTCGACGAAGCCCGCGCCGTCGGGTGTCTGCTCCGCGATGTACTGCACCCCCGGCTTGATGCCGAACGTCCGAAGAGACCCGGAGACGTCACCGACGTCGAGGAGCAGGACCACGACCTCGGGCGCCATGCCCGTGCGCGCCATGTAGCGTGTCACTGCCGGGTACTGCGCGAGGCGATACCCCGACCCACCGAAGGCGTAGCCCACACAGGCGCCGCCGCTCGCGCGCTCCAGTCGCTGCGCGATGTGGTCCGACCAGGCGACGTAGAAGCCCTCGACCTGCGAGTCCCCGAGCACGGCCACGAGGGGCTCCGGTCGAGACGCCGCGGGCAAGTAGTCCTCGCCGGCGTTCCAGCCCTGAGCGTTGACGCTGTAGGGCACGCGGAGCTGGGCGTATCGCCCCGCCGTAAAGGTGCCGCGGGCATTGTCGATCGGGTCGAATGTCATCAGGCGTTCAAGCGGCTCTTGGCGCGGATAGGGCGACTCACGTGCCGGCAAGGCCGTGCGCAACACGACCTCGGCGACGCTGGCGAACAGCGCGGCAAACACGACCGCCCTGACCAGCAAGCGCAGCTGCGGGCGCAGGTCGGTCATGAACGATGAGGGGGGCGTTGGGGCGTTCACGGGGCGCTCAGAACTGGAAGTACACGAACTCGCGCGAGCGCGTGTTGCCGTGCACGAGGATGACGAGACACAGCGCGAGGTAAGCGCTCCACCGCGCCCAGGTGGGCCAATGGTCGATCTCAAGGCCATGCTGACGGCGACGCTGGAACCACTCAAGCACGATGGGCGCGAGCGCGAGCAGGCACGCCCCCAGGAGCGGCGCGACCGAGGAGCCCGCGAGCGGCGACGTCAGCATCTGGGCATAGATCAGGCCCGCCTGGGTGACGGTCTCGGCGCGGAAGAGCACGAGGCTCAGCATCGTGAGGACATTGACGCGCAGGATCGCCAGCGCCTCGCGCAGCGTGGGCAGCGCGCGGTCAAACGCCACGATCTGCCGAGCCACCGGGGTCCCCAGGAAGAGCTCGATCGACAGGTAGACGCCCGTAACGGCGCCCATGAGCACATAGGTCCACGCCGCGCCATGCCAGAGCCCGCTCAGCAAGAAGACGATGAAGATGTTCAGCGCCGTGCGCCACCGCGGCGGCGTGCGCGGGCCTTGCGCCTCGGGCGGGCGCTTCGCGCGCCGCGCCATGTGCTTGCGGCGCGTGCGCATCTCGAGGACCAGAAAGACGTAGTCGCGCAGCCACGTGTTCAGCGTGACGTGCCAGCGGCGCCAGAACTCGGTCAGGGACGTCGAGAAGAACGGGAAGGCGAAGTTTCGCGTGAGGCTGAACCCGAACAGGCGCGCGCTCCCGATCGCGATGTCGGAGTAGCCGGAGAAGTCGCAGTAGACCTGCACAAAGAAGAGCGAGGTCGCGATCGCGTGGCCCAGACCGCTCAGCGCGCCGGGATCGCCGTTGTAGGCGAGCTCGACCGGCCCCGCGAGGTTGTCGGCGATCACGACCTTCTTGGTGAGACCCCACAGGATCTGGCGCAGACCATCCCGGGCTTTCGCCGCGTCGAAGGTGCGCGGCGCGAGAAAGGCGGGCAGCAGCGTCTCGGCGCGCTCAATCGGGCCTGCCACCAGCTGGGGAAAGAACGCGACATACGCCATGTAGGCGACCGGATCGCGGGTCGGCTTCAGGAGGCCGCGGTACACGTCGAGCGAGTAGCTCATGCTCTGGAACGTGTAGAAGCTGATGCCGAGCGGCAGGATCAGGTCGAGCGTCCCGAGGTCGAGCGGCAGGCCAACCAGCCCCAGCGCGTCCTGCAGCGAGCCGACGAAGAAGTTGAAGTACTTGAAGACGCCCAGGGCCGTCAGATTGAGGGTCAGCCCCGTGACGAGCGCGACCAGGCGCGCGCGGGGCGGGCGGTCGGGGCGAGCGAGGTAGACGCCGACGAAGAAGTCGGCCATCGCGCTCCCGATGAAGAGCCCCAGAAAGCGCCAATCCCACCACGCGTAGAACAAGTAGCTCGCGAGGAGGATGACGATGTTTTGCGCGCGGAGCGAACGGTGCAGCGCCCAATACAGCGCAAAGACCGTGGGCAGGAAGACCGCGAAGACGAATGAGTTAAAGTGCACGCGCGCGATTCAACCAGAGCGGCGCGCTCAGCGCAGCGTCGTATTCTGCGCGTTGTTGGTCGGCACAGGGTCCGACGGGCACGTGACCGTGGCGGTGACCTTATTGTGCGCGGCGTTGTTGCTGGCGCGGAAGTTGTATGGGATGGCCTTCTCGTACTTGGCGCGGGGCGGCAGGTTCGGGACGTTGTAGGAGAACGAGCGCGGCGCGCCGTTCTCGGCCAGCGTGCCCGCGACGCGGCAGCCGGTCGCGGTGCCGGGTCCGGCGTTCTTGAGCACCAAGAACACGCGGCGATTGGGGTTGCCACCCACGATCTGCTCGATGCGCGCGTTGTCGAAGCTCGCCTCGGCGCCAGCGAACTGCACGGCACGGCGGCTCTCCGTCGTCGGGACGACCACCTCGAACGTGCCGTTGTCCCCGCCCGCCTCGACCTCGATCGCGTTGCTGAACCCCACCGCGGTGCCGTCGAAGCGACCCGTGCCGGAGTAGACCTCGCGGCGGTTCGCCCCAGACACCCAGAACACCTTCACGGCGCCCTGCTCCTGGCCCGCGCCGGCCTTGCCGAGCTTGACGGCGAGCTGGGCGCGGCGACCGTCAATCCGCGTGATCGTCGCGTCCCGGACCGCGAGCGACTGCGCGAAGGCAGCGGTCCCGACAAGAGTCATGGCGGCGGCGGCGACAAGCTGAATGAGTCGGTTCATGGGGCCTCTCTGCGGTTCAGTCCGAGCGTTGGACGAAGACCCGCCCCGCTTCATTCACACGAACTCTCACAAAATGTCGAGCGCCCCCGTGCACGATCTCGACGCCGCTCTGGACGTCTGCGCCCGGCTCGTTCAAGTGACCCGTAATGACCGCCGCGACGCCAGCGCGCGAGAGCGCCGCGAGCAGTCGCGCGCCCTCACCCCGCCGCTTGAACCCCGCGCCCCGCAGGCCCGATGGGTCAAACGGGGGCGTATGCGTGACAACGACGGCCGCTCCGGGCGGTGACCCCGGCGCCAGATACTCGGGCAGCGCGGCGAAGGTCTTGGCGCTCAGCCCCCCTTCAGCAGAATCGAGCAACACGACCTTAGGCTGCCACCCTTGGCCTGTCGGGAGCAGGAGCACGTCCGTCGAGGCGCCAAAGCGGTCGACGAGCCCCACCGGATCGGCGCCGTCCGCGTCCTTCTCGCCAAGCGTCATGAAGAAGGGCACCTCGAGTGCGTCCAGGACCCGCCGCGCGCGATCGAGCGCCTCTTCGGAGCCGTTCGCGGCGATGTCCCCCGAGAGGACGACGAACGGCACGTCTTCGTCGTTGACCCGCTCGACGAGGCGCTCAAGCGACGCGGTGTCTTCGCCCGTATTGCCCACCACTGCGAAGTCGAGCGCGGGGCCATCATCTGTTGCCCGGGGCGTCAGGGGCGCCCGAACGCGCTGGGCCAAGACAAACGGTGCAGCTCGCAGCGCGCCCGCTTGAGGCGCCGCGAGGGAGACGCAGGCGGCCCCGGACGCCTCAGTGGGCGGTGCCGACACCCACGGCGTTAGCCACGCCTCGTCCGTGCCGGGCCGGGTAGTCGAGGTCCAACAGAGGCCGCGGCTCTCACCACACGATCGCGCGTCGAGCGCGTCGAGCGTGACCTCGGGGCCCAGCGGCGTCCAGTCGGGGTGCCGTCCGTCCCCATCGGGGCTCAGGAGCGTCTCGCAGCAAGCCCGGGTGGCCGCGCGGGCCGTCGACTCTCCCGCGCGGAAGGCGCGCCACCCCACAGCGGCGTCGGCCGATGCGTTCGCGACGTGCACGCGGACGGGGCGCGGCCCGCACCCTGCGTCGACGACGCGGATCTCGGCGTCGAAGGCCGTCAGGCGAACACAAACCACCGGCGCGTCGTTCCCCTCGGGCGTCGTCAGGTCGTCGGGGCACGTCGTGATGAGCGCGCCGTCGAGCTCCACCCTCAGGTCGTCGGCGAGCTGCACCGAGCGAGCGGCCTTGATGGCGGCTTCGCGAGTGGGGACCGCGCGATTGCAACCGACTGAGAGCGCGGCGAGCGCGAGCAGCGTCTTACAGCGCATAGACGAGGCCCAACGCCACCGAGAAGCCGTCGCCCGCGAGCACCTCGACGTCGATGTCGAGGTCGTCGCGGTACTGGTGCGAGAACGCCCCGCGCAACAAGCCCGACTGAGCGCTCGCAGCGGGAATGGCCACGGTCGGATCTTGCACGAACTCAAGGGTCAGGTGGGTACGACGCGCAGCGTTGAAGGCGAACCCACTCGCGAGCGAGAACCAAGACGAGGTGAAGTCAGCGTCTGCGAAGGGCGCGGGGACATCAGACGGCGAGGCGCCGAACTGAAACTGCTCAATGCCGACGGCATAGCGCTGGGTTATCGAGAAGCGCCGCATCCGCGCGATGAGCTGCCCCAGATCGAGCTTCCAGGCGAGCCAGCCCTCAGCGGCGCGCGTCGCGTAGCCGAACGCGGCGGACTCGTCTCGTCGCAGGCGCGCGCCCACGGCGACGTGGTCGCGCCCCGACGCGCCGCGCCAAGGTCGCCCGCCGACATCGAGCGCGAAGCGCCGCTCGGAGAAGTTGGGCTCAATCTCCGCGGACGGCTGGACGAACACGCGTCCACTGTCGAGCGTGAGCGAAGGCACCAGGCGATGCCGACGCGCGGTGCGCGGGTCCCCGACGTAGCGATACCCGAGGCCGAGCGTGTGGCCGCCGAGGCGCGAGGTGTCGTCGTCGAACGGCTCCGCGCCCTTGAAGGTGCCGACGACATCCGCGAGCCAGCTCCCTAGAAAGAGAAAGACGCCGCTCTGGACCAAGCTGATCGGGAGCGGCCCCGCGCGGCCCGCCTCTTCGGGGCGCGCGGCGACCAGCGCGCCCGCGACGACCAGCCCCGCGCCCAAGAGCTCGCCGACCAGGAGCTTCAGTGCCGTGGCCTCGTCTCCGGTGTAGTAGTGACCCACACCGTGCACGAAGAAGCCGGGACCGATCGCGAGCAGGCCACCGAGCATCGAGCCCGCGGGCTCGTCCGCTGGCCGCCCCGCGTAGCCCTGCGCGCGGGCTTCGTCGAGCGTGGTCGGTGCGGCCTGCGTCTGCGCGACCGCCGGCGCGGCGGTCGCCAGAGCGAGCGCGGTCAGGCCTGCGACCAGGCGCGCGCTCATCGCCCCGACCCGGGCGGGATCTCCGCCTGTAATCGCGCGGCGAGGGCCGTAAAGCGCGCCTGCCGGCGATCATTCTGGACCGCCCGCTCGATCGCGCGGCGCTGCCCGACCAAGACCACGAGCCGCTTGCCGCGCGTCATGGCCGTGTAGAGCAGGTTGCGCTGCAGCATGATCCAGTGCTCGGTCAGCACAGGCACCACCACAGCCGGATACTCGCTGCCCTGTGATTTGTGCACCGTGCAGGCGTACGCCAAGACAAGGGCGTCGATGGCCTCGCCCTCGAAGTCCACGCGGCGGTCCTCAAAGCGCACCGTCACGACCTTCTCGGTCCGCGCCTCGATGCGCCCGATGTCCCCGTTGAAGACCTCGCGCTCGTAGTCGTTGCGGATCTGCATCACCTTGTCGCCGACGCGCAGCGTGCGTCCACCCCGAACGAAGGCCTCGCCGCTGGGGTTGAGCCGAGCTTGCAGGGCCTCGTTGAGCTTCTGCGCGCCGCACGCGCCCTTGTGCATCGGCACGAGCACCTGAATATCGGCGAGCGGGTCAAGTCCAAAGCGCCCAGGGATACGACGCTCGACGAGCTGGCCGACGAGGTCGAGCGCCGTCTCCGAAGACTCGGCGGTGACCATGAAGAAGTCGGCCGAGGGCGCCTCCGCGTCGGACGCCAGGGGCACTTCGCCGTGCAGGACGCGGTGTGCGTTCGTCACGATTCGGCTCTCCCGCGCCTGCCGAAAGATCTCGGTCAGTCGGACACTGGGCGCGCGGCCGCTCGCGAGCAGGTCGGCGAGCACGTTGCCCGCCCCCACTGAAGGGAGCTGGTCGGCGTCACCCACGAACACCAACCGCGCGCCCAAAGGCACGGCCCGCAGCAGTGCGACGAAGAGCTGCAGGTCAATCATCGACGCCTCGTCGACGATGACGCAGGCGCACTCAAGCGGATTCGCGTCGCTCCGCCCGAAGTTGTTCTCTTGCGGGCTGTACTCCAGCAGGCGGTGCAGCGTCCGCGCCGGGCGGCCCGTGGCCTCGGACAAGCGCCGCGCGGCGCGCCCGGTCGGCGCCGCAAGCAGCACCTGGGCGTCGCGGGCCTCGACCAAGTGAACCAGCGCCTTCACGATCGTTGTCTTGCCGGTGCCGGGCCCGCCCGTGAGCACAAAGACCGACGCCCGCGCTGCGGCTTGAATCGCCTCGCGCTGCGCCGGCGCGAGCTCCATGCCCGTGTCGCGCTCGAACGCCCGCGCCGCATCCCCATCGAGCGGCAGCACGGGCGACCGCAGCAGGTCTGCGACCCGGAGCACGGCCTCGACCTCGGCGTCATGCAGCCGCTTCAGGTACATCGCGGGCTCGTCCTGCGTCGGCAGGGCGCCGTCTTGCACCACGCGCCCTTCCGCGACGAGCCGCTCGAGCACGGCGTCCACCGGCGCGCCCGGGGCGCCGTCGAGCAGGGCCCGCGCGCGCTCCAGCAGGCGCGACCGCGGCAGGAGCACGTGGCCATCGTCGCTCGCCTCGTTGAGCGCGTGCCAGACCGCCGCCCCGGCGCGCGCCGGGTGGTCGGCCGGGAACCCAATCGACCGCGCGATCCGGTCGGCGGTCAAAAACCCAACGCCGCTGACCTCTTCGGCGAGGCGATAGGGGTTCTCGCGCACGACCGCGATCGTGCGGTCGCCGTACCGCTTGAACACCCGGACCGCGACCCCCGGCGGCACCTGGTAGGTCGCCAGAAAGACCAGGGTCTCGCGTTGTCCCCGACCCTCGATGAACGCCGCTTGGAGCTGCTGGCTCCGCACAGGGCCGATGCCGCCGACCTCGGCCAGCCGGTCGGGCTCGTGCTCAATCACACGCAGCGTGTCCGCCCCGAAACGAGCGACGAGCCGCTCCGCAAGGCCCGAGCCAATGCCGGGCACGCGCCCGCCGGCCAGATAGGCCCGAATGCCAGAGGCCGTGTGGGGCAAGAGCGGATAGCCCGCCTCGACACGAAACTGCGCGCCGTGCTTCGCGCTGTGGGCGGGGCGGCCGATGAGCCGAACGCGCTCGCCCTCATGCAAGCCGCCGAGCGAGCCCACCACGTTCGTCGGCTCGGCGCTGCCATCCGCGCGGAAGCGGGCGACGGCGAAGCCATCGTCGCCGCCCTGGTACACAAACCGCTCCAGCACGCCGTCGATGGTGGACGGCGCCTCGTCTTGAGCGTTCTGAAAGCCAGGCAGGAGAGGACGCACGCTCGCGTTGTACCAGAGCCGCGCGGGGTCGCGCCCCGATTCTCGATGTGCCAACCTGCGCTCGCTCACACGCTTCAATGGGAGTTCGAGATGCGGCTTCGCTCGGTGGCATGGGGTCTCCTGATGTTCGGTTGCGGGGGCGGGGGCAGCGCGGGCGCCGACGCCGAGGGTGCGACTCAGCTCGCCTTCGAGCCCGACGCGCCGCCCGCGGTCGCGGCTTTCGCGCAGGCCGCGGACACGCTGCTCGCGCTCGCGCGGTCTGCGTCTCTCGATGCGGCGGTCCTCGGCGATCCCGCGCTCTACTCCGGGACAGACAGCACGACCCCCACCCAGCCGGGCGTCATGGCGAGCGTCTACTTTGAAACGGCCGGGCTCGTGCCCGCGCTCGAAGCCCTGCGCGACCGCCGCGCCGGCGTCGAGGCGGATGCGGGCGCAGGGTCCGCCATCGCGTCTCGCGTGGCGCTCGACTTCACCACCGGTTTCGCGTCGACAGGCCCCGCAGACGCCTTCGGGGGGTCTGCGTGGGCAGCGCGCCGCATCGGCCGCTCGCTGGATGCCTACCTGGTCATCACCGCCACGCTCGGCCTCGAGGAGCGCTCGGCCGCCGGCTGGGACCGCGCGGTCGCCGCGCTCTTTGGCGCCCAGGGGGCGCCGCACGCGCTCGGCGCGCGCATCGCCGAGGGTGACGCCCACTGCGGCAGCGACTCGCTTGAGGGCGCGCGGGCCGAGCTCGCCGCCGTTCGCGGCCCATTCGCCGACGCGCTCGAGTCGCTCGGCCGCCCGGACGCCCTGGACCGGCTGACGATTCAGCCCGGCGACAGCGTCGAGTACGACGCCGCCGTCCCTGTCATCGCAGCTCGTCTCGACGCGGGTCTCATCGGCGCCTTCGTCGCGCTGCTCGACGCCCCCGACTTTGATGGTCGCGCGCAGGCGGAGGCCGACGCGGTCTGGACAGCGCTGTCCGCCCGCGCCCGCGCGCTGGACCCCGAGCTCGACGACGCCGTGACGATCGCGCTCGGCCAAGCCGACGCCGGCTCGATTGACCGCGCGGCCCTGCGTGCGCGCGTGCTCGAGGCGTTTGGCGTGACGTGCTCGCCCGCGTCCTAGGCCCAAAAGGGAGCATTCGGTCGCGCCGGGCGCTTTTCTTGTCAGCGTCGTGAATAACCGGGGAGACTCCGGCGTCCCTCGGACACACCCCACAGGAGGACTCATGCGACTCGTTTCCCTGCTCGGCGCCCTCGCCCTCTCCGTTTCTCTCGCGGCCTCGGCTTCGGCCAGCGAGGCCGCCAAGGCGCCCGCAGCGGCGCCCGCCAAGGCGAAGCCCGCCGCGGCGGCTATCAAGGCGGCGGCCAAGCCGAAGACGGTCGCGGCGAGCCAGCTCAAGCCCGGCACGGTCGTGAAGGCCGGCGCCACGGTCGAGCTCGTCGACGGCCGCACCGTTCAGTTCGGCGGCGCGCAGTCCGATGGCGCGGAGTGCATCTGCGACCCGGGCTGCACGAACGGCCAGTACTGCGACGGCTGCCTCGGCTGCAAGGAGTGAGGCCGTCGGCGCGGCCGAGCGCTAGCCGAGCCGCGTCACGCCCGCGCCCTCGAGCGCGTTCACTTCGTCGGTCGACAGACCCCACGCCGTGAGCACCTCGCGGGTGTCTTGACCCGCGCGCGCCGCAGGGGCGCCCAGCGTCGCGGGCGTCTCCGAGAAGCGGGGCGCGGGCGACGGCTGCGCCCCGTTGTCCGCCTGCACGTACGTGCCCCGCGCGCGCAGGTGCGGGTGCTCCATGGCCTCGTCGAAGTTGAGCACCGGCGCGACGCACGCGTCCGTGCCCGCCACGCGCTCGGCCCACTCGGCCAGCGTGCGGCGCTGAACGGCGCCCGCGATGGCCGACCGCAGCTCCGGCCAGCGCGCCTGGTCGCCCTGCGGCGGGGTGTCGTCCGGCGAGAGCTCCAGCACCTGCAGCAGCGTCTGGAAGAAGCGCGGCTCGATGGCGGCCACGCTCAGGTGGCGCCCGTCGCGGGTCTCGTACACGTCGTAGAACGGCGCGCCGGTGTCGAGCAGGTTCGTGCCCGGCGGCCCGCTCCATAGGCCCATCGCGCGCATCGACATCGTCATCGTCATCAAGAGGGCCGTGCCGTCGACCATCGCCGCGTCCACGACCTGCCCCCGTCCCGTCTGCCGCGCGGAGAGCACACCGCACACCAGCCCGAACGCGAGCATCATGCCGCCGCCGCCGAAGTCGCCCACCACGTTCACGGGCGGCACAGGCGCCTGACCCGCCCGCGCGAAGGCGTGGAGCGCCCCCGCGAGCGCGATGTAGTTCAGGTCGTGCCCCGCCATGGACGCCCACGGTCCGGTCTGACCCCAGCCGGTCATGCGACCGAAGACCAGGCGCGGGTTGCGCGCCAGGCAAACGTCTGGACCGAGGCCGAGCCGCTCCATGACACCGGGACGAAAGCCCTCGACCAGCGCGTCTGCGCGCTCCACCAACCGAAGCGCCGCCTCGACGCCCTCGGGCCGCTTCAGGTCGAGCGCGATCGAGCGGCGCCCCCGCCCCAAGAAGTCGTGCGGGCCACCGCCAAAGAGCGTGTCCGCCCGCTCGATCCGCACGACCTCTGCGCCCATGTCGGCCAGCATCATGCCGGCGAACGGCCCGGGCCCAATCGCGGGCATCTCAAGGATCCGGACCCCCGCGAGCGGTCCGCTCACGTCTCGCCTCGGCTGCGGAGCGTCGCGCCGACCATCTTGTAGAGCAGCCGCGCACCGACGTTGCCGTCCCACTCGTCGCCGTCCGGCCCGGGCGCGACCTCGCACAGGTCGAAGCCCACAATGGTCCGACCGCTCTTCGCCACCACGCTCAGCAGCGCGCAGGCCTCTTGAAATTGCAGGCCGCCGGGCACGGGCGTGCCGGTGTGCGGGCAGAGCGTCGGGTCCAAGCCATCGATATCAAAGGACAAATAGACGTGTTGCGGCAGCGCGTCGACGATCTCCCGCACCACGCTCGACCACGACTCGCCGTCGAAGCGGCGACGCACGAGCTCGGCGTCGAAGAAGGTCCGCACGCGCCCCCCGCCCGCCTCGATCGCGGCGAACTCCGCCTCGCCGAAGTCACGGATCCCGACCTGGACCAAGCGTGCGACGCCCGGCACCTCGGCGAGCGCGTTGTGCATGATCGAGGCGTGGCTGTAGGTGAAGCCCTCGTAAGCGACGCGCAAGTCTGCGTGGGCGTCTAGGTGCAGGATGCCCATCCCGGGGTAGCGCGCAGCGTGGGCCGCGATACTGCCGAGCGGCACGGCGTGGTCGCCGCCGAGCACGCCCACGATGTGCCCAGCGTCGAGGAGCTGTGTCACCTGCGCCGCGACCCACGCGTTGAGCCGCGCGCTCAGGGCGTTCACACGCTCGAGGCGCTCGACCAGCGCGGGATCGTCGCTGGGTCCGCCGTTCGCGATCACGGGCTCGGCGAGCGCGCGCGCCTCGTCATTCCACGCCCGAACCTGTTCGGGGATGGGGCACATCGCGATCCCCGGCGCGTACACGCGGCCGTACTCCAAGTCGAAGAGGTCGACCTGCTTCGACGCCTCGAAGACCGCGGCGGGCCCATCGACTGTACCGCCGCCGTAGGACGTCGTCGCTTCGAAGGGGACGGGCAAGATGACGACGCGGGCCTCGTCGATGGAGAAGGGCAGCCCAAAGAGGCCGGCGTCCGCAGAGGCTGCGGCGTCTGGATCGAAGACTTTGCTCATTGGTTCACCGGGGTCGCCGCCGCGAGCTCGACCTTGAAGTCGGCGATGGGGGCCGCGAACAGCTCAAGGGACGATACGACGCGCGTCTCGGCTTCGAAGAGCGGGATCCCATCCGGGCGCGCGACCACGACAGGGTCCACCTGGACAAGCTCACCCCGCTCATCGAATCGGGCGACCTTGAGCGTCAGCCCCCGCAGCGCGACGCTGCCCACATTCGTGACCTCGAGGACGACGCGGTCGGCGTAGCGGCCGTCTGTCGTGAGGTCTCGCACGACGTCGCGCATGCGGACCTCGACGCCGACCTCAGGCGGTACCGTGACCAGCGAGCGCAGCGCGAGCGGCGCCGCCTTCGGGGCGGCAACGTATGGACCGCGCTCAATCTCCACGACCGCCACGCGCAGGGACGCCGCCTCCGTCGAGACCTCGATCGCGACCTCAATCGGGACTGTCTCGTCGGGGTACATCGCGGGGGACACAGTCGAGACGGGCACCTGAGAGCGCTCCGTGAGCACGGCGCCCGAGGCGTCGAGCACAGCCACATCGATCCGCAGCGCGCGGACAGAGGTCGCCGGCGCTCCGTCGGTTCCGGTGCGCGCGTTTCGCACGAGCAGGTGCGCGTAGGCCCACGAGCGCAGCTCCGCACGGTCGATCCAGGCGTCGCGCACCTCGGCAACGAGGCCCTCGCGCTCGAAGGTCGCGTCTGGTGCGACCGTGAGTGATCCGCGCCCCTCGCCCGGACGGGTCTGCGGGGCTTCAATCGGCGGAAACGGGTCAGGGCCGGCGTCTGCGGCCGTCGCGGGCGCGGTGGGCACCGCAGTCGGCGGCGTGGTCGGCGGCGCAGGCGGCGTCATGGCCGTCGGGGCGGTGTTGATGAGCGACCAGATGGCCACGCCGAGCGCGATGACCGCCGCGAGCACGACGCCGACGACGACGCGGCCGCTGCGTGCGCCCCGAGGCGCGGGCAGGTCGCTCACGGCGCGACGCAGGCGCCCGAGGTGATCGTGTTCCCGCGCGCGAGCTGGACGAACGCGGTGCCCTCAGGGCAGCCGCCGTCACCGAGCGCCGCAACGCCGCAGCGCTTCTCACCGTCCTGTCCGGCGACGCACACGTTGCCCTTGGGGTCACCGCAGTCCGCGACGACTTCGCACGCCTCACCGACACGATCAACGGCTGCATAGGGGTGGCGCTGGCTGTTCCCGTCGATGCCCATCACGCCGTAGAAGACGCCCTTCCTCTCGTTGAGCCAGTCGTCGTTCAGGGCGTCGATCAGCGCGTAGAAGTCGACCGGGGCGTGCGCCCCGCCCGCGCCCTGAGCGATGAGCTGCGACAGGAGCCGCTCGGTCCCCTGCCCGTAGGAGTAGTTGACCGTCGTGATGACGTCGAGGTTGTCCTCGCTCTTCGCAGGGTTGGCGTAGAGCATGTCCGCGTACTGCGAATACGTCTGGCACCCCTGCGCGATCACGAGCTGCTGCTTGTCCGTCATCGGCGCCGTCGCGAACTCTGCGTAGTTGACCGTCGCCGCGCGCGCCTCGTCGAGGTAGAAGCCGAAGTACGGCCCTGCGTGCCCGTTGTAGAAGAACACATCGCGCGCGACGAGCTCCGACAGGGCCAGGTCGTGCTGGCCCCGCCGGTCGGTCGTGAACATCTCGCTGTGGAAGATGCGGACCTCGGTGCGGATGGGCGCGCCGTTCGCGGTGCCCTCGCGCACGAACGGGCCGCTCGCCGCCGTGAGCGCCGAGAAGGACTCAGCGGGCACGCTGAAGCCCGCGTCCTTGAGCAGGTCGAACGCGGCCTCCGCCTCGCGCAGGTCCGACCGCGACGCGTTGTAGTCGTGGCCGTAGAAGAGCGTCAGGTCGTAGAGACCGTCGGCCACGAAGGCGTCGTAGGCCGGGTAGGCGTTCACGGGGTCGGGCAGGCGCTCGAGGGTGCACGCCACGCTCTCGAGCTCGCCCGTGTACGTCGAGGGGTCGAAGTTGCGGATCTCGCCGCGGGGCACGCTGGTCGTATCGACCGTCTTGCCCTTGGGCATCTTGACCTCGAACGACGCGCCGAGCGCGGCGGGCAAGTCGCGTGGACCCGCCAGGTCGATGGTGAACTTCACCTGGGCGTCCGCCTCACCCTCGGTCGAGACCTCGAGCGTCTCTAGGCTGAAGTTGCGGACCATCGCGTGAAAGCCGCCGTACTTGTCGTTCCGGAAGAAGACCTCGTCATCCGAGATCACGCCGTCGTCGTTCTTGTCGATGCCGCGGAACTTGTCCGTGACGTACGCCGTCAGGTAGAGCCCGAAGGCGGTGAGTCGGCGCTGAACGGCCGCGTCACGCAGTGCCTCGTCCGCGCGCTCCTCGGCCGTGAGCGCCACCGGGAGCGTGCCGGTGACCTCAAACTCCGCCGCGACGCTCGAGTAGTAGTTGTCGGCCTTGTTGTCAGGCACGACGGTCAGGCCGTCGTTCGACGGGGTCGGCTCGGTCGCGGCGTCCGAAGGCGCGGTCGACGCGGCGCTACACGCCGAGAGCAAGGCGGCGGCGGTCAGAAGCAGGTGGCGCATTGAGTAGCCTCCTTGGAGCGAGTTCGTTCAGGTGCGCGCGAGCGGAGCAAAGAACAGGCCAACCGCATTCGCCGCGCCGCTGTGGTACACCTGAGGGCGAGGCGACACAACGTGGGCCGCGCGGTGGCGGGAGGGCAAGCCATGAGGCGACTGGGGCTGATGGTCTGTTGGGCGGCGTTCCTGGGGTGCGAAGGCGATCCGAAGCCGGCCGCGCTGGCCGACGCCGCGCTGGCCGACGCTGCGCCCCTCGACGCCGCGCCCGCCGACGCCGCACGCCCCGACGCCGCGCTGGCCGACGCGGCGCCCCCGGACGCTGCGCCCGCCGACGCCGCGCTCCCCCCGCCCCCCAGGCTGTGCGCCGAGGATAACGTCCCCGCGACCCCGTGGCAGGACGGCCCCTACGGCGTGCTGCGCCACGAGCGCGCAGACGACTTCGTGCTCCCGGTGCTGCCCACTTCGACGCTCGGCGACGGTGAAGTCGCGCCGACGACGTTCAGCCTGAGGGACGCCTGGACGGGCTGTGAGAGCGTGATCATCCTGCCCGATACGCTGCGGACGTCCCCGCTCTCGCCCCGCTCCGTCTGGGAGGACGGCGTCGACGATCTGGTCGCCGCGTCGCCGTACAACGCGCACTATGTGTTCATTACGCGGGCCATCGACCCGGACGACGCCCGCGCTCAGGCCGAGGCGATGCGCGCGCGGATCGACGAAATACTGGCGGGCCTGGGCCGCCGCGACCGCACACACTGGGCGACGCACCTGCACGTCGTGCCCGAGCCCGCGCTAGACTTGAACAACTGGCTCGAGGCGCCGCTGCGCGGCCACGGCGTCGACGGGTTCGCCATCGACCGACTTCAGCGCGTGCGCGGTATCGGCTCGCTGGCGGACGTGACGCGCCCCGACCCTGACCTGCAGGCCGCCGGCGGGTGGCCTTGGGCGTCGAGCTTGTCGTACGCCGCGCACGAAGCCCGGCGCTTCAATTACGAGGCGGGCTTCGAGGCGCGGCTGGCGGCTCAGGACGCGGTTGTTGTGCCCATTCACGGCGGCGAGATCCTCGAGGGCTTCGCGGAGACCGAGGTCGAGCTGCCCGACGCCGCGACGCTCGAGACCTTCGACCGCCTTGAGGTCGAGGTCGACCAGCGGTGCCCGAACGTCAACGCGCCCGAGTTCAACAACTGCGGCGCGTGGGACTACTTGGCGCACCTCTTCGTCTACGACGCCGAGGGTCAGCGGCTCGAGCTCGCGCGCTTCATCACGACATACCACCGCGAGGCGCACTTCGCGGCCGACGCGACGCCGATGCTCGCCGCGCTGAAGGCGGGAGGCCGGCGCATGTTCCGGTGGGAGTACGCGCCCGAGTGGAACAAGCAGCCTACGGCGACGCGCGTGAACCTGCGGTTTATCCGGTCCGCGCGCGGCGTCACGCCGACTCAGCTCGTCCCGCTGTGGACGGGCGGCGCGTTCAACGCCGCCTATAACGCGAACCACCCGCCCATCCGCGTCGAAATCCCCGCAGACGCCCGGCGCGTCGAGCTGTTCGCGATCATCACGGGCCACGGGGCGGAGCAGGGCCAGTGCGCCGAGTTCTGCGACCACCGCCACGTGTTCACCGTGGGGGGCCGTTCATTCGAGAAGGGTCACCCTGAGGCGGGCACAGAGCGGCTGTGCGTCGACCAGATCGAGAACGGGATGACGCCCAACCAGTACGGCACCTGGTGGTTCGGACGCGGCGGCTGGTGCCCCGGGCAACAGGTCGATCCGTTCGTGGTCGACATCACCGAACTCGCGCCGTCGGGCCAGACCGTCGAGCTGACCTATCGAGGCGTCTACAACGGCGGCGCCCCCCCAGACGGCAGCGGCAACATCGAGCTGACGTCGCACCTCGTGGTCTATCGCTGATGCCCGCGGTGGCCCCGGGCGCCACGGAGCGCCTCGAGCTCGAGGTCCTCGGGCAGAACGGCGCGGTCGCGCGCAGCGTCACGCTCGGTCGCGGTGTGCATACGCTCGGCCGCGGCGACGACAACAGCGCGACGCTGCTGTACGCGTCGATCTCGCGGCAGCACGCGCTGCTCTATTTCGAGGACGACGCGCTCGCCGTCGAGGACCTCGACAGCAAGAACGGCACGTTCATCGACGACCAGCGCGTCCACGGGCGAACGCGGCTCGAGCAGGGTCAGACGCTCCGCCTCGGGGACGTGCGTCTGCGCGTTCGGCGCGTGCAACACGACGCCGTCGCGCCTCTGCCGGTCGGTGCGCACGAGCCCGTGCTGACGAGCGGCAACTTCGAGCTCGCGCCCGCGCCCCTCGAGACGTGGTTCGGCGACACGACGCGCGCCCCTCGACTGACAGGGCAGCACTCCATCGTCGCTGCGCGGAGCGCCGAGGAGAAGCTGCGGGTGTTGCTCTCTGTGGCTGAGTCCTTTGGCAAGGCCATGCAGCGCGCTACGCTCCACGAGCGCGTCGTGGACCTCGCCGTGCAGCTCCTCGAGGCCGACCGCGGGGCGCTGCTCCTGACTGTGGATGCGCCGGATGTGCTGGTGCCTGCGTTTGTGCGCTCAGACGGTGACACGCGCGCCAGCGAGCTGGGCTGGAGCCGCGCCGTCGTCGGCTGGGTGCAGACCCACCAGCGCGGCGGTCTGTTTGCGGACATGCTGCTCGACCAGCGGCTCCATGCGAGCGAGTCGACCATCCTGCGCCGGGCCGCGGCCGCGCTCGCCGCGCCGCTCTTCGCGGGTGACCGCTTCATGGGCGTGCTCTATGTCGACCACCGCACCGCGCGCGGCGTCTACACCGAGGCGGACCTTGAGATGCTCTGCGCGATCGCGAACCAGGCCGCGGTCGCCATCGATCGCATGGCGCTCCGCGAGCGCGTCGAGAGCGAGGCCGTGCTGCGCAACGGTCTCATGCGCTTCTTCCCGCCGAATGCTATCGGTCGCTTTGACACCCGCGCGGGCTTCTCGCTTGAGCCGAAGGACACCACGGTCACGGCCCTGTTTGCGGACATCAGCGGGTACACAGACCTCTCCGAACGCCTCGCGCCGCGCGCGCTCGTGGCGCTTCTGAACCGCTATTTTCCGGTCGTTTCGGAGATCGTGTTTCGGCACGACGGCACCCTCGAGAAGTACATCGGCGACGCCCTGCTCGCCGTATGGGGCGCGCCGTTCACCCGCCCCGACGACGCGCAGCGCGCGCTCTCGGCGGCGATCGAGATGCAGCGCGCCGTCCAAGCCCTCGCCCCCACGCTCCCCGCGACGCTCCAGATTCACATCGGCGTCCATACAGGCCCTGTCTGCGCCGCCAACATCGGCAGCGAGCGCTACCTGCAGTTCGCCACCATCGGAGACGCCACGAACCTCGCGAGCCGTGTCTGCGGGCTCGCCCAAGCGGGAGAGATCTTGATGACCGAGGACACACGCGCTCAGGTCAAGGCCGACCTGTCGCTCGAGGACCGTGGCACGACCCTCGTGAAGGGTCGCACCCAGCCTGTCCGGCTGTGGCGGGTGCACACATGAGAGCGACCACCGCTCTGGTTGCCGCCTTCGCGTTCGCGGCCTGCGATGAGTCGAGCCCGCCTGCGCGCGCTGCCTCACCCGACGCCGGGGCTCTGTCCCCCGACGCCGGCCCCGCCGACCCCTTCGTCGACGCGCTCGAGGCCGTCGTGCCCGGCGACGGCCTGCCGCCCGAGGTCGTCACCCAGGCGGCCAACAACAACCTGGACGTCGTCGACCACGACGGGCGCCTCTTTCTCGCGTTTCGCACGGCGCCGAGCCACTTCGCGAGCGCCGAGACCCGGCTGTGGGTCGTCAGCACCGCAGATGAGCGCACCTGGCGGCTTGAGGGCGCATTCTTCAAGGGCACGGACCTGCGCGAGCCTCGCCTGCTCTCGCTGAACGGGCGGCTCTTTCTGTACTACGCCGTGCTCGGTGCCGACCGCCTCGCCTTCGAGCCCCAGGGCACCGAGCGCGCCGAGTGGCTCGGGCCCGGCCAGTTCTCCAACCCCGTGCCCGCGCTCGACGGCGACTTCATCCCCTGGCGCGTTCGAGTCCACGACGGCGTCGCGCACATGACCGCCTACACGGGCGGCGAGGGCGTCTATGTCATGGGCGGCGAGCCCATTCGGGTCTACTGGCTCACGAGCCGAGACGGCGAGGCGTGGGCGCCCTTCGACCCGGCGCACCCCGTGGTGCTTGAAGGGGGCGCGAGCGAGACAGACTTCGCCTTCGCGCCCGACGGCGCCGTGATCGCCGTGGCCCGCAACGAGGCCGGCGACCCGGAGTTTGGCTACGGCTCGAAGATCTGTCGCGGCGAGCCGGGCGCCCTGGCCACCTGGCGCTGCGCCGCGGACCCCCGCAAGTTCGACTCGCCCCTCGTCTTTGCGCACGGCGGCCGCATCTGGCTCGTGGCGCGGCGGAACCTGACCGAGACCGGGGCGTTTGACCTGGGGCGCGACGACCTCGACCCGGCGGCGCGCTACGGCCTGTACCAGACCGACTACTGGGGCAAGCCCAAGCGCTGCGCGCTCTGGGA
>Ga0209598_10000274_pt1 | contig 42053 bp, 27 predicted proteins | sample M_140807_EF_Meta_FD_187317 | JGI IMG/M metagenome (GOLD analysis project Ga0209598, IMG submission 187317) | Freshwater microbial communities from Lake Montjoie, Canada to study carbon cycling - M_140807_EF_MetaG (SPAdes) (version 2) | ecosystem: Environmental > Aquatic > Freshwater > Lake...
CGCGCCGGTGGCATCGCGCGCAACGCCAGGAGGCACCACGCTCTGGTACTGATAAAAGCCTTTGGGGCCGTACATCCGGTTCCAGTGGTGAAGATTGTCAAGCGGATGAAAGAAGGCTTCGTAGTGCTGCGGGCGAAGGCCGGTCTTGCGCTTGTTCAGATTGAAATAGGCGGCGTTGAAAGGCTTGAGCGATAGCCCGTTGACCAGTGAAACTGGCGGCGTGAAGGGCATCGATTTGCTGCGACCGATTGGCGCCGGTTGCGCGCCGAGATCAACCGAATTGGCGCGCATAAACAACCCGCGGTGCGATCCTTTCGAGAGACAGTCGATCCAGGAAACCGTGTGCTCCCAGCCGGCTTCCGATTCGTCGGACAGCGAGAAAAACTCGTCAAGTGAAGCATAGGGAATCGTTTCGGTTTGCAGCCAGGGGCTGGGTATTCGACGCAACTGCAACTGAGCTGTCGCGATGACGCCGGTCAGGCCCATGCCACCGACCGTTGCCGCAAACCAATCGGTGTTGAGCTCAGGGCCGCATTCGATGAGCTGGTCATCGGTTCGAAGCAGCTCCAGACGTCTCACATGGTCGCTGAAGGAACCGAAAACATGATGGTTCTTGCCATGAATGTCATTGGCGATTGCCCCGCCAACTGTCACCAGCTGAGTGCCTGGTACGACCGCCAAAGCCCAGCCCCTGGGAATGAACAGTCGCTGGATGTTTCGAAGCAGAACGCCGGATTCGCAATGCAACAACCCGGTCGAATCGTCAAAACTGATGAAGCGATCGAGTCCGGTCATCTTCCACAGCACTCCGCCCGGATTAAGGCAGGAGTCACCGTAGCTGCGGCCCATACCAAACGCCAGCCCGCTTGGTGCGCCTTCGAGCAAGGACGGCAGCATGAGTCGGTCTGCAGGCGCACGCACTTCATGGTCGAAGGCGCCGAGCCGACCCCAGGCGCTGACCTTCACCATCGGATGCCGGTCGCGCCCAGCAGCAGCAGCACCGAGAAGATCGCGCCGGCGAGAAGACTCGCCTTGTCTTTCACCGCAAACACCAGCGGGTCGTCATGCATCTCGCCCCGATGGGCGCGCATCCACATCCAGCTTACCCAGAACAGCATGATCGGTACTGCACCCCAGATGACCTCGGGTGTGCGATAGAGCTTCAGTACCGCGTCGCTGTTCAGGTAGAGAGCCAGCACCAGCACCGAGGCATAGCCCGAGGTCACGCCCAGGTTCATGACGAGTGGGGCGTCCGAGGTGAAATAGCCTCGACCATGGGCCTTCTTGTTGCCGCTGCTGGTTTGCACTTCGAGTTCAGCATAGCGTTTGACGAATGCCAGCGAGAGGAAAAGGAACACCGAGAAGGCGAGGAGCCAGAATGACAGGCCAAGCCCAGCTGCTGCCGCGCCGGCGATGATCCTTAATGTATAGAGCATCGCCAGGGTCAGGCAATCGATCAGAACGATTCGCTTGAGCCACAGGGAGTAAAGGCAGGTCAGCGCGAAATAGGCAGCCAGACAAGCCAGGAATTTGATCCCGACAAGTGTGCCGAGCAAGAAGCTCGCGAGCAGCAGTAGCGGCGCCACGGCCACCCCTACCCATGCCGGAACCCGGCCCGAGGCGAATGGGCGCTTGCGTTTGCGGGGATGCAGGCGGTCGCTTTCCAGATCAAGCAGGTCATTGCCGATGTAGACCGACGATGCGCACAGGCTGAACGACAGCACCGCGATGATCAGTGACAGCCATGCCTGCGGCTGGTCGACCTGATGAGCCGCAAATAGCGGCACGAAAAGCAGCAGGTTCTTTAGCCACTGGTGCACCCTGAACATGCGTAGCCAGTCGCGTAGTCCGAGTCGCGGCGAGTCGAACACAGCTTCGACCTCGCAGCACTTGCTGGCCCGATCGGCCAGTCTGTCGCCGCCATTGACCACCACTGCTCGGCGGGCTACCGCCCACACTTCCAGGTCGACCTGCGAGTTACCGGCATAGTCGAAACCGCGCTCGCTAAATCGTTCGACGAGTGCTTCGGCCTTGCGCCCTCCGGCCAGATTGCGTCGGCCGTCGCTGGCCATCACCTCGTCGAACAGACTGAGATGCCCGGCGATGGCCTCGGCGATGTCGTGATCGGAGGCGGTGCACAAGACCAGGCGACGTCCCGCCTCCTTCTGCGCATGCAGCCAAGTCAGCAGATCGATGTTGTAGGGTAGTGTCGAAGGATCGAACTGGGTGCGTTGTGCGAGTTCTCGCTTGAGGACTGCCTTGCCGGCCGACAGCCAGACTGGAATCCTCAGGGTCGATAGCGGATCGTCGCGCAGGGCGCGAAGCGCTGACTCATGAAGCATGTCGGTAAGGATGAGGGTGCCGTCGAGATCGACGACAAGGGGGGTGGACAAGAGCAGGCCTCCGAGCGGGCAGCGGAACCAATGCGAAGGGGTGAATGCAACGCGACGCCTCCCGGAATTCTGACATGCCGCTGCAGACGGACTGGAGCTCTGTGTAATTGGTCGGCGGCCGAGCGCTCACCGGGGGGAGCGGGCGACCCGATACAATGGCAGGCTTTTCCGAATCAGCCTAGGACGGACGTGTTCCGATGCGCGTCGTAAAGCAGCTTCGACAGGGTGATTCAATCTGACCGACATGCGCTCTTCGCCCGCCTCAGTGACAACTATTGACCCGAATGCCGCCCAGTCGGCTTCCTTGTCGGCGCTTCTCGGCGGTGTCGTTCGGCATCGGCAGTTGATCGGGCAGATGATTCGCCGCGAAGTGGTGGGGCGCTATCGCGGCTCTTCCCTCGGCTTGGCCTGGTCCTTCTTCAATCCGGTGCTAATGCTTGCGGTCTACACTTTCGTGTTTTCCGGGATCTTCAAGGCCCGCTGGAATCCGGCCGGGCAACCCGAAAGCATGAGCCACTTCGCGATCGTGATGTTTGTGGGAATGATCGTCCTGGGGCTGCTCACCGAGGTGTTGACCCGGTCGCCCACCTTGATTCTGTCCAGTCCGAATTTCGTCAAGAAGGTGGTATTTCCGCTTGAAATCCTCCCTGTCATTACCCTGGGGGCGGCGGGCTTCCACATGGTGGTGAGTTGGGGCGTGTTGTTTGCCGCCTTCCTGCTCTTCAACGGCTTTCTGCACTGGACTCTGGTTCTGCTGCCATTGGTCATCTTGCCGCTGATCCTGCTCACTCTGGGTCTGTCCTGGGCCCTGGCCTCGCTCGGGGTGTATCTGCGCGACGTCAACCAGGCCATCGGTCTGGTCTGCTCGTTGCTGATGTTTCTGTCGCCGATTTTTTATCCGCTTACCGCTGTGCCCGAAACCTATCGCTGGATCATCGCGGCCAATCCACTGACCTTCGTGATCGAACAGGCACGACGTGTGGCGATCGAGGGCGGCTTTCCAGACTGGCCGGGGCTGCTGCTCTACACGCTCGTAGCCGGCCTGGTGGCCTGGGGCGGGTTTGCCTGGTTCCAGAAGACCCGCAAGGGATTCGCCGATGTCCTCTGAGCAAAACGTGATCAGCGTGCGCGGACTTGGCAAGCGCTATGAGATCTACGACCGACCTGGCGATCGTCTGAAGCAGTTCATCGTGCCGCGCCTGGCCCGGGCGCTGGGTCGGCCAGCGCAGCAGCATTTCCGCGAATTCTGGGCGCTGCAGGAGGTGAGTTTCGAGGTCGGACGCGGCGAGACCGTTGGCATCATCGGCCGCAATGGCAGCGGCAAGTCGACCCTGCTGCAGATGATCTGCGGCACACTCAACCCGACCCAAGGGGCGATTCAGGTCCAGGGCAAGGTAGCTGCATTGCTCGAGCTAGGTTCCGGCTTTAACCCGGAGTTCACCGGGCGCGAAAATGTGCGTATGAATGCGGCTCTGATGGGTCTGAGCACCGATCAGATCGAAGCGCGCTTCGATGACATCGTGGCTTTCGCGGACATCGGAGATCACATCGAGCAGCCGGTCAAGACTTACTCGAGCGGCATGATGGTGAGGTTGGCGTTTGCCGTGATCGCCCATGTTGATGCCGATGTCCTAGTGATTGACGAGGCGCTCGCTGTCGGGGACGCGTTTTTCACGCAGAAGTGCATGCGATTTTTGCGAACCTTCATGCAGACCGGAACGGTACTGTTTGTCAGTCACGACACCGCCAGCGTGCGCAGCCTGTGCAACCGCGCCATCTGGATCGACAAGGGCCGTGTGGTGGCCGAAGGCGCGCCTAAGGATATTTGTGAGCGGTACCTCGAGGCGTACTACGAGGCGCAGCAGGGCAAGGTCAACAGTGAGCCGACTAAGGTGGCCAGGGCAGTCAAGGCGTCCGGGTGGAAGGACCAGCGTGCCGAGTTCATCAACCATTCGAACCTGCGCAACGACCTCAAGGTCTTCGAGTTCGACCCCGGTGCAGCGTCCTTCGGCAATGGCGATGCCCGAATCCGGGACGTGCGTCTCGTTGACGCCGATGGCACCGGGCTGAATTGGGTAGTAGGCGGCGAACCCGTGACGCTGCAAATCACCATTGATGCCGTGCGCGCAGTGAGTCGGCCCATCGTCGGGTTCTTCCTCAAGGACGCCCTTGGGCAGACGCTGTTTGGCGACAACACCTATCTGACCTGCTTGGATTCGGACATCGAGGTCCCGCCGGGGCAGGCGTATCAGGCGGAGTTTTCATTCCATATACCCATTCTGCCCCCGGGCCATTACAGTTTTGTCGTGTCAGCCGCCGCCGGCACGCAGGAACACCATGTGCAGTTGCAGTGGATTCATGACGCGCTGTTCATCAAGTCCGAATCCAGCAGTGCCTCCACCGGTCTGATCGGCATTCCGATGACACATATTGGCCTGTCGACGCTCGGGGTTCCCGACTCATGAGTCCCTCACCGATGCCACAGACCTCGACTTCTGCCCCCGACGCACCCATGGACGATCAACCCGCACCCACCACGGTTCGCCTGGTTTTTGATGATCTGGCCGTGCTGACAGCCTTTCCCTCGCGATTGACCGACATCGCCAGCTGGCACGAGCACATTCCATTCGCGTTCTGGCTGATGCGTGAACTCAAGCCTTCGACGTACGTCGAGCTGGGCGTTCACAAGGGCGACTCCTACAGCGCCATCTGTCAGACGGTGAAGGAGGCGGGGCTGGCAACGCGGTGCTATGGCGTCGACACCTGGCAGGGTGAAGAGCATGCAGGCCGTTACGACGACAGCATCTGGCAAGAGTATTCCGCCTATCACCGCCAGCACTTCGCCGGCTTTTCCTCACTGATCCGCTCCACCTTCGATGAGGCACTCGAGTATTTCCAGTCGGAAAGTGTCGACCTGATCCACATCGACGGTCGCCACTTCTACGAGGACGTCAAGCACGACTTCGAATCCTGGTTGCCCAAGCTTCGTCCGCAGGCAGCCGTGCTCTTTCATGACATCAACGTGCGTGAGCGCGGCTTTGGCGTGTGGCGGTACTGGGAGGAGCTCTGCGGGCAATTTCCAGGTCGCACGTTTTCCTTCGTCCACGGCCATGGGTTGGGTGTGCTCTTTCCGGGCACTCAGCCGCCTGCGCTTGCCGCTCGCCTTTGCGATCTTTCGCCCCCGGATGTGCATTACGTGCGTGCCGCATTCGCCGCCCTTGGCAAGTCGATCAGCCGACAGGCGGAAATCAACAGACTGACTCAGCAGACCCGTCACCTGGAGTGTCGGTTAGATCACGCCGAAGGTACCGCCCAGACCGTCGAAACGAACATGGCTGTTCTGCAGGAGCAATTACGCGCCATCCATGGCGAGGCCGAGCAGCGCCGGCAGTCTGATGAGGCGCATGCCGCCCAAGTGGCGCAGTTGGCTCAAGAGGCGCAGTTGGCTCAAGAGGCGCAGTTGGCTCAAGAGGCGCGACTGCACGAACAGCAGGTAGCTCGCCTGACCGCTTGGTTGAACGAACGCGAAGAGCAGACACGTCATCTTCAGGACGAAGTCAGCCGCGCGCAACGGCATGTCGACGAGGTGATGCGCTCCCGGTCGTGGCGGGCAATGGCGCCGGCCCGCGGACTGGCGAACGCCCTTAGAGTCATGCGCCCCGGGCAGGGCGCCGACACGGGCAGGCCAGGGTTGGGCGAGGCGCTTCGCGCGCGACGTGAACTTTATTTTGGTTCCGCGCTCGAGTTGCTGCGCAGCAGTTCGCTGTTCGATGCCGAGTTCTACCTGGCGCGCAACCCCGATCTGCGTGCCTCGCGTCTCGATCCCGCACGTCATTACCTGCTCCATGGCTGGCGAGAGGGTCGGGATCCGTCCCATGCGTTCAGCACATCTCAGTATCTGGCACGCAACCCCGATGTGGCGCAAGCGCACGTTAATCCGCTGGTCCACTACCTGCGTCATGGACGCAAGGAGGGGCGAGCCGCTCTGATCGAACAGTCGCTCGATTCCCAGGAGCCGGAGTTAGCTGCGCTGAGCTCCAAGGCCATCGATGCCGAGGTCGATGACCTGCGCCGATCCGGTCTGTTCGACGAGACCTTCTATCTGTCGATGTACACCGACATCAGTCCGCGTCCATCGGATCCGATTCGACATTACTGCGAGCAAGGATGGCGGGAGGGACGAAATCCGTCTGACAACTTCGATACGGGCTTTTATCTGGCCACGTACAGCGACATCCGTCTGGCTGGGATCAACCCGTTCTGGCACTACGTGGTCGCGGGTGCATCGGAGCTGAGGCATGCCCTGCCTGATCTGGCTACACGCTTTGAGGACGATGTCTGGTTCGGTCCCGTCTATTCAGACGTCAACCTGATCGCCCGATATGCCCACGTGAACTGGGATGCACTGCGCAAAGGTCGTGCCGCGGCAATCGGACACCCACAACCCTCCTTGCCACACGAGTCCGTTGGCTTCGCTGATCAACTACAGGCCGACACTCTGCGGGTTCAGGCTGAGCTGGCGCGCCGCCATGGCGTCGGAACCTTTTGCTTCGACCTCACTGAAGGAGAGGAGGTCCATGCGACGCTGGCACTCCTGCTGACCCATCCGGACATCAATGTGGGGCTGTGTGTTCGACTCGATCTGCGGAGTGAGTCGCTCGCCCCTGCGCTGTTGGATCTCATCGCAAGAGCCGCCCTTGATCGTCGTAGTCTCAGGGTCGACGGCCGGCCTGTGATGGTGCTTGTCTTGAGTCCCGAGGCACAGCACGCAATCGATCGACTGCATCGTTTAAAAATGGCGCTGGTCGAACGCGGCATCGGGCATCCCTTCCTGATCGCTGGTCAGGCTAACGGACAGGTTTCGGGTGAACCGATGCATTCCGAGTCCATGTTCGATGCAGTCGTAGATCTGGCTGACCAACCCATTCCGTTCGAAACCGGTGATTTCACGCCGGTCGAGACCCAGGGCGTCGATGTCGTACCGTATCGTGTGGTGGCGTCCTGCGGAGTCGATCGCGCGGAGTCTGCTCAGCCCCAGAAGATTCCCCGTTACCACTCGGTCACGCTGGGGCGCGATGGCAGCGCGACGCCGATTGTCAGAGCAACGTTCTACAGCCGTTTTCACATACGTGACTATCGACGCTGGCTTGCGGCAGCCATCGATGCGGCCAGGCACCTGCATCCCGAGGATCGGCGCTTCGTCTTCCTGAACGCCTGGAACGATTGGAACAAGGGCCTTTACCTAGAGCCCGACCGCCGCGGCGGTTTCAGTCGTCTGAATGAGACTGCCCGTGCGCTGCTTGGGCGCCCGCAGGGCGAGGTCATGCCCAAGGTGTCGGTGGTCGTGCCGAACTTTAATCATGCGCCGTATCTGCGGCGCAGGCTCGATAGCATCTACCGTCAGACCTACCGCAACATCGAAGTCATCCTGCTCGATGACTGCTCATCCGACGACAGTCGCCTGATTCTAGCCGAGTACGCCTCGGCCCATCCCGAGATCACCCGAACGGTCTTCAACGAGTACAACTCGGGTAGTGCCTTTCGGCAATGGGCACGCGGCATCAAGGCAGCCACCGGGGATCTGGTCTGGGTTGCGGAAAGCGATGATTTCTGCGACGAGCGTTTTCTCGAGGTCATCGTCCGCTGCTTCAGGGACGAGGCCGTGATGCTTGCATATTCGAGGTGCGTCTTTGTCGACAAGAGCGAGACGCCATTGCCCGACGAATTCCGCCATCATGTCAGCGACCTGGCCTGTGCAGCGAAGTGGGAGCGGTCGTACGTTGAGACCGCCCACAATGAGGTACGTGAGGCGCTGGGTATCAAGAACACCATACCGAATGCCAGTGGCGCCGTCTTCAAGCGCCCGGTGGATCTGGCACTGCTGGAAGACGAGTCGTGGTTGTCGATGGTGGTGGCCGGTGACTGGGTCTTCTACCTGCATGTTCTGCGTGGCGGCAAGATTGCGTACACGACCGGTACCACCAACTATTTCCGACGCTATGAGGGGAGTGCAGCCGAGTTGACCTACCGCAAGGAGGTCTTCTATCGGGAGGTCGGACTGGCCAGCCGGACCGTGGCAGCCCTCTACGATGTGCCGCTGGAAGTGCTTTCTCGATCCCGTGACAGCTTTAAGGCGCTCTACGATCATCGACTGGGACGCAGTGACCAGGAGTTTGCCGACTGGTACGACCATCAGGCGGTGCTGGCCGCACGGGCCGGTCGTGTGCCGAACGTGATGGTCTGCACCATGGGTTTCTACCCAGGTGGTGCAGAAATTTTGCCGATACGCATGGCTAACGAATTCAAGCGCCAGGGGTTGTCCGTTCTGCTGCTCAATGCCGGCCTGAATCCGCGTGAGGACGGCGTGCGCCGCATGCTGCGCAATGACGTGCCGCTGGTGGAAACGTCCGATGTGGGCGAAATGAAGGCGATCATCCAGGCCTTTGGGGTCGAGGCGCTCAACACCCATCAGTGGCACATCCAAAAATATCCGCTGCAGATGCCTGATGTGTTCGCTGACCTCGGTGCGCACGTCGCGTCGCTGCACGGCATGATCGAGCATGGCGATGCCTTCGGCGTGACCCGTGATCAGCTCGAAGCAGCGGACAAAGGGGTATCGACCTGGGTGTTCACCGCCGACAAGAACATCGTCCCGTTCAAGGACATGGGTCTCTTCGATTCGGTGTCGAAGCGCTTCGTCAAACTGCCTAACGGCATGCAGCCGCCGGTCGTGGTGCCTCGGTCCCGTGCCGAGATGGGGATTCCGGAGGAAGTCTTTGTCTTGTGTTGTGTGAGCCGGGCAATCCCCGATAAGGGCTGGGCAGAAACCATCCAAGTGGTCGAGCGCGCCCGCGCCATGACTGCTCGCGATATCCGCCTGATCCTCGTCGGAAACGGTCCGGTCTACGACGAGTACTGCCGCGATGGCGTACCCGACTTTGTTCACCTGGCGGGCTTCAGCGAGGATTCCGTTGGCCACTACGCCGCAGCCGACATGGGCATCATGCTGACCCGGTTCAAGTCGGAGAGCTTTCCGCTCACCGTCGTGGATTGTTTGTTCGCAGGCCGACCCTACATCGCCTCAGATGTGGGCGACATCCGCAATATGCTCACTCTGGACGATCGGATCGCCGGCGAAGTGATTGCGCTGGATAACTGGCAGGTGCCCATCGAGGCCGTTGCCACGGTCGTTGCGCGCTTCGCTTCGGATCCCCTGGCGTACGAGGAGGTGCTCGAGAGGGTCGCTACGCTGGCCGGTCGCTACCGGATCGATGTGGTGGCCTCGCAGTACGTGGAACTCTTCACTAGGGACTGCGCCAGCCATCGACGACCTGAGGCAAGCTGATCCATGCGTCGTCGCCTGTCCGACTGGCTTCGATCGCTCTGGCGTGGCATTCCGGTGCCGATGGAGCGAAAGCTGCGTGCCAAGCAGGCGCTGTTCACACGCTTGCCCTGGGCCTTCGGTCACACGCGTGCCTATCGGGATTGGGCAATGGCCAGCGGTGCTCGTGTACCTGTCTCCACGCGCACGCCTCGTCGTCAACGCCCGGCCGTGCGGAGTGAACCGGTCGAACATGTCCCGCTGATCGAGACCGATCCGCCCGCCTCGCTGCCAGTGCGATTGATCGCGTTCTATCTGCCCCAGTTCCACACCATCCCCGAGAACGACGCGTGGTGGGGTGAGGGCTTCACTGAGTGGACCAAGGTCAAGCCCAGCCTGCCGCTCTTCGAAGGCCATGAGCAGCCGCACGTGCCGCTCGAACTGGGCTACTACCGCCTAGGCAATAGCGAGGTCCCGCGCCGCCAGATCGAGTTGGCGCGCCGCTATGGAGTGGCTGGGTTTTGCTTTTACTACTACTGGTTTGCTGGCCGGACGCTGCTCGAGCGTCCGGTCGAGCACTACCTTCAGGACGCCAGTCTCGATCTGCCGTTCTGTCTTTGCTGGGCGAACGAAAATTGGAGCCGCAGCTGGGATGGTCTCGATCAGGAACTGCTGATTTCGCAGCGTCATTCCGCCGAAGACGACCTGGCTTTTATCGAGCATGTCGCGCGTTTTCTGCGCGACCCGCGCTATCTGCGGATCAATGGTCGGCCTGTGCTGCTGCTGTATCGTCCGTCGCTGCTGCCTGCCATTCGCGAGACTGTTCATCGCTGGCGAGGTTGGTGCCGTGACAACGGCGTCGGCGAGATCTATCTCGCTTACCCGCAATCATTCGATGCGGTCGATCCTGCGCACTTCGGATTCGACGCCGCCATTGAATTTCCGCCGAACAACTCTGGCCCGCCTAACATCACCGATCAGGTCAAACCCATCGAGGGTTATGACGCTCCGATGGTCTACGACTGGCAGGTCTTCGTCGAGCGCTCCAGGCAGTACAGCAATCCGTCTTATACCTTGCTGCGCAGCGTCTGCCCAGCCTGGGACAACACCGCCCGAAAGGGCAGCCGTGGAGCGGTCTTTCTGGGGAGTAATCCGAAGGACTATCAGACATGGCTGGCCAACGCGGTTGCCGAGACCCGCCGCGTGCGTGCCAACCCTGATGAACGGCTGGTGTTCGTCAACGCCTGGAACGAGTGGGCCGAAGGTGCGCATTTGGAGCCCGATCTGTGTCATGGCTACGCCTACCTGCAAGCCACCCGCAATGCGCTGACCGGCGAGACCCAGGTGCCGGACGGTGTTCGGCGCGTCGTATTGGTGTCGCACGATGCTCATCCGCATGGCGCACAGTTCCTGGCGCTGAATATGGCACGGACGCTGGTGGGCTCGATGCGCTGCGAGGTTCATCTGGTGTGCCTGGGCGCCGGGCCGCTCAAGGCTGCGTTTGCTGAGGCAGCGCATCACCTTCACGACCTCGAAGGGCTTGATCCGCGGGGTCCGAAGGCGCGGGAGCTGGCGCAGACGCTCTACTCGATTGGCGCGAGCGTGGCGATTGTCAACACGACCGTCTCCGGCTTGTTTGTCGAGACGCTGGCGCGGGCCGGCATTCGCAGCGTCGTCCTGATCCATGAGTTGCGTGGCGTGCTTGAGCAGTACTCGCTGCAGGCGCACGCGAAATCGATCGTGCAGAATGCCTCGCACATCATCTGCCCTGCTGCAGCGGTGGCGCAGACTTTCACCGACTTCTCGGGTGCGGGCAGTGACAACATCGTGGTTCGGCCTCAGGGCATCTATAAGCGCGCAGACCGCTCAATGTCGCGCGAGCAGCGACGAGCACAAGTGCGCGAACTGCTCGGCATTCCCCTAGACACAGTGATTGTTCTGGGGGTGGGCTATGCCGACGAACGCAAGGGGGTCGACCTCTTCGTGCAGGCGGCTTTCAGCAGTCTGGTGCGACATCCTGATTGTCACTGGGTCTGGATCGGCCACTGGGATCAACAGATGCGCCCGCGCATCGAGCAGCTGATTGCCACCCGCCCTGAGCTCGGCAACCGGATTCATTTTCCCGGCATTCAACCCGACACGACGCCGTTCTATCTCGGCGCCGATGCGTTTGCACTGACCTCCCGAGAAGACCCCTTCCCGTCGGTGATCCTCGAAGCGTTCGATGCCGACTTGCCGGTAGTCGCCTTTCACGACGCGGGCGGGTTCACGGAGCTGACCGATCGAGGCGTACTGGAACTGGTGCCGCACAGTGATGCTGTTGCATTGGCGGAAGCGGTCGATGCGCTGACTCGACCCAGCGCGGCACGTGACGCGATGACTAGGGCTGCTCGCACGCTAGTTGATACCGACTACTCCTTCCGCGCCTACGTTCGTTTCTTGTTGGAGACGCTGGGCGTGACTTGGCCGAAGGTCAGCGTGATTGTCCCGAACTACAACTACGCGCGCTATTTGGATACCCGTTTGGGCAGTATCCTGGATCAGACTGCCCCGCTGCATGAGCTGATTTTTCTGGACGACTGTTCGACCGATGACAGCATCAAGGTGGCCACTCGCATGCTCGATAAGGCCGATGTCGATTGGCGAATTGAGCGCAACGAGACCAATTCCGGCTCGGTGTTCAGCCAGTGGAAGAAGGGCGTTGAGCTGGCCAGTGGCGATGTGGTCTGGATTGCCGAGGCGGATGACGAGAGCGAGCCTGAGTTCCTTCGAACAGTCTTACGGGGTTTGCAGATCCCAGGCATGGTCATGAGCTACTGCGAGAGTCAGTCGATCGATGCCAGTGGCAATCGGCTCGCAGCCGACTACAGCGCGTACGTTTCAACGGTCGATTCGCGCCATTGGCGCAATCACTTCGCCAGTGATGGCATGGAGGAAGTCAGTCGATATCTTAGTGTCATGAACACCATCCCCAATGTGAGTGCGGTGTTGTTTGAGCGGGAGCGATTGTGCGAAGTCATGGACCATACGTTTGAAGACATTCGAAGTTTCCGGGTGGCCGGCGACTGGCGCCTGTACGTCGAAGTGCTTCGCAAGGGCGGGGTCAGTTTCAGTCCAGCCTCATTGAATCGGCACCGCCGCCATCAGGGCGGTGTCACCCTGGGCGAGCGCAGAGCCCAGTTGATCGAGGAGATCCGGACCATGCAGCAGTTCGTGTCGATGCAGTTTTCTGTCCCACCCGAGATGGCAGAGCGTGCCAGGGCTTATTTGGACACCCTGAGCGCTTCACAGGAAGCCTGATATGAAGGTCACTGTGCTGGGTGGAGGTGGATTCATCGGGTCGACTATCATCGATCGCCTGCTTCTGGACGGACACCATATCCGGGTGTTCGAGCGCCCCCGCATCATGTCCTACCGTGCCTTCAACGCGACGGAGCCGGTCGAGTGGATGAATGGGGACTTTATGAGTCAACACGACATCCGACAGGCGGTCAGCGGCGCGGATGCCGTGATGCACCTGGTCTCTACCACCCTGCCCAAGAGTTCGAATGACGATCCGGTTTTCGATGTACAGAGCAATCTGGTCGCCTCGATCCAGTTGCTTCGGATCATGGTCGAAGAAGGCGTGGGCCGCATCGTTTTCATCTCCTCGGGGGGAACTGTCTACGGCAGGCCGCAGTATCTGCCGATGGATGAGCGTCACCCGACCGAGCCGCAGGTGTCCTACGGCGTTACCAAGTTGGCCATCGAGAAATACATCTCGATGTTCCATAGCCTCCATGGATTGAAGCCGGTTATTTTGAGAGTGGCCAATCCCTTTGGCGAGCGTCAACGCGTCGAGACTGCGCAAGGCGCGGTGGCCGTGTTTCTGGACCGTGTGCTGCGCGGCCAAACGATCGAGATCTGGGGTGACGGCAGCGTCGAGCGCGACTACATCCATGTGTCCGATGTGGCCGAGGTCTTTGCGCGCGCCCTGAGCTACGAAGGCGCCGAGCAGGTTTTCAACGTAGCGACCGGACGTGGTACCTCGCTCAATGAATTGCTGCGCATTATTGAATCGGTCACTGGCCGGTCGGCCAAGGCAGTCTACAAGCCGGCTCGTCCATTTGATGTCCCGGTCAGTATTTTGGACAACCATAAAGCTTATCAGGAGCTGGGCTGGACGCCTCTAATCGGACTAAACGAGGGCATTGGCCGCACTGCGCAGTGGATGCTGGGGCAGCTGCATGGGTGATTTATTGAGGGCGTCCCGAACTGAGTCCCGGCCCGCCAGAGTGCTGGTGCTGCTCGCTCTGCTGGTCGTGGCTGCAGCTACTCGAATGGCATGGCGTCATGCCGATCAACCGCCACTGGACGTCCACTCGTTTCGGCAATCCCAGACGGCACTGACCGCCTTCTGGGCCGCCCGAGAGGGCTTTCGACTGCCTTACGAGACCCCTGTGGCAGGGCTGCCCTGGGCCATTCCGTTCGAGTTTCCGCTCTACCAATGGCTGGTCGCCGGGATGTCCCGGCTGACCGGTGCTGGCATCGACCGGGTCGGACGCCTCCTAAGCTTCGGCTTTCTGCTGGCCTGCCTGTTCCCCGTGCGTGACATCGTTCGCCGGCTTGACTTGCCCTGGATCACGGTGCCGATTTTCGCCTGCCTGCTCTTCACCAGTCCGCTATACCTGTACTGGGGGCGCAGCCTGATGATCGAGACCACGGCGGTCTTTCTGGCGCTGCTGGCGATCCGATATTTTGTCGAGCTTGAAATTGGCCCCACCAGGCCTCGGGTGGCCTGGGCCTTCGCGGTCGCGATGGCCCTATGTCTACTTCAGAAGGCCACTACCGGTCTGCCAGTGCTGTTAATGCTGGGTCTGCTGTGGATGGTGCTTCACATTCGGCGAGCCGGTGCTATCGTCAATGCGATGACCCTCGCCGCCGTGTGGCGCGCCACGCTGCTTTTTGTGATCCCGCTGCTCATCGCATACGTCTGGACCCGCTACACCGATCAGGTCAAGGCACTCAGCCCGCTGGGCGCGAGTTTGACTTCCAGCGCCTTGGCGCAGTGGAACTGGGGCACGCTCGAGCAGCGACTGTCTGCAGACCTTTATCGAAAAGTCCTGTGGGAGCGCATGTTTGTCGGCAATCTGTCGGCGCAACTCGGCGTAGCGTTGCTGTTCCTGCCGTTGCTCGCGCGTGGTGATACTCGGGTTAGAGTGATTGTGCTGAGCTGTTTGCTGATGGGTATTGGGCCGTTGCTCATCTTTACCAATCTTCACTTGGTACACGATTATTACCAGACGGCGAACCTCGTGTTTTTGCTGTTCGCTGTGGCGCTCGCGCTTTCGGTCAACGTGGCCGGCGCGCTCGGCGAGCGCGCAGCCATCGGCCTGTTGGCGATCTTCATGGTCTCTGGGGTGAGTACCTTTCTTAAGGACTATATGCCCACGGTGCGAGCCCGCTTTGATGCCGGGAATTCTCGTGATGTTGCGGTGGCCGAACTTGTCCGCCGTCATACCGCGGAGGCCGATCAGTTCGTTGCCTTTGGCAATGACTGGAGCTCCACCTTCGCCTATCTGGCGCATCGGAAATCTTTCACCGTGCCGCGTTTCTTTTCCGGCTACGAGGAGGTCGTCTTGGCACCCGAACGCTTTGTGGACAAGGACCGCTTGGGTGCCGTAGTGACCTGCCCGGGCGAAGGTCCTTCCCTTGAGCGGCTGCTGGCTTGGACGGGCTCACGCGCAAACTGGATGATCGGGGAAACCCAGGGCTGTTTCGTGGCCGTGCGCGCATCGGAACCCGAGACGGGTTCGACCGGTACGGCACAGGAGCCTGCGGTCTGTCAAGGCGATCTGAGCGTTCAGCCGGTCGCGGGCAACGCGGGGCAGATACTGGTTGGATGGAGCTTGAACGGCATGTCCGATGGCAGAGCACCGGGCGCGCTTAGCTTGTCATTGGCCCCCGACGGTGGCGAGGGCATCGTGCTGCCTGCGCTCGCGGTCCATCGCGCCGATGTGCTCACCCATCTGTCTGAGCCACGACCGCTGGTGCTGGGTCTCTCCAGGGTTCTGCCTGCGCCCCTCGCTGCTGGCCGCTATTCCGCTCGATTGACCCGTCTGTGGGGCGCTGAGCGTGTGGTGTGTCGCTTTGATCGACCCGTTGTTGTGCCTGCCGCGCAGTGAATCGCAACTGATGAGCGTTGGCCGGCGGCTTCGCGGCCTGCGTGACCTGCGCGACGCGACACGCATGTAAGACTTGCGCTTTCATCGAGGCAATGTCAATGGCTGTGACACTAGGAAGTTCGCTTCGTGGTGCTTCAGCCCCGACTAGCTTCGTGTGGACAGCGTCGCGCGTAATCTGGTCTCATACGACCGGTTCGCGTGCCGCTCGGCTGCGCTCTGAGTACCGTTTGGGGAAGCCATCCTGCATGAGGGCGAGCAGCTCAACGGTTGAGGCGGTGCGCGTGGCCTGCGTGGCCCGCCGCTTGGCCCAGGCCCGAGGCAGGCCTCGCCAGGCATCGCGCTTGGCTCGCCAGATAGGAGCACCGCGTCCACGCATCGCGAAGACCAACAGACTGACCAGCGTCAGCGCCAGATGGGCGGGGATGTAGAGCCATAGCAGCGCAGCGGGCATGTTGCGCACCCAGGTCCAGACCAGGTTGCGGTGGCCGTGATAGATCTGGAAGTCGCTGTGCCGACCCACGACACCTGAGCCAATGTGAACGGCAATCGAGTCCGGCACGTAGAGGCTTCGGTGGCCGAGTAGACGGGCGCGAAAGGCGAGGTCGACATCTTCCACGTAGCAGAAGAAGTCTTCATCAAAGCCGCCGGTGTCCTGAAACACCTCGCGGCGGTAGAGCGCTGCTGCTGCGCAAGGCGCGAAGATTTCGCGAGCATCGAGAAACTTGCCCGTGGCTGCCTGGCCATGCCCGACGCGCCAGGGTACGCCCCATACATGGTAGGCGTCACCCGCACCATCCAGGACCATTCCGGCCTCATCGGCCAGCAGACGACTGCTGAACAGACTGAATTGCGGATGGGCGCGCGCTGCAGTCACCAGGCGCTCCAGCCAGTCAGGTCTAGCCACTGCATCAGGATTTAAAAGCGCCACCCAGCGCGCCGAACCTGCCTTACGCAGGGCGAGGTTGTTGCCTGCAGCAAAGCCAAGATTGCCAGGCGAGCGGATCACGTGCACCCAAGGGTAGGTCACCTCTAGTCCGTCGACCGAGCCGTCGGTGCTGGCGTTGTCGACCACCACGGTACGAAAGTCGCGAAACTGTTGCTGTTGCAGCGAGTCCAGGCAGGCGCACAGCATGGCACCGCCGTTGAAATTCACGACGATCACGAGAACGGAGGGATCGCTAGGGGCGGGCAGGGGCAAGGCGGATAAAGGCGCGTTTGGCGTTGACAAGGCGGACAGGGAGGGTCGAGCACAGGAACCGCATCGATTTTACCCGGCAGCCTGTCAGCGAGATGGGCGTTCGGTCAGGGAAGACATCCACTTGCAGGCCGGAGAGTGGTACAACCTGCGCTGGCCCGATGCCGACCCCTTCACGAACGGACCTACTTCTTATGACCGCTCCTGCTGCCCACCTTTCCCCCTCCATCTTCAAAGCCTACGACATCCGAGGCATCGTCGACGGTGATCCCTCGAAGGTCACCCTCACGGACGCAGCCGCGCAAGGCGTAGGCGCCGCGCTCGGCCTAATTGCCAAGTCCCAGAACATCCCCGCCATCGTGGTCGGTCGCGACGGCCGCTTGTCCGGCCCGCGCCTGATCGACGCCCTGACCAAGGGCATCAACTCGGCTGGCATCGAGGCGATCGACATCGGCATGGTGCCCACGCCGGTCGTGTACTACGCCACAGTGCTCACTGGCACCGGCTCGGGCGTGGCCGTCACCGGTAGCCACAACCCGCCCGAGTACAACGGCCTGAAGATGATGATGGGCGGCAAGACGCTCTATGGCGACGACATCACTGGGCTGTACAAGGCGATCGTTGATCCTGCCTTTGCAGGCCGGCTCAATGCCAATGCACCGCGTCGGGTGACCCAGCGCGATGTCACGGCCGAGTATCTCGCCAAGATCCTGGGCGATGTGAAGCTCGCGCGCCCCATGAAGATCGCGATTGACTGCGGTAACGGCGTGGCTGGCGCACTCGCCCCACAGCTCTTCAAATCGCTGGGCTGCGAGGTGACCGAGCTCTTCACCGAGGTGGATGGCAACTTCCCCAACCACCATCCCGATCCGGCACATCCCGAAAACCTTCAGGACTTGATCCGCTGTTTGAACGAGACCGACTGCGAAATCGGCCTGGCCTTCGATGGCGACGGCGACCGGCTGGGCGTGGTCACCAAGTCCGGACAAATCATCTGGCCGGACCGCCAGCTGATGCTCTATGCGCAAGACGTGCTGGCGCATCGCCCGGGCGGCCAGATCATCTATGACGTGAAATGCACCCGCAATCTCGCCAGCTGGGTGCGCAAGCACGGTGGCACGCCGCTCATGTGGAAGACCGGCCACTCGCTGATTAAGGCCAAGCTCAAGGAAACCGGCGCACCGCTGGCCGGCGAAATGAGCGGGCACGTGTTCTTCAATGACCGCTGGTACGGCTTTGACGATGGCCTGTACACCGGTGCGCGTCTGCTCGAAATTCTGTCACGTTCGGCCAACCCCAGCGCCGTACTCGAAGCGCTGCCTGATGCCAGCGCCACGCCTGAGCTGCACATTCACACCGCCGAGGGCGAGAACTTCAAGCTAATCGACGCGCTCCAGCGCAACGCCAAGTTCGAGGGCTCCGATGAAGTCATCACCATTGATGGCGTGCGGGTGGAATATCCCGACGGCTTTGGCCTGGCCCGCGCCTCGAACACTACGCCGGTGGTGGTGACACGTTTTGAGGCCGACAACCCGCAGGCGCTGGCTCGGATTCAGGCGGCGTTCAAGGCGGCGATCAGCGCAGTGGCGCCGGGGGCGAAGGTGCCGTTTTGAGGATGAACTAGGACACCCAGTCTTCCATTCTCAATCCACTGATTCGCGAGAATTCCCGCTGGTTGTGAGTGACCAGCGTGGCATCCAGTGCCAGCGCATGTGCCGCAATCCAGAGGTCATTGCCGCCGATGGGCGTGCCGCGCTCCTTGAGCAAGGCCGCTTGTTGCGCATAGTGATGGCAGATGCCGGAATCGGTGGGGTATTTCACAGAGATTTCGCGCGCCAACAGTTCCAGCTGACGCAAGACTTCCGGCTTGCGCATGCTCCGCTCAGCACCCTTGAGCAGTTCGGCCCAGCTGACAAAAGACATGCATAACCCGTCGTCTGACGACAACTGATCAACGCGTGCGGCGACGTTTGCAGGTCGACGTTTGATCAAGTAGATCAAAGTATCGGTATCCAGTAGGAATTTCACAGCGGCTCGCGGTCTTGGATAGGCAGCGGAGTTGCGCGGTCGTCTTGCAATGCTTCGATGAAGTCGTCGTCGAACTGTTCGAGTGCCTTGAGTAATGCGGTTCCGCGCTTCACTGTGATCGGTCGCAGGATCAGTTCCCCCCGCTTGTTACGAGAAATGATGACCCGATCGGTGCTGAGCCGAAATTCAGCCGGTATGCGTACGGCTTGACTGTTGCCGTTATTGAAAACTCGGGTTGTGCGTTCAGACATGGGGCAGGCGCATCAATTGATGTGTGTACATTAATCTATGCACACTACGCCTGTGTGGGTGGTTGTGCAAGGGTCTATATCGCAAGACCTAAGCCCTCCACCCTCCGCCTGTAAACTCGCCCCTCAATTCTCAACCCAATCCCATCGTGCATATTCCCGAAGCACTCGACGACCACAGCCCTGATCCGGAGCATGACCCCGGCTCGGTCAGTCCGTGGCAACGGGAGTACGCAGCCTTTATCGCCGAATACAATGCGTTGATTGAGGAAGAAGGGCTGCCTCTGGAAGCTTGGCGAAGTTTCTGAGGCGGGTGGTAGTACCTTCAATGCGTAAGCTCTACTCCCTCGCCTGGCTCCTCGCCACCCCGCTCGCCATGGCCTATCTGCTGTGGCGATCGATCCGTCAGCCGGCCTATCGTGCTCACTGGACTGAGCGCTTTGGCTGGCATCCGCGCAGGGCGGGCTCACAGTCCCTGATCTGGCTGCATGCGGTCTCAGTAGGCGAGACCCGCGCTGCGCAGCCGCTGGTCAAAGCGCTGGCAGCGAAGTACCCGCAGGCTCATCTGCTGATCACCTGCATGACACCCACTGGGCGCGAGACGGCCCGCGAGCTGTTTGCCAAGCCCCTGGGCGAGCGCTTTCATCAGGCCTATCTGCCTTACGACCAGGCCGGCGCGCAGCGCCACTTTCTCAAGGCCTGGCGACCGCAGGTAGGGCTGCTGATGGAAACCGAGTTGTGGCCCAACCTAATGGCCGCCGCCACTGAAGCGAATGTGCCGGTGGCGCTGGTGAGCGCCCGTCTGTCTCAGAAGTCGCTTGAACGCGGCTTGCGTCAGCGCGCTCTGATCGTTCCGGCTGCACAGCAGCTGTCCTGCGTGCTGGCGCAGTCTGAAGGTGATGCGTCTCGAATTGCCCAACTGGGTCGGCCGGTTGACGCCATCACCGGCAACCTGAAGTTTGACAATTCCCCCGATGCTGCACTGCTTGATCGCGGCCGTGGATGGCGGGCGCGCATCGGGCGGCAGGTGGTGCTGGCGGCAAGCACGCGCGACGGCGAGGAGGCATTGTTGCTTGAGGTCTGGCGCCGTCGGTTCGACCGGGTGGGGCCTGCTGCAGCTCAGTCATCAACGCAGACCCAATCGCCTCTGCTCGTCATCGTCCCCCGCCATCCGCAGCGCTTCGATACGGTCGTCCGCGAAACCGAAGTGACCGGCCTGCGGGTTGCACGCCGTGCGGCCCTCGATGACCCGCAATTCGATGCGTCATCAATCGATGTGCTCATCGGCGATTCAATGGGCGAGATGGATGCCTGGTACGCGCTGGCCGAGGTCACCCTGATGGGCGGTTCATGGCTGCCCTTTGGTTCGCAGAATCTGATCGAGCCCTGCGCGGTCGGCTGTCCGGTGCTGCTCGGCCCCAGCACTTTCAACTTTGCCGATGCGGCTGCCGGCGCAATCGCTGCGGGCGCAGCCGTGCAGTGTCAGATGATCGATGTGGCCATCGACTCGGCCCTGGCTCTGTTGCGCAATGAGCCTAAGCGATCAGGCATGGCCAAAGCGGGTGCAGCCTTTGCCGCTGAGCACCGAGGTGCGACCCAGCGTACGATGGCTGCGCTTGAATCGATATTGAGCGTGGTTGGCCAAGCCGACCAATTAAGGCAAGATCGGCGAACACCATGAATACGCTCAGGCAATGAACGAAATCATTTTCATCGTTGAAGACGCCCCGGAAGGGGGATGGACGGCACGAGCGCTGGATCATTCGATATTCACGCAGGGCGAGGAAGTGGCGACCTTGCATGAGAGCGTGCGCGACGCTGTTCGATGCCATTTTGACGAACTGGAATCGCCGCGAGTCATTCGACTTCACTTTGTCCGTGACGAGGTCATCACCGCGTGAAATTGCCGCGGGCCCTCCAGAACTCACTCGAATGCTGTTCGATTGAGATGTCTATCGTGGCGCCCTCGGCACCGCCCCCCGACCGCCCCTGACGCCGGTATCAACCGGCGAAGTCGGCTTCGCATCAATCGGCACTGAACCGGTCGATCCCGCCGCCCCACCAGAACTCGACCCCACCGGGAACGGCGCACCACTGCGCATAACGCCCACCGCTGGCGCACGCGGCGGCTCGAGCAGTGCATTGACTCGCGCCACTTCGGGTTCGAGCAAATCTGCAGTTGTATTGCGCAGCCTCAGGCTGTTGAGCAGCACGTCATAGCGGGCGCGCGCCAGATCACGCTGGGTCGAGAACAACTGCTGCGCCGCATTGAGCACGTCAATGTTGATTCGCACGCCCACCTGATAGCCCAGCTGGTTCGATTCCAGCGCCAACTGACTCGACTTCTCTGCTGCAGTGAGCGCACGGACCTGTTCGATTCCGCTGCGCACACCCAGGAAGGTTGTACGTGCGCTCTGCTCGGCAACTCGCCGGGCACTTTCGATGTCGTATTCACTCTTGGCCTGCAGCGAAATCGCTTCGCGCACCCGCGCACTGACTGCACCGCCCTGATAGATCGGCAGCGCAAATTGCAGTCCGACCGTGCCGAACTGATTGCGCACGCCGACTAGATTTGCCGCGGTTTGTGCATTGGTGCTTCGACCCGCCACCACCTGCGAGACCAGATCCAGCGTCGGCAGATGCCCTGCGCGCTGGCGCTCGATCTCCCGCTTGGCAATCTCTGCAACCAGCTCTGCCTGGCGCACAGCGAAGTTCTGCTCGCGAGCCAGCTGCGCCCATTCGCCTTCGCGGGCTGCATCCGGCGCGGTCACATCGATTCCCTGCCGAAGCGTATTGAGCTGGTCGACCCGCTTGCCGGTCAACTGGGCCAGCAGGGCCTTCTTGACCTGAAGGTCGTTGGTGATCGCGACTTCCTGTGCACGGGTGAGGTCGAGTCGGGACTGCGCCTCCTGCTGGTCGGTGATCGTCGCGGTGCCGACCTCGAAGTTGCGGCGGGCCGACTCGAACTGCTCAGAAAATGCGCCTTTTTGCGCCTGCACGACCGCCAGAGAGTCCTGAGCTGCCAGCACATCGAAGTACGCGGTGGCGACCCGCACCACCAGGTCTTGCTCGGCCTGTAGCCATTGCAAGCGGGCGATCTGCGCGTTCAGTTCGCTTTGCGCGAGCACCTCGTTGTTGGCCGGCCGATAGACCGGCAGATTGGCCTGCAGGTTCACCGACTGACCGTCATAGAAGCGCTGGTCGGTGAGCGTGGTGTTGGTCACGTTGAAATTGCCCGCCGCATTCGCATTGACGCTGGGCAACAGCCCGGCACGCGCCTGAACAATCCGCTCGCGCACTGCGAGCTCATTGAACTTCGCCCCGGTGACGAGGGGATCAATCTCGATGGCGGACTTCACCGCCTCAAGCAAGTCCATGCCATGGGCAGGGTGGGCCGACAGGGTAAAGGCGGCCATCAGGGCCGTGCAGATCAGGCGGGGCGACATCCGGACTCCGGGGGGTTCAATTGCCAGGGTTTCAATACGTCGGGAACGCCGGATCGACCGACCGAGCCCAGTCATCGATGCCGCCATCCAGGTTCAGGACCTGTCCGTGGCCACGGCTCTCCAGAAACATCGCAACCCGCAGACTGCGCATGCCGTGGTGGCAGATGCACACCACCGGCCGTTCTGTGTCGATCTGGTCGATCCGTGCAGGCACTTCGCCCATGGGGATGGTGATCGATCCGGGCAGCACGCACTGCGCGATTTCCCAGGGCTCCCGGACATCGAGCAGTTGCGGGGCAGGGCGGCTGGGATCGGCCAGCCACTGGGCGAGTTGCGGTGCACTCAGAACGTCCATGATCGTTGGCGTAAGAATCAGAAAGTGAAGGTCTCGCGCGCTTTAAAGCCACGCAGAGGGCGGGTCACGGTCTCGAACAGCCGCTCATGGCTGAAGGCGCCACTTGCCCCGCGCGTGATCACTTCAGCCTTCATCACCGGCAAACGCCCCACGATCGCGGCCAACCGCCCGCCTGGATTGAGCCGTGCAAGCAGCGACTCGGGCACTTCAGGCACCGAGCCCGACAACACGATCACGTCGTACATCGGCAGCGCTTCATGGTCGCGCGAGCCATCGGACTGGCGCACCGTCACATTGCTGATTCCGGCGCGGGCCAGATTCTCGCTGGCAAAACGGGCCAGTTCCGGCAGGATTTCCAGGGTATCGACATGCCGCGTGCGGTGCGCCAGCAAGGCGGCCATGTAGCCCGAGCCGGTGCCGATCTCCAGCACGCTTTCGTGCCGCTTGACATGCAGTTCCTGCAGCAGCCGGGCCTCGACCTTCGGTGCCAGCATCACCTCGCCAGTGTGCTTGCCCGAAACCGTGAGTGGCACTTCCATGTCGACAAAGGCCATTGCCGCCAGCTCCATGGGCACGAAGCCTTCCCGCGGAACCGCGGACATCAGGTCGAGAACATCCTGATCAAGCACATTCCAGGGGCGAATCTGCTGTTCGACCATGTTGAACCGGGCGCGTTCGATGTCCATGCGGACTCCGTCATGCAAGGGGGTGAGTCGACGATTCTAGCGGCTGATCGGCGCTCGGGTCGGGGCTGCGCCCGAAAATGCGCGCAACGCCATCATCGAGCAGCGCATACAGGACCGGCACGACCAGCAAGGTCAAAAGGGTCGAGGCGATCACGCCGCCGATCACCGCATGAGCCATTCCGGCGCGCTGCTCGGAGCCTTCGCTGGTGGAAATCGCCAGCGGGATCATGCCGAAGACCATCGCGAGTGTGGTCATCAGGATCGGGCGCAGCCGCACTTGAGCCGCCTGCAACAGCGCTTCAGCGCGGGCCGCGCCTTCGCGTCGCCGCTGGTTGGTGTAGTCGATCAGCAGGATCGCGTTCTTGGTGACCAGACCCATCAACATGATGAAGCCGATGATCGAAAACATGTTCAGGGTCGAGCGCCAGGCCAGCAGCGCGATCATCACGCCGATGAGAGACAGCGGCAGCGACGCCATGATCGCGACCGGCTGGATGAAGCTGTGGAACTGCGACGCAAGGATCATGTAGATGAAGATCACCGCCAGCAGCAGCGCCTGGACCGCATAACTGAAGCTTTCCTGCATGTCCTTGGTGGCACCGCCGGTCACGAAGGCATAGCCCGGAGGCAGCTCGATGGACTTGAGCCGCTTTTGCACTTCGAGTCCGACCGTGCCGGTTGCCGCACCACTCACATTCGCGGTGACATTGACCTCGCGGGTGAGGCTCTTTCGATTGATCTGGGTCGGGCCTTCTGTGGCCTCGAGCCTCGCCACCTGGCGCAGCGGCACCATGCGGGGTGCGCCACTCGCATCGAGTTGCGCCGATGCGATCGTCAATCGGCCCATGTCCTCGATGCCTTCGCGCGCTTCACGTGGCAGACGAATCCGCACGTCGTAGTTCTCATCATCCGGCGCCTTCCAGGTTGAGGCGACTTCTCCTGCCAGCAAGGGCCGCAAGGAGGCGCCGATTTGCGCCACTCCAAGGCCGAGGTCGGAGGCCAGACTGCGGTCGATGGTGACCGCGACCGTGGGCTTGGCCGGCTTGGAGCTGGTGTCCAGATCGACAATGCCGGGGATCTGCCGCATCTCGTCCATGGCACGCACAGCCAGCACCTCGAGTTGCGCCTGATCCGGCCCTTGAATACTCACATCGATTGGCTTGCTGCCGAAGGAGCTGGGCACACCGACATTGGTCACGGTGACCCCGGCAATTTGAGACAGGCGCTCGCGCACCAGCGGAATCAGCAATCTGGCATGGTTGGCGCGTTTCGCACGATCGACCAGCCTCAGATAGACGGTCACATAGTTCTTGCCCTGCAGTGCGCCCGTGTTGATCGTGGCGTAGCCAAACACCACTTCAGGCATCTCGCGCAATGCGGCATCGACCTGCCGTGCTTTTTCCGCGCTCAGGTCGAGAGACGAGCCAACCGGTGTGTAGAACTGTACGAAGAGCTCGTTGTTATCGGCCTGCGGCACGAATTCGGATCCGATGCTGCGTCCGATTCCCAGCGCCGCCACCAGCGACAGCACGGCACCGAGCAGAGTCAGCCAGCGATGCGACAGGCCCCAGCGCAGGATCGCGACATAGCCGTTTTCCAGACGCCGCATCATGCGATCGAAGGCCCTGAGCAAGCGCGCGATGGGCCCCCTGCCGCGCGCCCCTTCAGCATCCGGGTCGTTCCAGACCGCCGAGAGCATTGGGTCGAGTGTGAAGCTGATGAACATCGACAGCAGCACTGCAAAGGCCACTGTCATGCCGAACTGTTTGAAGAAACGGCCTATGATGCCGCCCATGAATCCCACCGGCAAAAAAACCGCAACGATGGTCAGCGTGGTGGCCGTCACCGCAAGCCCGATTTCGGCCGTGCCGTCCAGCGCAGCCTGACGGTGATGCTTGCCCATCGCCTGATGCCGCACGATGTTTTCGCGTACTACGATCGCATCATCGATCAGCAGCCCCACGCAAATCGACAGCGCCAGCAGCGTCACCACATTGATGGTGAAGCCCATGGCGTACATCACCAGGAATGTGCCCAGCAGCGAGATCGGCAGCGTGAGCCCGGTGATGACCGTCGAGCGCCATGACGACAGGAACAGAAAGACGATCGCCACGGTGAGCAGCGCGCCTTCGATGATGCTGCGCTTGACACCCGCCACCGAATTGCGAATCGAGGTGGACTGGTCGCGCACCACCGAGATCTTCACGTCATCCGGCAACTGTTTGCCCAGCGCCTCGACGATCCGCCTGACCTCATCGACCACTGCGATGGTGTTTTCACCCTGCGACTTGATGATGTCGAGCGAAATCGCCCGCTCGCCGTTGACCAGGGCCATCGATTCCAATTCTTCCTGGCCATCGATCACCGTGGCCACCTGAGACAGGTAGACCGGCTGATTGCCTCGGCGGGCCACGACAATGCGATCAAAATCCGCCACTGACTCCAGGCGGCCTCGGATCTGCACCGCCTGCTCGCGATCCTTCGTGATCACCGTGCCAGCCGGCAATTGCTGATTCTCGTTGCGCAGGGCGTTGAGGATCTGATCGACGCCGACTCGAAGCGCCTCCATCTCGGCCGGCCGGATGACGACCTGCACCTCGCGTTTGACGCTGCCCACCACGGTGACCCGACCCACGCCGCGTGCATTCTCGATGCGCCGCTTCACCACCTGATCCGCCAGTGCGGTCAGCTCTCGGGCATTGCGGCTGGGCGATCGCAAGGCCAGCGAGACGACCGGCTGGTCGTCCGGGTTGAAGCGCGAGATCACCGGTTCCTTGACTTCGCGCTTGAACACCGACTTTACGATCGACACTTTCTCGCGAACATCCTGTGCCGCGCGCGCTGGATCCATGGTCAGGTCGAATTCGATGATGACGACCGAGGAGCCCTCGTAGGAGCGGCTCGACAGCCTGTTAATGCCGCTGATCGTATTGACCTGTTCCTCGATCTTGCGGGTCACATCGGTTTCAACGATCTCGGGTGCTGCACCCGGATATTCGGTGCTGACCACCACCACCGGAAAGCTGATGTCAGGAAATTGGTCGACCGACAGCCGCTGATACGAAAACAGCCCCAGCACCACGAAGGCCAGCATCATCATCGTGGCCAGCACCGGGTTGTTGATCGAAACTCGTGTGAACCACATGGTCGAAGGTGTGCAGCGGGTGGGTGTCGAGCCGGCGGATCAGGTCAGCGCGATGGCTGGACAAGACCGGAGGAATTACCGCGGCCCGGTGTTGCAGGCGCAGGGATCACCTTGACGGGTGCACCGGTTCTCAGGCGCCCGAGATTGGCAGCAACGATCTGCTCACCCGCACGCAGGCCACTGCGAATCTCGACCCAGGCCTGCCCATCTTCGGAATCGTCCCGAAGACCCGTGGAGACTTCCCGCTCACGCAGGATGCCGTCGGTCATCACATAGACGAAGGTGCGGGCCGCAGAGTCACGGATCGCTGCAGCGGGTAGCGCCAACACGGCCTCGCGCGATTCGACCACCAGCCGGCCTTGCGCGAAGAGCCCCGCGCGCACGGATGGGTCGCGGTTCTGCAGTGCAATGTAGACCGGCACAGAACGGGTACCCGCCTGCGTGGACGGCGCGATTCGTACGATCTGGCCAGTCTGTCTGCGCGAAATGCCCTCGATCTGCAGCATCACCTGCTGCCCGATCCGAACTGATCCGATCTCGGATGCCGGAACAGGCGCTTCGATTTCCATGCGCACCAGATCGACAATCGACAGCACCCGCCCATCGATGGGCAATTTTTCGCCGGGTTGGGCAAAGCGTTCCGCCACCACGCCATCGATCGGGGCAATGAGTTGGGCGTCGCCCAGCGACTTTCTGGCCAGCGCCAGTTGGGCCGCGGCGGCATCGCGGTTGGCGACAGCCACTTCCCAACCCGATCGGGCCTGATCGAGTGCACTCTGCGAAACGAAGTTGCGGTCTTTGAGCTGGCTGGTGTTGTCCAGGTTACGCCGCGCCTGGGCAAGCTGCGATTCGGCGGCCGTCAGCTGGGCCTGGCGCTCGGTGACGCGCACCTGATATTCGGTGGGTTCGATGCGCCCGAGCACCTGCCCCTTGCGAACCGCATCGCCTTCGCGAACAGCGAGGTCACGCAGATCCCCCGCCACCCGGGCCTTGACGACGGTCTGATCGGTCGGGCGCAGCGAGCCGGTCAGCGGAATGCTTCGGGTCATGGCCCGCGGCGCAAGCGTCAACAGGTCGGTGGCTGCGAACTCGATGACGGGCGTCGGCGCGGCCGAGGCCTTCGAAGCAGCGTCTTGAGCTGATGCCGCAGTCGATGAGGACGAGCCGCGCGAGCCCAGCAGCATCCATGTGCCAAGCGCCAGCAACGCGATCACGATCGCAACGAGTAGGGGTTTTTTCATGGGCGCGCGCAGTATAAACGGGCCGGGCCGGTTGACTTCGACTCGCATCCGTCGGTCGGGCAGTGCATCATCGCGTCTGCGCGTTGCAGTCTCAGCGCGCTCTCAGCTCATCGCATCCCAACAGGTTCCACGATGGATCTATCCGTTCCCAGACGCGATTTCGGCCCGGTCACCGTTTTCTTCGGAGAGAAGAACGGCAAGTATCCCGATGGCAATCAATTGCTGGTGCGTGGGGGCGACACGATCGCGGTGTTTGATTCGCCGCTGGTTGCCAATCGCATCGGCGCTGAATTCGACGAGGCCGACCTGTGCATCCTGGGCCATGTGCATGAAGATCACATCACCGGCCTGCATCGGATTCCGGGTGCTGCGGTGCATGCGCACGAGGCCGACATCGATGCGGTGCGCAGCTGGGACGGGTTGGCTCGTCACTATGGGTACGGCGAGCAGGCGCTGCTCCAGATGAAGGCCAAGGTCGAAGCCGACTTTCATTTTCATCCAAGGCCGGATGCGCAGGCCTATCGCGACGGTGCCAGCTGGGATCTGGGCGGCGGCGTGACCGTGCAGGCCATTCATATGCCCGGCCACACTTCGGGGCATTGCGTGCTGCTGATCGAGCCGGTGGGTGTGGCCTTCATCGGCGACATCGATCTGTCGGGCTTTGGTCCCTATTACGGTGACGGCACTTCGAGTCTGGCGCAGTTCAGACAGACCCTGAAGCGGGTGGCTGATGTGCCCGCCTCGGTCTGGGTGACCTCTCATCACCGCGGTGCAGTCACCGAGCGCAGCGAGTTCCTGAGCGCATTGTCGGCCTTTGCCGCGAAGATCGATCAGCGCAGTCAGACACTGCTCGAGCGCCTGGCCACCGAGCCGAAATCGCTTGATGAACTGGTTCGCCAGCGCCTGCTATACCCCGTTGATTATCAGGAACTGTGGGTCGATTTCGTCGAGCGACGAACCATTGCCCAACATCTGGACGAGTTGCTCACCGAGGGCCGAATCGAGCGTCTTGAAGGCGAACGCTTCCTGAAGCGCAGCTGATCCCCCTTGCGCAGGACGCGTTCAGCGCGCCGCAGCGCCGTTCTCTGATACCCTGCGCCGATTGTCAGGGGTCCCGGTGCAGGCGGCGCAGTCGGCTGGTTCCGGGTGAGACACACCCTCCGAATCTCATATGAACGCAAATCCCAAATTCATCGCGGCTGACGCCGCTGTCGACGCTGCTGCGATTTCCCCGCTGCCGAATTCGCGCAAGGTGCACGTAACCGGTTCACGGGCCGACATTCTCGTGCCAATGCGAGAGATCAGCCAGGCCGACACGCCGGCGGGCATGGGTCACGAGCCGAATCCGCCGGTTTTCGTGTACGACACCAGCGGTCCCTATTCCGATCCGGCCGCGACGATCGACATCCGCAAGGGATTGCCCGCGCTGCGAGCTGCCTGGATTGCAGAACGAAACGACACCGAGCAACTGAGCGGGCCGAGCTCGGCCTACGGGCGTGAGCGTCTGGCTGACGCCGAACTGGCTCAACTGCGCTTTGACCTTGCGCGTGCGCCGCGTCGGGCCCGGGCTGGCGCGAATGTCACTCAGATGCACTATGCCCGCCGTGGCATCGTGACCCCCGAGATGGAGTTCGTGGCCATCCGCGAAAACCTGCGTCGTGCCGAGTACATCGAATCGCTTCGGGCAGCCGGGCCGACCGGTGCACGCATGGCGGATCTGCTGGGTCGTCAGCATCGCGGCGAGTCTTTTGGTGCGGCGATTCCGGCCGAGATCACGCCGGAATTCGTGCGCAGCGAAGTTGCCCGCGGGCGCGCCATCATCCCGGCCAACATCAATCACCCCGAAACCGAGCCGATGATCATCGGGCGCAATTTCCTGGTGAAGATCAACGCCAACATCGGCAACTCGGCGGTGACTTCGTCGATCGGCGAGGAAGTCGAGAAGATGACCTGGTCGATTCGCTGGGGCGGCGACACTGTCATGGACCTCTCGACCGGCAAGCACATCCATGAAACCCGCGAGTGGATCGTGCGCAATTCGCCGGTGCCCATTGGCACGGTGCCGATCTATCAGGCACTCGAGAAAGTCGACGGCAAGGCCGAGGACCTGACCTGGGAGATCTTCCGCGACACGCTGATCGAGCAGGCCGAACAGGGCGTGGACTACTTCACCATCCATGCTGGCGTGCGCCTGCCCTACATCCCGATGACCGCAAAGCGCATGACCGGCATCGTCTCGCGCGGCGGCAGCATCATGGCCAAGTGGTGCCTGGCCCATCACCGCGAGTCCTTCCTGTACGAACGCTTTGAAGAGATCTGCGAGATCATGAAGGCCTATGACGTGGCCTTTTCGCTTGGCGATGGCCTGCGTCCTGGCTCGATCTACGATGCCAACGACGACGCCCAATTGTCCGAACTGCGCACCCTCGGCGAACTCACCCAGGTCGCCTGGAAGCACGATGTGCAGGTGATGATCGAAGGGCCCGGCCATGTGCCGATGCAGCTGATCAAAGAGAACATGGAGCTGCAGCTGCGGGATTGCCACGAGGCACCGTTCTACACACTGGGGCCGCTGACCACCGACATCGCACCAGGCTACGACCACATCACCAGTGCGATCGGCGCGGCTCAAATCGGCTGGTATGGCACCGCCATGCTGTGCTATGTGACGCCCAAGGAGCATCTGGGTCTGCCCAACAAGAAAGACGTCAAGGACGGCATCATTGCGTACAAGATCGCAGCGCATGCCGCCGATCTGGCCAAGGGCCATCCGGGTGCTCAGATCCGCGACAACGCCCTGTCCAAGGCTCGATTCGAGTTCCGTTGGGCCGACCAGTTCAATCTCGGTCTGGACCCTGACACCGCCAAGGATTTTCACGACGAGACCTTGCCCAAGGACTCGATGAAGACTGCGCATTTTTGCTCGATGTGCGGGCCGCACTTCTGTTCGATGAAGATCACACAGGATGTGCGCGACTACGCCGAGAAGTCCGGTGTGACGGCTGAGCAGGCGCTCAAGCAGGGCATGCAGGAAAAGGCGGTGGAGTTTGTTCGCAAGGGCAGCGAGATCTACGGCAAGGTCTGAGGTCTGCGCGAAGCGGGCGCGATACGCTCCGGTTCAAGCCATGCTGTTGTCGGCGGGCATGCGGCTTGCCCTGTAAGACTTCGGGAACGTCATCCGGCCTTCCCAGGTCTTTTCAGGATGTTCATATGAATCAGCAAGATCGCACCAACACAGGCGCTGCGCCTGCCCAGAAGCCTCAGCAGGGGCAGTCCACTCAATCCGGGTCTCAATCGAACCCCGCCAAACCGCAGCAGACTCAGGGCTCCCCTCAGGCTGGGGAATCATCGCAAAGCGGCAAACCCGCTGCGGCGGATGCGGCCAAGCGCGCTGACACGGCAGCCCGTCCGGGGCAGGCCGGGGGCGCAGGGTCGGGTTCCGGCGCTGGATCGGGCTCGTCGACTGAGCGCTGATACGCCCGCGCTGGCGATGCAGTGCCGCCCCGGTTGCGGGGCGTGCTGCATCGCGCCGTCCATCACCACGCCGATTCCCGGCATGCCTTTGGGTAAGCCGGCCGGCGTGGCGTGCATTCAGCTCGGGCCTGATCTGCAATGCCTCATCTTCGATCAACCCGAGCGGCCATCGGTGTGTTCGGGCCTGCAGCCCTCCTTTGAGATGTGCGGGTCATCCCGCACGGATGCGATCGCTTGGCTGACGGTGCTGGAGCGGGACACTCGGCCATCGTGACCTGACCGGCGCCCACCCGGCGCGTAGTGGCCTGGCCATCCAGGGGCCCAGAGTCCTGGGGTCATCAGGCGGCGAGTTAAGATTCGCGCAATGACCTTCCTGACCCGCCCATGAAACTGCGAACCCTGATCAGCTTGCTTGTGCTGGCCGCCTTGCTTGCTGCCGGCGGATGGTGGTGGTTCACTGCACGCGGCAATGCTGACCAACCTGCGCTGCGCAGCGGCAAGGTCGAGCGCGGCACACTCACTGCGGCCGTGGCTGCATCCGGCACGCTGGCGGCAACCGTTCAGGTGCAGGTCAGCTCGCAAGTCTCCGGGCAGATTCGCGATGTGCTGGCCGACTTCAATTCCGAGGTCAAAAAGGGGCAGGTGATCGCACGCATCGACCCTGAAACATTCGAGTACCGTGTTCGCCAGGCTGAGGCCGATGTCGAGGCCGCTCGGGCCCAGGTGGGGGTTCAGCAGGCCACGCTGGCTTCACGCAAGTCAGATCTTCTGAGGACCTCGATCAACCGCGACGAGGCGCGGCGCGACCTCGATCGCAAGGTCGATCTGGTCGAGCGCAATTTCATCTCGCCAGCCGAGCGTGACAAGGCGGCCTCGATCTTTCGGGCGCTCGAACAGGAAGTGGTCAGTGCAGCCGCACAAATCGACCTGGCTGAAGCACAAGTGCGCAACGCCCGATCAACCGTGCAGCAGCGTGAAGCCCAGCTGTCTCAGGCTCGGGTGGATCTGAGTCGAACCATCATCCGGGCACCGGTCGATGGCGTGGTGATCAAGCGTTCGATCGAGCCGGGGCAGACGGTTGCAGTCAGCCTGGCTGCACCCGAGCTGTTTCTGATTGCCCAGAACCTGCGCGATATGCAGGTCGAAGTGTCGGTCGATGAAGCCGAGGTCAGCCGACTGAGGGTTGGTCAGAAAGCAACGTTCACGGTCGATGCGTTCCCGGGCCGCACCTTCGAGGGTTCGGTCACGCAGGTTCGCAAGGCTGCGCTGAATGTGCAAAACGTCATCACCTACACCGCACTGGTGTCGGCACTCAATGAATCGCAAACCTTGCTGCCCGGCATGACGGCCAATGTCAGGGTGATCACCGATGTGCGCGAAAACGTGCTCAAGGTGCCCAATGCCGCCCTGCGCTTCAAGCCGCCCGGCTGGGTGGAGCCCCCCAAGGGCGAAGCCGGCAAGACCTCGATGCGGATGCCGGCTGCAGTGCAGGTGGCGTTCGAGACCCTGGTGCCCAGTGCCCAGGCTCAAGGCCAGGGCGGCGGTATCCAGGCCTATCGCGAGCGGCTTGAGCGCGAGTTGTCCCTGACCGATACGCAAAAGGCTTCGGTTGATGCAATTTTTGCCGGTATGCGTGACCGCTTTGCGGCACTGCGCGACATGGAGCCTGAGGAACGCCGCACGGCTTCGGAGAAGCTTCGCCGAGAGATGAGGGGACAGGTCGAGAAGCTGCTCGATCCGACTCAGAAAAAAACTTTTCTGGCGATCAATGCCGAAATCGATGCACGCCGCGCGGCCGCGCAGGCAGGTTCGGCGGGCGGTGCATCGGGCGCCGGCGCAAGCGGCGCGGCGGCGGCTTCGGTGGGCGCGGCGGCAGCCACTGCATCCGCTGCGACAGCGGCATCTGCCTCATCGGCTGGCGCCGCAAAGACCAGCCCGCCGGCAGCAGGCAGTCCACCTGCTGCGGCCTCGCCTGGCGAGGCGAGCGCAAAACCGCCTTCACCCTCCAGTGGACAAGCCAGTGGTTCGGGGAGCGCTCAGGGTGGAACTCAGGGTGGCGGTCAGTTGCGTGCCTTTCGCGAACGCCTCGAACGCGACCTGGCCTTCAGTGACGCTCAACGCACACAACTCGATGGCATCTTCTCGAGCATGCGCGAGCAGTTCGCAGCCGTTCGCGATGCGCCCGAGGCCGAGCGCCCCAAGCTGATGGAGCGCAATCGCGCCGAGATGCGTGCGCGCATCAACGACATCCTTGATGAAGGGCAAAAAAAGAAATATGCCGAGATCCTGGTCGAGCTGGCCGGGCGCAATGTCTCGCGAGGCCGTGTCTTCATTGCAGGGCCGGATGGTAAGCCGATGGCACTCGATCTGCGTCTGGGTCTGTCCGACGGCGTGACCACTGAGGTTATCGCCACGCTGGGTGACCGCAAGCTGCAAGAGGGCGATGAGGTGTATGTCGGCGTGGTGGGCGCTGCCAACAAGCCGGGGCCCGCGCCGCCGAGTCCGGGCCCGCGTCCGGGCGGCCCGCGCCTCTGAGCGGATTGCTGCGTCAGACATCATGGAACCCGCCAACCAAGCCGAGCCCGGCACAGCGAGCACGCTCGAGGCCCCACAACCGCTTATCCGGTGCGAGTCGCTGGCCAAGCGCTACGAGGTCGGGGGCGGCACGGTGCATGCTCTGCGCGAGCTGAGCCTGTCGGTCAAGGCGGGCGAGTTCGTTGCCGTGATGGGGCCCAGCGGATCGGGCAAGTCGACCTTCATGAACCTGGTCGGCTGTCTGGACCAACCCAGCAGCGGCCGGTATTGGCTGGCCGGCGAGCCGGTCGATAGCATGAACCGCGACCAGCTCGCAGCCATTCGCAACCGACGCATCGGCTTCGTGTTTCAGCAGTTCAACCTGCTGCCCCGCACCACCGCACAGGACAATGTCGAGTTGCCGCTGCTCTACGCGGGCGTGGCGCGCACCGAACGCCATGCCCGTGCGCTGCGGCGCCTGCAGCAGGTGGGGCTGGGCGAGCGGGTCGATCATCATCCGGCGCAACTTTCGGGCGGGCAGCAGCAGCGTGTCGCGATTGCCCGTGCGCTGGTCAATGACCCGCAACTGATCCTGGCCGATGAGCCCACCGGGGCGCTCGATTCGCGAACCAGCATCGAGGTCATGGCGCTGTTGCAGTCACTCAACCGAGAGGGCATCACCATCGTGCTGGTTACGCATGAAGCCGATGTCGCCGCGTTTGCCTCGCGCATCATCAGCTTCAAGGATGGGCGCGTGCTTCGCGATGCGACCAACGATCCGCTCGATGCGGCGGCCGAACTGGCCGCGCTCGAGCCGGCCGAAGGCTGATCAGCCAATCGGACCCGCGCATGGACTTGCTCTCGACCTTCCGAATTGCCCTGCGCGCGCTGCGCACCAACACGCTGCGCTCGATGCTCACCATGTTGGGCATCATCATTGGCGTGGCTGCGGTGATCGCAATGATTGCGGTGGGAAAAGGTGCGCAGACTCGCGTCGAGGAGCAGGTGCGCAGCCTGGGTTCCAACGTGATGGTGCTGTGGCCCTCGTCCAGTAATTCGGGTGGTGTGCGCAGCGGCACAGGCGGTGTGCAGACCCTGACCGAAGACGACGCCCGAGCGATAGCACTCGAAGTGCCAGAGGTGATGTTTGCCGCACCCACGCACCGCGCCTCGGGTCAGGTGGTGTTCGGCAATCAGAACTGGTTTGCAGCGGTCTACGGCGTGAACAACGATTTCTTTGATGTCCGCGAGTGGCCGCTGGTGGCAGGGCGATCCTTCGAGCCGGGCGAACTGGCCAGTTCGGGCAAGGTGATTATTTTAGGGCAGACCGTGGCGCGCCAGCTGTTCGGCGAGGACACGCCCTTTGAGGACATGATCGATCGCACAGTGCGGCTGCGCAAGGTGCCGCTGGTGGTGATCGGTGTGGCCGAGCGCAAGGGCCAAAGCGCGGTCGGGCAGGATCAGGATGATGCGGTGTTCGTGCCGCTGTCGACTGCCCGGACCCGCTTGTTCGGCATTGTTCAGGGCAAGTTGCGCCGGATCAATTCGATCTGGGTGAAGGTGCAGCCCGGCGAAGACATGAAGGCGGCTGAAGACGGCATCCGCACGCTTTTGCGCCAGCGTCATAAGCTGGCGCCTGGCCAGGACGACGACTTCACGCTGCGAAACCTCACCGAGATCATGCAGGCGCAGGAGGCCGCCAGCAAGGCGATGACCGCGCTGCTCGCCGCCATCGCTTCGGTGAGCCTGCTGGTGGGCGGCATCGGCATCATGAACATCATGCTGGTGTCAGTGACCGAGCGCACTCGCGAGATCGGCCTTCGCATGGCGGTGGGTGCGCGCGGTGGCGACATCCTGTCGCAGTTCCTGGTCGAGGCGGTCACCCTGTCGTGCATCGGTGGCGCGATCGGTGTGGTGCTGGGCATCGTGGCGGCTCAGTTGGTCGGCAACTCGGCCGGATGGCAAGTGCAGATCGAACCGCGCTCCGTGTTGCTGGCCTTCGGCTTTGCCGCGCTGATCGGGATCTTTTTCGGCTATTACCCTGCGCGAAAGGCCTCGAAGCTCGAGCCCATCGATGCGCTCCGATACGAGTGACTGAGCCATGGCATCGCGCATCCCTAATGTGCTGAGCATTGCCGGTGTCGATCCCAGTGGTGGAGCCGGCGTGTTCGCAGACCTCAAGGCCTTCGCTGCACTCGGCGCTTATGGCTGCGGCGTGGTGACCGCGCTGACCGCGCAGAATACTCAGGCGGTCACCGGTATCTCTCCGGTCGATGCCGATTTCATCCGCTTGCAGATTGACACCCTGTTCGCCGACCTGCGCATCGATGCCATCAAGATCGGCATGCTGGGCACCGCACCGATCATCCGGGCGGTTGCCGAAGGCCTCGCCCGCCCGCTGGCTGCTGGGCAGCCTGCGCATCGGGTTCATCGGGTCCTTGATCCGGTGATGATCGCCAAGAGCGGCGATGCGCTGCTCGAGCCGCAGGCAGTGTCGATGCTGATCGAAGCCGTGCTGCCGCTGGCGACCGTGCTCACGCCCAACCTGCCCGAGGCCGGAGTGCTGCTGCGTTCACGTGAACCGGAAACACTCGGCGAGATGCGTCGCGCCGCTGAGCGCCTGCGCCGCCTGATGTCCGATGACGGGCAACGCTGGGTGCTGCTCAAAGGTGGGCATCTGCAAGGTGATGCGATCGACCTGCTGCACGATGGCGATGTGATGATCGAGCTTTCTGCTCCGCGCATCGAAACCCGCAACACCCATGGCACGGGGTGTTCGCTGTCAGCTGCGATTGCAGCGCGCGCCCCGCAGACCGGCGACATGCCCGAGGCGGTGCGCGAGGCCAAGCGCTGGCTGACCGAAGCCATCCGGCACAGCAGTGAACTCAGCGTCGGACAAGGCCATGGCCCGGTGCATGCACTGCACAATCTGTGGGGACGCGGCGGGCGCTGACAGCAGCGTCACTGGAAACCGCTACCATCTCGCCTTCATTCAATCGGCGGGATCTTTACGTCCCGCGACCAGACCCCCATGGAATTTCTTCACGCTCTGCCTCTGCTGGTCAAGGCGGCGATTCTCGGTGTCGTCGAGGGTCTTACCGAGTTCTTGCCGATCTCCAGCACCGGCCACCTCATCCTGGCAGGCAGCCTGCTGGGCTGGCATGACGAGAAGGCCAAGGTCTTTCAGATCGCGATCCAGACCGGCGCGATGGCCTCGGTGGTCTGGTACTTCCGGCAGCGTATCGCCCGGGTGATCACCGGCTTGTTCTCCGACCGAACGTCGCAGCGATTTGCGATCAACATCCTGATCGCGTTCCTGCCGGCGGCCGTGCTTGGGGTGCTCTTTTCAAAGTACATCAAGGCAGTGCTCTTCAAGCCGGTGCCGGTGGCCATCGCATTCGTGGTGGGTGGCCTGATCATCCTGTGGGTTGAGCGCAAGCAGCGACGCAGCTTCCAGCGTGCTCGTATCGAACACATCGATCAGCTCAGCGCACTGGACGCACTCAAGCTCGGGCTGGCCCAGGCGGTGGCCCTCATTCCAGGCACCAGCCGATCAGGTGCGACCATCATCGGCGGCATGTTGTTCGGCATGTCGCGCAGTGCAGCCACCGAGTTCTCGTTTTTTCTGGCGATCCCCACGCTGGTCGGTGCCGGTGCCTATGACACCTGGAAATATCGAGACTTGCTGGGTGCCGATGACCTGCCGCTGTTTGCGGTGGGCCTGATCAGCGCATTCATCAGCGCGCTGGCCTGCGTGCATTGGCTGATCGGCTATGTCTCACGCAACGGCTTCGTGCCCTTTGCCTGGTATCGGATCGCCTTCGGTGTGCTGTTGCTGGTCACTGCCTGGACCGGCGTGGTTGATTGGTCTGAATGATTTGAAGCGGTCGCACTCGGCATCAGCGCTTATGGGCTCATCGCCCGCTCTGGGCGTCTTGCAGCAGGTCTTCGGTTACCCGGCATTTCGGGGACAGCAGGAGTCGGTCGTCGAGCACCTGGTGACAGGTGGTGATGCCCTCGTCCTGATGCCCACCGGCGCGGGCAAATCACTGTGTTATCAGGTGCCGGCGCTGGTGCGCGCAGGCACGGGGCTGGTCGTCTCGCCGCTGATCGCGCTGATGCAGGATCAGGTTGCCGCCTTGAGAGAAAACGGTGTGCGCGCCGAGTTTCTCAACTCGACGCTGGCTGTCGACGAGGTGCGGCGCATCGAGCGCGCCATGCGGGCCGGTGAGATCGATCTCCTGTATGTCGCGCCCGAGCGCTTGCTCACTGACCGCTGTCTGGCCCTGATCGAGTCGACGCCGATTGCACTCTTTGCGATCGATGAGGCGCATTGCGTATCGCAATGGGGGCATGATTTTCGCCCTGAGTACCTGGGCTTGTCGGTGCTGCACGAGCGCTTCCCGGATGTGCCGCGCGTGGCGCTCACCGCAACGGCGGACGCGCAGACTCGGCTGGAGATTCGCGAGCGGCTCGCTTTGCAGCAGGCCCGCGAGTTCGTTTCCAGCTTCGATCGCCCGAATATCCGTTACACCATCGTCCCGAAAGATGAGCCCCGTCGACAGCTGTTGGCCTTCATTCGCGCGGGGCACGAAGACGATTCCGGCATCGTCTATTGCGCCACTCGAAAGCGGGTCGATGACACTGCTGCCTGGCTGTCGGACCAGGGTTTCGATGCCTTGCCCTATCACGCGGGCATGGGTGCATCAGAGCGGGCTCACAACCAGTCGCGCTTTCTGCGCGAAGACCGGATCGTGATGGTGGCGACGCTGGCCTTCGGCATGGGCATCGACAAACCCGATGTTCGATTCGTCGCTCACCTCGATATGCCCAAGAGTGTCGAGGGCTATTACCAGGAGACCGGTCGAGCCGGTCGCGATGGCCTGCCCTCGCAGGCCTGGATGGTCTATGGCCTGCAGGATGTGGTGAACAATCGCCGGTTGATCGATGAATCGCCGGCAGATGAAGCCCACAAGCGCGTCTCTCGTGGCAAGCTCGATGCGATGGTGGGTCTGGCCGAAGCCGATGCCTGTCGTCGCGTGCATCTGTTGCGCTATTTCGGCGAGCCCAGCGAAGCCTGCGGCAACTGCGACAACTGTCTGAATCCGCCGCAGCGCTGGGATGCCAGCGAGGCGGCGCGCAAACTGCTCTCGTGCATCTACCGAATCCGGCAGTCCGGCGGAATTGGATACGGCGCGCATCATGTGATCGGTGTGCTCAGGGGCGAGCGCGAGGCCCGCATTCTGGAGCGCGGCCATGATCAGTTGTCGACCTTCGGTATTGGCGCCGACCTGGAGGCGGATGCCTGGCATGCGCTGTTGCGACAGATGGTCGCCAAAGGCCTGGTCGAGGTTGCCCACGAGCGCCATGGGGTGCTTGAACTCACCGAAGCCTCTCGGGCCGTGCTCAGAGCGCAAGAGCCGGTGATCGTTGCAAGGACCGTGAAGGCACCGCGGCCAAGGAAAGCATCGCGCACTCGAGGCGGCAGTGCGATGCGCCCGGAAGAGTCCGCTGCAAGTGCCCAGGGCCTGAGCGATGAAGCGGCCGCTCGCTTTGCCCGATTGCGGGTCTGGCGGCTGGATGCCGCACGGGCTCAGGGCGTCCCGCCGTACGTGATCTTTCATGATGCGCACCTGGCTGAGATCGCCCGGCGGGCGCCGCAGGATATCGATGAGCTGGGCCAGATCCCGGGTGTCGGCGCGACGAAACTGAAGCGCTATGGTGCGACGCTGCTCGACGCCTTGCTGCACCCGCAAAAGTCACATAAACTGACACAATCTTGAAAAGCGACGATCGGGGAAACCCTGTCCTGCGCTCTCAACACCCTGATTCAAATGATTGTTTTCGCCGCGCTCATGCGGCGTTGCTGGCAGACCGACCATGTTTCAGGAGTTCCTCCTCATCCTCGACGACGACCTGTTTGGCGCAGTGCGTCAGGTCATCGATCTGATCGCTGACTGGCTCTTCTGAGCCCAGTTTCAGCCTGACCAGCGCGGCCTTGCGCCGGGCTGGCCTGCGTGCTTTTCAGCACTTGCGGTAACCTCACGGCTGAACGCCGAAGGCGTCACTGCGCAGTGACCGGGCGCGGCATGCGCGCCGGTCGGCTTTGAATTCACACAAACACCACAGGGAGTGGACACGCACCATGGACCTCAACTATTCCCCGCAGGAACAGGCTTTTCGCGATGAAGTTCGCGGCTGGCTGGCTGCAAACCTGCCGCAGGACCTTCGCCTCAAGGGTGAAGACGGCGAGAGCTACACCAAGGAAGAATTGCTGCGCTGGCACAAGATCCTCGCCAAGAAGGGCTGGGTTGCACCGGCCTGGCCCGAGGAATGGGGTGGCCCGGGTTGGGATGTGACCCAGCGCTACATCTTTGAAGAAGAGTGCGGGCAAGCCGGCACGCCGCCGATCGTGGCCTTCGGCATCACGATGTGCGCTCAGGTGCTGCTCAAGTTCGGCAGCGATGCCCAGAAAAAGCGCTTCCTGCCCCGCATCTATAACGGCGACGATTTCTGGGTCCAGGGTTACTCCGAGCCCGGATCGGGATCGGACCTCGCCTCATTGAAGACCCGTGCCGATCGCAAGGGCGACAAATACATCGTCAACGGCCAGAAAATCTGGACCACGCTGGGCCAGCATGGCGACTGGATCTTCTGTCTGGTGCGCACCGACTTTGACACCAAGATCCGTCAGGAAGGCATCAGCTTCCTGCTGATCGACATGAAGACGCCGGGTATCACCGTGCGTCCGCTGATCCTCATGGACGGCGGCCACGAAGTGAACGAGGTGTTCTTCGAGAATGTCGAAGTGCCCGCCGAAAATCTGGTGCATGAGGAAGGCAAGGGCTGGACGGTGGCCAAGTACCTGCTCGGACACGAGCGCCTGAACACCGGTCGCATCGGCGGCTCCAAGCGCGAACTGGCCAAGCTGAAGGCATTTGCCGCCCAGCAGACCGACGGCAACGGCAAGCCCCTGATCGAAGACCCGCGTTTTCGCGATCGCCTCACCCGAGTCGAGGTCGAACTGATGGCGCTGGAAATCACCAACCTGCGTTTTCTGGACGCGATGCGTGGCGGTCGTCCGCCGGGGGCGGACGTCTCGATGCTCAAGATCCGTGGCACCGAGATCCAGCAGGCGCTGACCGAACTGATGTACCAGGCAGCTGGCCCGATGGCTGCGCCGTTCAAGGCCGTTGGCAATCAGGCTGCTGGCGAGTTCGATGAAGCCACAGCGCATCTCGCGCCACGCTACGCGAACTATCGCAAGACCAGCATCTATGCCGGATCCAATGAGATCCAGCGCAACATCATCGCCAAAGCCACACTGGGCCTGTGACCATGAATTTCGATCTCAATGAAGAACAGCGGCTGCTCGCCGAATCCGTCGGCCGTTTCCTGGATAACACTTATGGATTCGAGGATCGCAAGAAAGTGATCCAGTCGGAGTCGGGCGCAAGCGACGCAGTCTGGAAGCAGCTCGCCGAAATGGGCGTCCTCTCGATTCCCTTCTCCGAAGCAGCCGGTGGCATCGGCGGTGGTGCGGTCGACCTGATGAGCGCGATGCAGTCGATCGGCAAGGCCTTGCTGGTCGAGCCGGTCCTGGCCACGGTACTGGCCGGTCGCCTGATCGACCGTGCGGGCAGTGCAGCGCAACAGGGTGAGGTCCTCACCGGTGTGATTGATGGCTCGCGCAAGCTCGCCTTCGCACACACCGAAGACGGCGCGCGCTATCGCCTCTCTCATGTGGCTGCAACCGCCACCAAGACGGCTGATGGCTGGACACTCAGCGGTCTGAAGCGCGTTGTGCTCGGTGCGCCGCTCGCCGACATGCTGGTGGTCACCG
>Ga0209598_10000276_pt1 | contig 41724 bp, 41 predicted proteins | sample M_140807_EF_Meta_FD_187317 | JGI IMG/M metagenome (GOLD analysis project Ga0209598, IMG submission 187317) | Freshwater microbial communities from Lake Montjoie, Canada to study carbon cycling - M_140807_EF_MetaG (SPAdes) (version 2) | ecosystem: Environmental > Aquatic > Freshwater > Lake...
ACCGATCTGTCTGTCCACCTCGGTCAACTGACCGTGCCGTCGAGGGATTTCCACTGAGGCGAGCCCCTATAATCGGGGCATCTTCCACCGTCACGCTCGTTCGGGCGCTTACGCCATGACGCCGGGTCTGCTGTCGGTCCTGCTGCTGCTTGCCGGTGCCGTGCTGGCGGTGGTGGTGGTGCGCACGCTGCGACTGCCGGCTTTGTTCGGTTACGTGCTGGTGGGAGTGGCGCTGGGCCCCAACGCGCTGGGTTGGGTCAAGCCCTCGCACCAGACGGAGACGCTGGCCGAGTTCGGCATCGTCTTCCTCATGTTCACCCTCGGCCTCGAGTTCAGCCTGCCCCGCTTGCGTGGGATGCGCAGGGTGGTGTTCGGTCTCGGCGGTCTGCAGTTTCTGCTCACTGTGGCGGCTGTTCTGGCGGTCGCGCTGCTGGCCGGCGTTGACTGGCGCGCAGGTGTCGTGCTCGGCGGCGCATTGGCGATGTCATCGACAGCGATGGTCGGCAAGTTGCTGGTGGAGCGCGCCGAACTCGACGCCACCCACGGTCGCCTGACCATGGGTGCGCTGCTGTTTCAAGACCTCGCAGTGGTGCCGCTGCTGATCCTGATTCCAGCACTGTCGGGCGAGGGCCCCGACCTGCTGCCCACCCTCGGCGCGGCCCTGCTCAAGGGCGTGTTGGCGCTGGCGCTGATCATCGGCGTGGGGCAACACGTGATGCGTAAGTGGTTCCATCTGGTGGCCCGCAAGCGCTCTGAAGAGCTGTTCATGCTCAACGTGCTCCTCACCACTCTGGCGCTGGCGGCCCTGACCGAGACCGCTGGTTTGTCGGCGGCGCTGGGGGCGTTCCTCGCCGGCATGCTCATCTCCGAGACCGAGTACCGCTATCAGGTGGAGTCGGACATCCGGCCGTTCCGTGATGTGTTGCTGGGCATCTTCTTCGTCACTGTCGGCATGCACCTTAATGTGCTGGGGGTATTGGCCGAATGGCAGGAGGTTGCGGTGCTCACGCTCGGTCTGATGCTGGGCAAGGGCGTACTGGCGGCGCTGGCCGCGCGCGCCGTTCACAGTGATCGGCTGGCCTGCGTCCGCACCGGCATTTATCTGGCCCAGGCGGGTGAGTTCGCCTTGGTGCTGCTGTCGTTGGCCGAGGACGGCGGAGTATTGACGCCGACCGTGATCGCCCCCGTGTTGCCGGCCGTCATCCTGTCGATGTTGGCGACGCCGATCTTGATTGAGCATAGTCCGCGCCTGTTGCGCCGTTTCAATGGCGCCGAATGGATGAGTCAGGCGCTGCAGATCCACCAGATCGCCATGCGCTCGATGGGTGCCGATCGCCATGTGGTGATTTGCGGCTACGGACGCACCGGCCAGCAACTCGGGCGCGTGCTGGCGCGCGATGAGGTCGGTTACATCGCGCTCGACACCGACCCGCGACGGGTCAGTGCGGCCGTTGCGGCCGGCGAGTCGGTGGTGTTTGGCGACGCGGCTCGTCGCGAAGTGTTGCAGGCGGCCGGTATCCAACGTGCCAAAGCGCTGGTCATCACCTTTGCCGAGACGCCCGCCGCACTGGCCGTGCTCGCGCAAGCGCAGGCGCTGCGGCCCGACCTGCCAGTGCTGGTGCGAACCCGTGACGATCGCGACATCGAGCGGCTGCGCGCTGCCGGCGCCACCGAGGTGGTGGCCGAGGTGATGGAGGCCAGTTTGATGCTGTCGAGCCAAGCGCTGATGCTCGCCGGCGTGCCGCTCAACCGGGTGCTGCGCGAAATCCGTGACATGCGCGAGCAGCGCTACGAGTTGTTTCGCGGCTTCTTCCATGGCATTACCGACGACGAGGACGCCGCCGCGCCGCGCTTGCATGCCCTGCAATTGCCGCCGTCGGCGCGGGTGGTGGGGCGTCGCATCGACGCCTGTGGGCTCGACTCGATCGGTGTCGTCGTTAAGGCGATCCGCCGTGGGCCCGGTCCGGCGCTCGTGCTCGAACCCGGGCTGTTGCTGCAGGCCGGTGACACGCTGGTGTTGCTGGGCACGCCGCAGCAGCTCGACGCCGCCGAGCTCACCCTGATTTGAGGGGGCGTCGGCCTGCCGTGCAAGCGGTTCGTAAGCTCGCTGCTGCTAGAATCCGCCCTTGTTCGTGACTTGCCGGAGATCCGCCAATGGCGGCTGACACGCTGGTCGACATTCGCAACCTCGAGTTCGCGTATGGCGCCCGCCAGATCCTGACTGGTATCAGCATGACCATGAAGCGGGGTCAGGTGGTGGCCATTATGGGCGGCTCGGGCTGCGGCAAGACCACTTTGCTCAAGCTCATCAGTGGCACCCTGCGGCCGAGCTCGGGCGAGGTCGTGGTCAATGGCGAGGCGGTGCACCTGATGGACACCGATGGCCTAGCGCGGCATCGCCGCAAGCTCGGCGTGCTGTTTCAGTTTGGTGCGCTGTTCACCGACCTGTCGGTGTTCGACAACGTCGCCTTCCCGCTGCGCGAGCACACCGATTTGCCCGAGGAGCTGATTCGCGACCTGGTGCTGCTCAAGCTGCACTCGGTCGGTTTGCGCGGCGCGCACGCCTTGATGCCGCACCAGTTGTCCGGCGGCATGGCGCGTCGCGTGGCGTTGGCACGCTCGATCGCGCTCGACCCGGCGCTGGTGTTGTTCGACGAGCCCTTCACCGGCCTCGACCCCATCTCGCTCACCGTCACCGGCAACCTGATCCGCCGCCTCACCGATACCCTGGGCATGACCTCAGTGGTGGTTACCCACGATGTCGCCGAGTCGCTGAAGATTGTCGACGAGGTCTATTTCATTGCCGACGGCCGCATCGCCGCGCATGGCACACCGGCCGAGGTGCGCGACACCCGCGACGCCTTTGTCCACCAGTTCATTTACGGCGAGGAAGACGGCCCGATGCGCTTCCACTTCCCCGGCGGATCAATGGACGCCGATTTTGGTCTGGGGGGCGCTCGTGCTTAAAGCGTTGGCCTCGGGCTTCTCGCACATTGGCCGCTCGGTGGTCGAGGGTACTTGGCGTCTGGGCTACGCCAGCCGCTTTCTGGCGCTGGTGCTGCTGCGCTCGGGGCTCAGTTTCGGTCGTTTCAGCCTCGTGGTTCGCAAGGTCTACTTCAGTGGTGTGCAGTCGCTGATCATCATTCTGGTGTCGGGTCTGTTCGTGGGCATGGTGCTGGGCTTGCAAGGCTATGAGACGCTGGTGCGCTATGGGTCGGCCGAGGCACTGGGGACTTTGGTGGCGCTCTCGTTGGTTCGCGAACTGGGTCCAGTGGTGGCGGCCCTGCTGTTTGCCAGCCGCGCTGGCAGCGCCATTACCGCCGAGATCGGCCTGATGAAGGCGACCGAGCAGTTATCGGCGATGGAGGTGATGGCGGTTGATCCGATCGCCCGGGTGGTCGGGCCGCATTTCTGGGGCGCGGTTATCTCGATGCCTCTGCTGGCGGCGATGTTCTCGGCGATCGGCGTGTTCGGCGGCTACCTGATTGGTGTGGTGTTGATCGGCGTTGACGACGGCGCCTTCTGGAGCCAGATGCAGGCGGCGGTCGATTTCCGTCACGACGTGATGAACGGCATCATTAAAAGCGCGGTGTTCGGTTTTGCCGTGGCGGCGATCGCGACTTTTGAGGGCTACGACGCACCACCCACCGCTGAGGGCGTCAGTGGTGCCACCACCCGCACCGTGGTTACGTCGGCTTTGGCCATTCTGGCGCTCGATTTCGTGTTGACGTCATTCATGTTCACCGGGCAATAGGCCCATAGCGAGACAGTTATGAACAGAACTATTGTGGATATGTGGGTCGGGATCTTCGTGGTGGCCGGCTTGGGCGCGATCCTGCTGCTCGCACTGCGGGTTGGCAACGCCAGCGCCACCTTCAATGTGTCGGATACTTACAGCGTCTACGCCGACTTCGAGAACATCGGCGGGCTTAAGGTCCGCGCGCCGGTGAAGAGCGCGGGCGTGGTGGTGGGGCGTGTCGCCAACATTCAGCTCAACAGTCAGACCTACAAGGCGCGCGCCGAACTGGCGATCGACAAGCGCTACCAGTTTCCGGCCGACACCTCGGCGGCGATCCTCACCGCAGGTCTGCTCGGCGAGCAGTACATCGGTTTCGACGCGGGTGGTGACGTCGAGAACCTGAAACAGGGGTCGGTGCTGCAGATCACCCAGTCGGCGATCGTGCTGGAGAAGCTGATCAGCCAGTTCCTCTACAACAAGGCGGCCGAAGGTGGTTCATCCGACAAGGCGGCCGAGGCCAAGTAGCTACGTCACAAAACCTTATCCCTAGGGAGACTTTACGATGCTGTTTAGGAAACTCTTGCTGGTGCTCGGTCTGGCCCTGTTTGCCGGAGCCCCTGCGCACGCGGTGGATGACAATTTGCCGCCCAATGTCATCGCCAAGCGCGCCAGCGAGGACGTCATTACCGCGCTTGCGAAGGATCCGGCGCTAACCAAGGACAAGCCGCGGGCGCTGGCTTTCATCGACGAGAAGATCCTGCCCTACTTCGACTTTCCGGCCATGACCCGGTTGGCGGTCGGCCGCGCTTGGCGCGACGCTACGCCCGAGCAGCAGGCCAAGCTGACGCAGGAGTTCCGCACCCTGCTGGTGCGCACCTACTCGGCCTCGCTGGAGACGCTCAAGGGTTCGGAGATGGACTTCCGTCCGGTCAACCTGGCGCCCAACGACAAGCGCGCTGTGGTCAAGGGCGTGGTCAAACGCCCGGGCATGCAGCCGCTGGCGTTCGAAATGGCTGTCGAGAAGCAGCCCGAGGGTTGGCGCGTTTACGACCTCGCCATCGAGAACCTGAGCTTGGTCACCAATTACCGCAGCGATTTCGGCAACGTGGTCCAGCGCGATGGCGTCAATGGGCTGATCAAGTCGCTGGCTGAGCGCAACGGTTCGGCCGCGTCCAGCAAGTGAGTGTGACGCCGCTGACCATCACCGGATCACTGACGGTCGACGAGTCGGCGGCGGTGCTGCGGGCGGCGAAGGCGGCGATGGATGCCGGCTGCCGGCACATCGATGTCAGCGGGCTCGAGGTGGTTGATTCGTCGGCGGTCGCGACGCTGTTGGCGAGCCGTCGCTACGCCTTGCAGAACGGCTTTGACATCACGTTTTCACCGCTGCCCCAAGCCTTGACCGGGTTGGTGGGGCTGTACGAGGTCGGCGGGCTATTGAGCCGGTCGGGCGCGTGACCACGCCGGCGATCGACATCCGCGGGCTGGTCAAAACCTACGGTTCGCTGCGCGCGCTCGATGGCGTCGATCTGACGGTTGCACCGGGTGAGTTCTTCGCCTTGCTCGGCCCCAACGGCGCGGGCAAGACCACCCTAATCAGCATCCTTGCCGGTTTGGTGCGTCCGACCGCGGGCAGCGTGCGGGTGATGGGCGTGGACGTGGTCGGCGATGGCCCCGAAGCCAGACGCCAACTGGGTGTGGTGCCGCAAGAGTTGGTGTTCGACCCCTTCTTCACGGTTCGCGAGACCTTGCGCATCCAGTCGGGTTACTTCGGCCTGTTGCGCAACGACGATTGGATCGACGAGCTGCTGGCGGCCTTGGAGCTCACCGACAAGGCTGACACCAATATGCGGCGCCTCTCCGGCGGCATGAAGCGGCGGGTGCTGGTCGGGCAGGCGCTGGTGCACCGGCCGCCGGTGATTGTGTTGGACGAGCCCACCGCCGGGGTGGACGTGGCCTTGCGCCAAGGTTTGTGGGCGCTGATGCGGCGCCTGAATGCCGAAGGCCACACCATCGTCCTCACCACCCACTATCTCGAAGAGGCCGAAGAGTTGTGCGGCCGCGTCGCCATGCTCAAGCAGGGCAGCTTGGCTGCGCTGGCACCCACCCAGCAGTTGCTGGCGCGCTATGCCCAGCGTCAGGTCTGGTTGCGCCTGAGTGACGCTGACCGCCTGCCAGCCGGCCTCGCATTGCGCTTCACGTCGGCCGACGGCGGCTGGCTGGCCGATCTGGCGGATATCGGCGCGCTGGAACCGCTGTTGGCGGCGGTCCGCCAATCCGGCGCCGGGCTCGAAGACCTTGAACTGCGTCGTGCCGACCTCGAGCAGGTGTTCCTGCACCTGACCGAGAGCGCGTAAGGTGGCGCCATGAGTGGCTTTAGCGGCAATCTCCTGATCATCTCGGCGCCTTCGGGGGCCGGCAAGACCACGCTGGTGCAAGCGCTGCTCGCCCGCGACCCGCAGGTGGTGTATTCGGTCTCATGCACCACCCGTGCTCCGCGTCCCGGCGAGCGTGATGGCGTCGACTACCACTTCCTTGGCGAGGCGGATTTCCGTCAGCGCATCGCTGCCGGCGACCTCCTCGAATACGCCGAGGTGCATGGCCACTTCTACGGCACGCCGCGCGGCTGGATCGAGGCACAACTGACCGCCGACCGCGACGTGATCCTCGACATCGACACCCAAGGCGCGGCGCAGGTGCGTGCGCTCATGCCGGATGCGCTTGGGGTGTTTATCCTGCCGCCGTCGCTGGCGGTGCTCGAGTCGCGGCTGCGAGCGCGCCAGACCGACAGCGATGCCGTGATCGCGCGCAGGCTTGCCGCCGCAAGGGCCGAGATCGCCCACTGCAACGACTATGATTACGTTATTATTAACAGTGACTTGGAAGTTGCCATTGGCGATCTGGTTGCTGTGGTGCGTGCGGCACGTTTGCGTCGTACTCGCCAAAGTGTCCGTCACGCCACGTTATTGCGCCAATTCGACTGACATTCGGTCGTCGCGCCGACTTCCGCGCATCCCGCGCATCACCTTGACCTCTTGGAGTTGCCTTATGGCCCGTATCACCGTTGACGATTGTCTGCCCATGATCCCGAACCGCTTCGAACTCACGCTGGTGGCCACTCAACGCGCGCGTCAGCTCGCCAATGGCGCCGAGACCCAGCTGCCTGCCAGTCGCGACAAGGTCACAGTGATCGCGCTGCGCGAAGTCGCCTCCGGCCTGGTCGGGCGCGAGTTGCTCAACCGCGGGCTCTAAGCCCCGCTCTGGCGGCTGCAGCGTATGACTGCCTTCGCCAAAGCCGAACGCCGCGACGGGGAATCGTCCGGAATCGATCCTTTGGCGGTGTTCGAATCGTTCGCCAGCAGCTCGGCGGCGTATCTCAAGCCCGCAGACCAGGGTTTGCTGCGCAGCGCCTACCAGTGCGCCGAAGCCGCGCACGCTGGCCAATACCGTGCCAGCGGCGAGCCCTACATCACTCATCCGATCGCGGTTGCTGAACTGCTGACACGCTGGCACCTTGACGCCCACGCGCTGTCAGCGGCACTGCTGCACGACGTCGTTGAAGACACTGGCATCAGCAGCGCCGAATTGGCCGCGCGCTTCGGCGACAAGGTCGCCGATCTGGTCGAGGGCGTCTCCAAGCTCGACAAGATTCACTTTGCTTCGCGCGAGCAGGCGCAAGCCGAGAACTTCCGCAAGATGTTGCTGGCGATGTCGCGCGATGTCCGCGTCATCCTGATCAAGCTGGCTGACCGCCTGCACAATATGCGTACGCTCGGCGCAGTGAAGCCGGAAAAGGCTCGCCGGGTGTCGGCCGAGACGCTCGACATCTACGCACCAATCGCGCGCCGTTTGGGCTTGGCGACTTTGGTCGACGAACTCGAGGACCTCTCGTTTCGCCACCTCTACCCCGATCGTTACCGCGTGCTCGACGCCGAGCTGCACAAGATGCGCGGGCGCCGCCGCGAGGCCCTGCAGCGCCTGTCGGACGCGGTGGGCGGGCGACTCGCCGATTACGGCGTCGAGGCCGAGGTTAGTGGTCGCGAAAAGACGCTCTACAGCATCTACCGCAAGATGGCCGACAAGCACGTGTCGTTCAGTCAGGTCATGGACATCTACGGTCTGCGTGTGGTGGTCCGTGATGCGCCGACGTGCTATCTGGCGCTCGGCGCCCTGCACTCGCTCTACAAACCGATCCACGGCAAGTTCAAGGATTACATCGCCATTCCCAAGGCCAATGGCTACCAGTCGCTGCACACGACGCTGTTCGGGCCCTTTGGCAATCCAGTCGAGATCCAGATCCGCACGCAAGAGATGCACCGCTTCGCCGAGACCGGTGTGGCTTCGCACTGGCTCTACCGCAAACCCGAGTCAGCGCTGTCCGACATTCAGCTGTCGACGACCCGCTGGTTGCAGAATCTGCTGGAAACGCAGATCGATAGCCCGGACGCTGGCGAATTCCTCGAGCAGCTGAAGGTCGATCTGTTCCCCGGCGAGGTCTACGTGTTTACGCCGAAGGGTCGCATTTTGGCCCTGCCGCGCGGCGCCACTGCCGTCGATTTTGCCTACGCGGTGCACAGCGACATCGGCGATCGTTGCATCGCCGCACGCATCAATGACGAACTCGCGCCGCTGCGCACCGAGCTCAAGAACGGCGACCGTGTCGAGATCGTCACCGCCGCTACGGCCAGTCCCAATCCGCGATGGCTGAGCTTTGTGGTGAGCGGCAAGGCCCGCCAGCACATCCGTCATTTTTTGCGCACGCTCAAGTTCGAGGAATCGGTCGATCTCGGCGAGCGCTTGCTCGACCAGGCACTGCACGCCTTTCATCACCATGTTGGCGAGATCAGCGCGCGCCAATGGCAGCACATCGCCCATCAACTTAACTTGGGCGGCCGCGACGAGTTGCTGGTGGAGATCGGTACAGGCAAGCGCCAGGCGCTGGAAGTGGCGCGGCAGTTGTTGCGCATCGACGAAGCTGCTGGCGCGCTGACGAACTTGGGCGCCATCACCGTTCACGACCGCGAAGGCGGCGCCATCGAATACGCGAGCTGCTGTCAGCCGGTGCCAGGCGATCCGATCATCGGTTTGATCGACCGCGGTCGCGGCCTGGTGGTGCACACGCATGACTGCGCGGCAGTGCGGCGCAAACGCCGTCGAACCGACGCTTCACGTTGGGTGGATGTCGAGTGGGATGCGCAGATGGCCGGGCTGTTCACTGTCACCGTCAGGGTGACCGCCGCGCACAAGCCGGGGGTGCTGGCGACGCTGGCGCGGGCGATCGCCGAGGCCGAGACCAATATCAGTGGCGTTTCAGTGGACGAAGCCGACACCGGCAGCGCCTACACCACGGTGCTGTTCACCATCGAAGTGGCCAATCGCGTGCAGTTGGCCAGCGTCCTGCGCAACTTGCGCAAGTTGCCCGAAGTGGTGCGGCTGGCCCGCGCGCGCAACTCGCAGGCCTGAGCCGCTGCTTGCGGTCAGCTGTGGTAAGCCCCGCCGTCGCGGGTGTCTTTGACCAGTAGCAGCCCGATAACGAAGGTCATCACCGCGACGACAATGGGGTACCACAGACCGTTGTAGATATTGCCGGTAGCCGCGACGATGGCGAAGCTGGTGGCTGGCAGGAATCCGCCGAACCAGCCGTTGCCAATGTGATACGGCAGGCTCATCGAGGTGTAGCGGATGCGTGCCGGGAACAGCTCGACCAGCAGCGCCGCGATCGGCCCATAGACGATGGTCACGTACACCACCATGATGAACAGGATGGCAATGATCAGCGGCTTGTTCATCGTCGCCGGGTCGGCCTTCTCCGGATAACCCGCGGCCTTGAGCGCCGCGCTCATCTCGCTCTTGAAGCGGTCGGCCTCGGCCTTGGCGTTCTCCGCCTTGCCGTCGTAAGACTTGACCACTGTCTCGCCGACCTTGACCTCAGCGACTGCGCCATAGTCAGCGGGCTGATTCTGGTAGCTAATGCCGTTCTTGGCGAGGAACTCCTTGGCCACGTCGCAGGTGCTGGTGAACTTGACTGTGCCGGTGGGATTGAACTGCAGCGAGCACTGTGCCGGGTCGGCTGACACGGTCACCGGGCTCTTGGTCTGCGCGTCGGCCAGTGCCGGGTTGGCGGCGTGCATCAGCGCCCCGAACAGCGGGAAGTAGGTCAGCGCGGCGATCAGGCAGCCGGTCAGGATGATCTGCTTGCGGCCGATCTTGTCGGAGAGCCAGCCGAAGAAGACGAAGAACGGCGTCGCGAGAATCAGCGCAGTCGCCACCATGATGTTGGCGGTTGGGCTGTCGACTTTGGCCATCTTTTCGAGGAAGAACAGCGCATAGAACTGGCCGGTGTACCAGACCACGCCTTGGCCAGCGGCAGCGCCAAACAGCGCGATCAGCACCACCTTGAGATTGCGCCATTCGCCGAAGGACTCGCCGAGCGGGTTCTTGGAGCTTTTGCCCTCAGCCTTCATGCGCTGGAATACCGGCGATTCGGAGAGTTGCAGGCGGATCCACAGCGAGACCAGCAACAGCAGCACTGAGACTAGGTAAGGCACGCGCCAGCCCCAGTCCTTGAAGGCGTCCTCACCCAAGTATGTCCGCGTGCCAAGGATCACCAGCAGCGCGAGCATCAGCCCGCCAGTCGCCGTGGTCTGAATGAAGCTGGTGTAGAAGCCGCGCTTGCCGTCCGGGGCGTGCTCGGCCACATAGGTGGCGGCGCCGCCGTATTCCCCGCCCAGCGCCAAGCCTTGCAGCAGGCGCAGGCTAATGAGGATGACTGGCGCTGCGATGCCGATGCTGTGATACCCGGGCAGCAGGCCGACCAAGAAGGTCGACACACCCATGATGAGGATGGTGATGAGGAAGGTGTGCTTGCGGCCGACCAGGTCACCCAGACGACCGAAGACGATGGCACCGAAGGGGCGCACTGCGAAACCGGCGGCGAAAGCGAGCAGCGTGAAGATAGTCTTGGTCGACGCGTCCAGCGGACTGAAGAACTGGTCGCCGATAATGGCGGCCATGACGCCGAAGAGGTAGAAGTCGTACCACTCGAAGACCGTCCCCAGTGCCGAGGCGAAGATGACTTTTTTCTCTTCGCCGCTCATCGGCCGATGCTGCGCCATGATTCCTCCGTTTCTGTCGTTGCCGTCGCGGGCACCAGACTAATAGCCTCGGTCGCGGCAGGGGCATTGTGCGGGAATGGGATGGACGGCGTCCAGCCGGTGGCGGCGCGGCCAGAGCGCCACTTTCACCGATTCGGCCCCTTTCAGCGATTCGCCAGGATGTGCTGTGGCGGGCCCCAGCCGAACGTCAGACGTTGAACAGGAAGTTCATCACGTCGCCGTCCTTGACGACGTAGTCCTTGCCTTCGGCGCGCATCTTGCCGGCCTCCTTGGCGCCCTGCTCACCACCGTGCGCGACGAAGTCCTCAAAGCCGATCGTCTGGGCGCGGATGAAGCCCTTTTCGAAGTCGGTGTGGATGACGCCCGCTGCTTGCGGCCCGGTGTCGCCCTTGTGGATGGTCCATGCGCGCACCTCTTTCACGCCAGCGGTGAAGTAGGTCTGCAGGCCTAGCAGGTCGTAGCCGGCGCGGATCAGGCGGTTCAGGCCTGGTTCCTCGAGACCTAGATCAGCGAGGAAGGCGAGCTTGTCCGCGTCGTCCAGGTCAGCCAGTTCGGCTTCGAGTTTGGCGCACAGCGCCACCACCGGCGCGTTCTCCTTGGCCGCGTGCTCGCGCAAGCGGTCGAGGAAGGGATTGTTGTCAAAACCGCCCTCGTCGACATTGCCGACGTACATCGCCGGCTTGATGGTCATCAGGCACAGCGGCTTGATCAGCGCCTTCTCATCATCGGAGAGGGCCATGGTGCGTGCCGGCCTGCCTTCGTTGAGGTGCGGCAGCAGCTTGTCCAGCACGGCGACCAGCTTCTGCGCGTCTTTGTCGCCGCTCTTGGCTTTTTTGCCATCACGGGCGATGGCCTTCTCGACGCTTGCCAGATCGGCCAGCGCGAGTTCGGTGACGATGGTCTCGATGTCGGCGATGGGGTCGACGCGGCCGTTGACGTGCACCACGTTGGCGTCCTCGAAGCAGCGCACCACGTTGACGATGGCGTCGGTCTCGCGGATGTTGGCGAGGAACTGGTTGCCCAAGCCTTCGCCCTTGCTGGCGCCCGCCACCAGGCCGGCGATGTCGACGAACTCGACGATGGCCGGCTGGATCTTCTGCGGCTTGACGATCTCCGCCAGTCGGTCGAGACGCGGGTCCGGCACCTCGACGATGCCGACGTTCGGCTCGATGGTGCAGAACGGATAGTTCTCGGCGGCGATGCCGGCTTTGGTCAGGGCGTTGAACAGAGTCGACTTACCAACATTGGGCAGGCCGACGATGCCGCATTTGAGACTCATGGGGACTCCTTTGGGGTGTGCAATTGCATCATGGCCTTGTCGAATTCGCCGCGGGCGACCTCGGGCCAGCGGGCCAGTGCGTCATGCATGGCCGATTCGATGGCATCTTCCTCGGTGCGTGGCGGGCGGTCCAGCACAAAGCCGCTGACCTTGTCGCGGTCGCCGGGGTGGCCGATGCCCAGGCGCAGCCGCCAGTAATCGCGGCCGAGTTGTGCGTCGATGTCCTTAAGGCCGTTGTGGCCGCCGTGGCCGCCGCCCTGCTTGAAGCGTGCGGTACCCGGCGGGAGGTCAAGCTCGTCATGGACCACCAGCACCTCGGCCGGGCTGATCTTGTAGAACCGCGCCAGCGCGCCTACGGCTTGGCCGCTCCGGTTCATGAAGGTGTCGGGTTTGAGCAGCCAGAGTTCACCGTTGGAGCCACGCACTTTTGCCACCTGGCCGAAGAACTTGGTCTCGCCGGACCATTGCCCACCGAGTTGGGCGGCCAGCCGATCGACCCACCAGAACCCAGCGTTGTGGCGGGTGGCCGCGTACTCGCGGCCGGGGTTGCCGAGGCCAGCGACCAGACGGGGCGGAGTGGGCATGGGGCGGGCTGTCACGGCAAACAAAAAGCCCGTCAGGGACGGGCTTTTCGTCCGGCCATAGTGACCGCTTACTCGGCGGCCGCTTCGCCGGCGTCACTGCCACCGCGCGGGGCAGTGCACAGCACGAGAACGGCGTTGTCGCCGTGGCGCAGGGCGGTGCTCTCGACGCCTTCGGGCAGCTTGAGGTCGGCGATGTGAACCGACTGACCCGCGTTCAGGCCGCTCAAGTCGACCTCGATGAACTCCGGCAGCTTCTCGGGCAGGCAGGCCAAGTCGATTTCGTTGGCGACGTGGCTGATCTTGCCGCCTTGCAGCTTGACGCCCGGGCCCAGGTCTTCGCCGACGAAGTGCAGCGGCACCTTGACGTGGATTTTTTCGCCGGCAGCAACGCGCTGGAAGTCGATGTGCAGGACTTGTTGGCGAAACGGATGCATCTGGTAGTCGCGGAGGAGCACTGGCTCCTTCTTGCCCTCGAGCGAGAGGGTCAGCACCGAGGCGTGGAAGGCCTCTTCTTGCAGCGCGTAATACAGCGCGTTGTGGTCGAGCTCGATGGCAACGGCGTCTGCGTGAGCGCCGTAAACGATGCCGGGGACCCGGCCCGAACGACGCAGGCGGCGGCTCGCTCCGGTGCCCTGGGTCGTACGGTTGTAAGCGATGAATTCGATGGTCATTTCAATCTCCGATACTGCGTTTCAACTACAAACCCGGCCGCGACCAGCCGGGGGCTTTGCCCTCTCGGGCCTATCAGTCAGTGCGCTGGCGTTAATCGATAAACAGCGAGCTGACGGAATCTTCGTTGCTGATGCGGCGGATGGTCTCGGCCAGCAGGTCGGCCACCGACAGCTGCGTGATGCGATCGCAGGCGGCCGCGGCAGTCGAGAGCGGGATGGTGTCCGTGACCACCAGTTGGTCGATGTGCGAGCGGCTGATGCGCTCCACCGCCGGGCCTGACAGCACCGGATGAGTGGCATAGGCGAGCACCTTGGCGGCACCGCGCTCCTTGAGCGCAGCAGCGGCCTGACACAAGGTGTTGGCGGTGTCGACCATGTCGTCCATGATCACGCAGGTGCGGCCTTCGATCTCGCCGATGATGTTCATCACCTCGGCGACATTCGGTCGCGGACGGCGCTTGTCGAGAATCGCGAGATCGCAGTGCAGTTGCTTGGCCACGGCGCGGGCGCGCACCACGCCACCAATGTCCGGCGACACGACGATGAGGTTCGGATGATTCTGCGCTTCCAGATGCTTGATCAGGATGGGCGTGGCGTAGATGTTGTCGACCGGGATGTCGAAAAAACCCTGGATCTGGTCGGAGTGCAGGTCCATGGTCAGCAAACGGTCGACGCCGGCGCTGGACAGCATGTTGGCGACCAGCCGCGCCGAGATGGCGACCCGCGCTGAGCGTGGACGGCGGTCTTGCCGCGCGTAACCGAAATACGGCACGGCGGCAGTGATGCGTCCGGCCGAGGCGCGTCGCAGCGCGTCGACCATGATCATCATCTCCATCAGGTTGTCGTTGGTTGGCGCGCAGGTCGACTGCAGCACAAACACATCCTTGCCGCGGACGTTCTCGAGCAACTCGACAGTCACCTCACCGTCGGAGAATCGACCGACGTGAGCACGCCCCAGCGGAATGCCGAGGTTCTGAGTGACAGCAGTAGCCAATTGCGGGTTGGCATTGCCGGCAAACACCATCAAGGATTCGAATGACACGCTGCGGACCTCCGCGGGTTTGAGCAGACGGGGGCTGCTCAAACCTCAGTGATGGCTGGGGAGGTAGGGATCGAACCTACGAATGCCGGAATCAAAATCCGGTGCCTTACCACTTGGCGACTCCCCAGTGTTTGGGTGCGGGCTAACTTGCCCAGTCGTACAGCGGATGAACGTCCAACCCCTGTGCGACGAAACCTTTGTGAAGCGGACGGGCCAACTGCAACACCCGATCGGCTTCAACAGCGCTACCAAATCCGGCGAAAACGCTCGAGCCTGATCCGGACATTCGCGCTTCGCCATGCTGCGACAACCAGTCGAGACACTCGCCAATCTGCGGTTCCAGACGGCAGGCTACAGGCTGCAAGTCGTTACCGGACTGGCCCTCGAAAAAGGCGCGTATTGTGATGGGCGCGTGGTCCCGTGTCAATTCCGCAGCGCCGAAAACCGCGGCTGTCGCCACGCCGCGTGGGGGCGTCAGCACGACATACCACGACGGTGGCAGATCGACCGCCTGCAGGGCTTCGCCGACTCCCTCGGCCCAGGCGTTACGCCCGAATACGAAGACCGGCACGTCAGCACCGAGTGGCAGCGCCAACTCAAGTAGCTTTGCGCGAGGCCAAGCGAGTTGCCACAAACGATTCAGACCCAGCAGAACGGTGGCGGCATCGGAACTGCCACCCCCCAGCCCGCCACCCATCGGCACGCGTTTGCTCAGGCCGATTTCGACTCCGAGGCCGCTGCCGCTGGCCGCCTGCAGGGCGCGCGCCGCCCGGACCGTCAGGTCAGCTTCAGGGTCGACGCCGGGCAACGGGTCGCGGCGGACGATCCGCCCGTCGTCGCGCAGCGTCAGGTGGACGGTGTCGCCGAAATCGAGCAGCCGAAACAGCGTCTGCAGCGTGTGATAGCCGTCGTCACGCCGTCCGGTGACGTGCAGAAACAGGTTGAGCTTGGCGGGCGCCGGTAGATCGAGCGTCGCGCTCATGGCGAGTCAGTCCACTGGTCGATCAACACGCGTAGATGCAGCGAGCCCGAGCCCTTGCCACGGCATGGCTCGGCAGTGCATTCAACGTCGAGACGCGCCGGTCGGCCAAGTGCATCGCGACCGTCGAACTGCACGGTCCAGCCGTCTTGCTGCAGCCCGTCGCGATCGCTCATCGCGGCAAAGTCGCCAGGGGCGGCGCGGCCGTTGATCCACCACGGCAATTGTTGCAAGGGCAGGCTCCAGCCGAGGCCCCGTCGAACCAAGGCATCGAGACTATCGGCCGAATAGCTGTGACCTTCCGCAGTGGTCAGTCGGGCGCCCTCGGCACCTGATTCGATCGACGCCAGCGCTTGCCCCAGGGGCGTGGTCATGAGGATGCGGGTGCGCTCGTTGTGCGACCAGCGCAGTTGGCTACTCAGGCGTCGCTGGCCGTCGCTGGCCAGCAAGCGCGCGTTGATCTCGAAACGTGGCGCTGTTTGCACCGGAGCCAGGGCCTTGGGTTGCGGAAGACTGGCACAGCCAGCCAGCGCTGCGCAGATGCCGAGCAACGCGCTACCGCGCTCAACGCCTCGCCACACGACGTCCGCGCCCAGTGCTCAGGGGAGCAGACGTGTTTGCACCGCCTGCAGCACGCTATTGCCGGGATTCTTGCGCAAGCCCTTACTGATCAGGTCGCCGGCCTCGGTGCGCTTGTCGCGCTTGACCAGGACTTCGGCCAGATGGGCCACCACCTCCGGGTCGTCCTTGAGCGCCATCGCCCTGCGCAGGGACACTTCGGCGTCCTCGAATTCGCCCAAGCGGTATTGCACCCAGCCCAGGCTGTCGATGATGAAGGGATCATCCGGAGAGAGTTGCAGCGCCTGTTCGATGTAGCCGCGTGCTTCCAGCAGGCGCACGTTGCGGTCAGCCAGGCTGAAGCCGAGCGCGTTGTAGGCGTGGGCATGGTCTGGCTTGAGTTCGATCACTTTGCGCAGGCTGGTTTCGACGACCTCGATCATGTCGAGTCGCTCGGCGGCCATGCCGTGGTCGTACCACAGGTCGGCGACCCCGGCGTACTCGCGGGTGGCGGCGTCCAGCACGTCGAATGCGCCGCGGTCGTCGCCTGATTCGCGCAGCAATTGGGCTTCGGCGAGAATCACCTGCACCTGTTCCAGCGGCGAATCGGTGCGAAGGGCGTGCAGACGTTCCCGCGCCGCCGCAAGTCCGCTCTGCTTCATCACCACGCGAGCAGCACTGACCTGTGCCGGCATGAACGATGCGGTGCCGGGGCGGACCGACTCGAACCACTTGAGCGCTGCACTGGCGTTGCCGCGCTCGGCTTCGATTTGGCCGAGCATCATCACGACCGCATCTTTTTCGGCGTAATCGGTGTTGAGGGCCTGCTGGAGGAACTGCGCGGCGGTGTCGGCGTCGCCAGCCTGACTGGCCAGCGCGCCGACGGTCACGCCGATCTCGCCGTCGTTGGGAAACTGGGCGGCGAGTCGCTTGAATTCCGTCAGTGCCTTGGGGTACTGGCCGCCAGCGACCAGCGCGCGGGCGTGCGCCAGTGCGATCGGCTTGGATTGCGGCAAGCGCTTGCGAGCGTCTTCCAGCAGGCGCAGACCCGCGGCCGGGTCACGGGTGCCCATGACTTGTGCGCTAAACAGGACTGGCGCTTCCCAGTCACGGCGCTGCTCCGACGCGGTCTGGGCGCGCTTGAGGGCGGTGTCGACGTCACCAGCATTGAACGCAATCTGCGCGACCACGAGATTGGCTTCGGGCATCGCAGCGTACGGCGCGGTGAGGCGCGTCACCATCGCCAGTGCGGCAGTGCGATCGCTGGCGCGAGTCAGCATCGAGCCGATCTGTAACAGGGCGGCGCCAGTCTTTGGGCCTTGGTCGGTGAGCAGGCGCGCCAGTACCGGTTCGGCGCGGTCAAACTCGCCAGCCGACACCAGGATCGACGCATGGGTCTGCGCGGCCTGCCCGTCGCCGGGATCGGTTTCCATCCAGATCTGGCTCGAGCGGAGTGCCTGATCGCCGTTTTGCGCGAACATCGCGGCTTCGGTCGCACGACGAGCCACGCGCGGGTCGCGGGTGTTGCGGGCGAGATCGGCATAGGCTTCGGAAGCGAGCCCGATCTCACCCCGCTGACCGGCCACTTCGGCGACCAGTAGCTTGAACAGGATGTCGCGGGTCAGCTCCTGCTTCGGCAGCTCGACTGCTGCAACAGCGGGTGCGGCCGGCTTGGCCTGCTGTGCGGTTGCCATAGCTTGAGGGCGGGGGCCGCCGGGGGCTGCGCAAGCGCTCAACAGCATGGCGAGCAGGGGCGTGGCGGCGATCAGGTAAAACCGTGTCATGTTGTGTAACCCAGAGTTCGTGACGCTTAGGACTGGACCCGCCCCCATTGGTTCGCCCGGGTTCGACGTCCCGCCCATCGATTGCCTAGTCCGCGAGGATACGCGAATGCCGGTCGCCCACTGCAGCGGCGGCGTAAGGCTTGGAGAAGCGTCGAGGTCGGTGCTACACTCACGGCCGTTTCGACGACAGGCGCGTAGCTCAGTTGGTTAGAGCACCACCTTGACATGGTGGGGGTCGTTGGTTCGAATCCAATCGCGCCTACCAAACATCGTTACCCAGCACCGTGCGCGGCCCGTCCGCGCATTTGCGTTTCTGGGGCTGTTCACGGAGTCCGATTTCGCATGGTTAGCATCACCCTGCCCGACGGTTCGCAACGCAATTTCGACGGTCCGGTCACTGTGGCCGAGGTGGCAGCCAGCATCGGCGCGGGCCTGGCCAAAGCAGCGCTGGCGGGCAAGGTTGACGGCCAGCTGGTCGACACCAGCCATCGCATCGACCGCGACGTCGGCCTCGCCATCGTCACCGCCAAGGATGACGACGCCCTTGAGCTGGTGCGCCACGACGCCGCCCACATCATGGCGCAGGCGGTGCAGGAGCTCTATCCCGGCACGCAGGTGACCATCGGCCCGGCGATTGAAGACGGCTTCTACTACGACTTCGCCCGCAGCGAGCCCTTCACTCCAGACGATCTGACGCGCATCGAGGCGCGCATGACCGAGATCGTGCAGCGTGACCTGCCGATCGTGCGCGAGGTCTGGAGCCGCGATCAGGCACGCGAGACTTTTGCCGCCATTGGCGAGAAGTACAAGGTCGAGATCATCGAAGACATCATCAAGCCGGGCGAGGAACTCTCCGTCTACCGGCAGGGCGAGTGGTTCGACGTCTGCCGTGGCCCGCATTTGCCGTCCACCGGCAAGTTGCCCAAAGCGTTCAAGCTGATGAAGCTGGCTGGCGCCTATTGGCGCGGTGACCACCGCAACGCCATGCTCCAGCGTATTTATGGCACTGCGTGGCTGCGTAAAGAAGATCTCGACGCCCACTTGCATCGGCTCGAAGAGGCTGAAAAGCGTGACCACCGCAGGCTTGGTCGCGCATTGCACCTGTTTCATATGCAGGACGAAGCGCCCGGCATGGTGTTTTGGCACCCCAAGGGCTGGACGCTGTGGCAGCAGGTTGAGCAGTACATGCGCGCCAAGTTCGTCGAGTGGGGCTACCAGGAGGTGCGTACGCCGACGGTGATGGACCGCGCCCTGTGGGAGCGTTCGGGCCACTGGGAGAACTACCGCGACAATATGTTCACCACGGCCTCCGAGAACCGCGACTACGCGGTCAAGCCGATGAACTGCCCCGGCCACGTGCAAATCTTTAATAGCGGCCTGCACAGCTACCGCGACCTGCCGCTGCGCCTGGCCGAGTTCGGCTCCTGCCACCGCAACGAGCCTTCCGGCGCGCTGCACGGCCTGATGCGCGTGCGCGCGTTCACCCAGGACGACGCGCACATCTTCTGTCGCGAAGACCAAGTCGAGGCCGAGGTCGCCGACTTCATCCGCATGCTGCAGGCGGTGTACACCGACTTCGGCTTCGAAGACGTGCTGGTCAAGCTGTCGACCCGCCCGGAGAAGCGCGTTGGCACCGACGACACTTGGGATCGCGCCGAGGCCGCTTTGGATGCCGCTCTGCGCGCCAATGGCCTGGCCTTCGACCTGCAACCGGGCGAAGGCGCCTTCTACGGCCCCAAGATCGAGTTCACGCTCAAGGACTCGCTGGGGCGCCTGTGGCAGTGCGGTACCATTCAGCTCGATTTCAACTTGCCGGAGCGCCTCGACGCCGAATTTGTCGACGAGGACAACACCCGCAAGCGCCCGGTGATGCTCCACCGCGCCATCGTCGGCAGCATGGAGCGCTTCCTTGGCATTCTGATCGAACACTACGCTGGCGCCTTCCCGACCTGGCTCGCGCCGGTGCAGGTGGCGGTGCTGAATATCTCCGAAAACCAGTCGTCTTATGCCTCTGAAGTGGCCAGCCAGTTGAAAGCAAAAGGCTTTCGTGTCGAGTTGGACTTGAGAAACGAGAAGATCGGCTATAAAATCCGCGAACACAGCCTGCAAAAGCTGCCATTCATGGCGGTTGTGGGTGACAAAGAGATGGCGTCGCAAACGGTTGCCGTTCGGGGTCGTGGCGGTGCGGACCTGGGTTCGATGGGCCTGCAAGGGCTGGTTGAACTGCTGCAAAAAGAGTCCGCTCAGCGCACCTAGAGCGGCATCGACTTTTTAGGAGACCGAAAACATCGCGCAAGAAAAAGATATGCGTATCAACGGTGAGATCATGGCGCGCGAAGTGCGCTTGGTCGGCGTTGATCAGGAGCCGCTAGGCATCGTGTCGTTGGATGTCGCCATGCGGATGGCGGAAGAAGCCGAGACCGACCTGGTCGAAATCGCCCCGACGGCCCAGCCGCCGGTCTGCCGCCTGATGGATTTCGGCAAGTTTAAGTATCACGAGAGCAAACGCCGTCACGAGGCCAAGCTCAAACAGAAGCAAGTGCAGGTCAAGGAAGTTAAATTCCGGCCCGGCACCGATGAAGGCGATTACCAGATCAAGCTGCGCAATTTGCTGCGCTTCCTTGAAGAAGGTGACAAAGCGAAAGTGACCCTGCGGTTCCGGGGTCGCGAGATGGCGCACCAGGAATTCGGTGTGCGTCTGCTGGAGCGGGTCCGCGACGATCTCAACGAGATTGGTGTGGTTGAGCAGTTCCCGAAGTTGGAAGGCCGCCAGATGGTGATGGTGGTCGCGCCGAAGCGGAAGTGAGCTTCGGCCGGCGTCGCCGCGAGGCGTCGCCAAAACAGGGCGAGAGCCCTGAACAAGGCGTGTCCGGGTCTGCAAGTGTCGCCAGACCACCCGGCGCGGTTTAAAACAGATGGGCCTCAAGGCCCGAAGGAGCATTCATGCCCAAGATGAAGACCAAGAGCAGTGCGAAGAAGCGCTTTCGCACGCTTGGCAGCGGCGCCGTCAAGCGCAGCCAAGCTTTTTTGCGCCACATCCTGACCAAGAAGGCGACCAAGCGTAAGCGTCAGCTGCGCGGCACCTCCCTGGTTCATGACACCAACATCAAGAGCGTGCGTGCCATGCTCCCCTACGCGTAAGGAGATCACGACATGCCTCGCGTCAAACGTGGTGTGACCGCCCGCGCGCGTCACAAAAAAGTACTGGACCTGGCCAAGGGTTACCGCGGCCGTCGCAAAAACGTCTACCGCATCGCCAAACAGGCGGTGATGAAGGCTGGCCAATACGCCTACCGCGACCGTCGTCAACGCAAGCGCCAGTTCCGCGCCCTGTGGATCGCCCGTATCAACGCGGCTTCGCGTGAGTGCGGCCTGAGCTACTCGGTGTTCATGAACGGCTTGAAGAAGGCGTCGATCGACATCGACCGCAAGGTTCTCGCCGATCTGGCAGTGTTCGACAAGGTTGCGTTCGCCAAGATCGCCGATCAAGCGCGCGCCGCTTTGCCGCAGTAAGCCAGTAAGCAGAAGAAGGGGGCTCGCGCCCCCTTTTTTTGTGCCTGGCCGTTTTTGCCCCGCTTACGCTTCACCGAACGTCCTGTCGTTGCGCACCGCGCGGCGACGTTTTTCGAGCCCAGACCTGCCGCCGCGATGGATCCTCTTGATTCTCTGCTAGACGAAGCCGCAGCCCGTTTTGCCGCGGCTGACACTCCCGACGCTCTGGAGCAGGCCAAGGCCGCCTATTTGGGGAAACAGGGCCTGATCACCGAGCGCATGAAAATGCTCGGCGGCATGGACCCCGAGACACGAAAGGCCGAGGGCGCGCGCATCAACCGCGTCAAGACCGCGGTCGAGGACGCTCTCAATGCCCGTCGCGAGGCGCTGCGCGAAGCACAACTGGCGCAGCAGCTGGCGGCCGAGGCTTTGGATGTCACGCTGCCTGGGCGCGGTCACGGCCTGGGTGGTTGGCACCCCGTCAGCCGCGTGCGTGAGCGCATCTGCGAGCTGTTCTCCGGTATTGGTTTTGTGGTCGCCGACGGCCCCGAGATCGAGACCGACTTCTACAACTTCACCGCGCTCAACACGCCGGACGACCATCCGGCGCGGTCGATGCACGACACTTTTTACATTGCCGGCACCGACCGCCTGCTGCGCACTCACACCAGCCCGATTCAGGTGCGCTACATGGAGGCCAATCCGCCGCCGCTGCGCATCATCGCGCCCGGTCGGGTGTACCGGGTCGACTCAGACGCCACCCATTCGCCGATGTTCCATCAGGTCGAGGGCTTGTGGATCGACCGTGATGTGAGCTTTGCCGACCTCAAGGGCGTGGTGACGCATTTCCTGCAGCAGTTTTTCGAGCGTGAGGATCTGCAGGTGCGATTTCGACCGAGCTTCTTCCCGTTCACTGAGCCCTCGGCCGAGATCGACATGGCCTGGGGCGACCGCTGGCTTGAGATTGGCGGCTGCGGCATGGTGCATCCGAACGTGCTGCGCCACGTCAACATTGACCCCGAGGCGTTCCGCGGCTTTGCCTTTGGCTTTGGCATCGACCGCCTGGCGATGTTGCGCTACGGCGTGAACGACCTGCGCCTGTTCTACGAGAACGACCTGCGCTTTTTGCGTCAGTTCGTCTGAGGGATTGACATGAGATTCTCCGAATCCTGGCTGCGCACCTGGGTCTCGCCCGATCTCGGCACTGCGGCGCTGGGCGATCTGTTGACCATGGCCGGGCTCGAGGTCGAGTCGCTCGAACCCGCCGCGCCGCCCTTCAGCGGCGTGGTGGTGGGCGAGATCGTCGCGATCGCGCCCCATCCAGATGCCGACCGTCTGCGGGTGTGTCAGGTCGCGTGTGGCGGCGACAAGCCGCTGACCATCGTCTGCGGCGCGCCGAACGCCGCGCTGGGACTCAAGGCGCCGCTGGCGGTGGTGGGCGCCAAGCTGCCCGGTGCGCTGGATATTGGCAAGGCGAAGATGCGCGGCGTCGAGAGCTTTGGCATGTTGTGCTCGGCCAAAGAGCTGGGCATTTCGACGGAGGCCTCGGGGCTGCTGGAGCTGCCGGCCGACGCGCCGGTCGGCGCTGACCTGCGGCAGTACCTCGACCTGGCCGACAGCGTGTTTGAGCTCAAGCTCACTCCCAACCGCGGCGACTGTCTGAGCATCGCCGGGCTGGCGCGCGAGGTGGCGGCCTTGTCAGGGGCGCGAGTGGAGGCGATGCCGGTATCCGATATCGAGTCGCAGCACACCGAGGCGCGTGGCGTAAGCGTGGCCGCAACCGGCGACTGCCCGGTCTATCTGGGGCGTGTGTTCACCGACGTGAACGCCGCCGCGGCCACGCCGCCGTGGATGCGTCGCCGCATCGAGCGCGCGGGCTTGCGCTGCGTCTCGGTGGTCGTCGACATCACCAACTATGTGATGCTCGAGCTGGGCCAGCCGCTGCACGCGTTTGACGACGCCCGGCTGACTGGCGACATCGGTGTCAGGCGCGCCACCGCTGGCGAAACGCTGACGCTGCTTAACGATGCCGAGGTGGCGCTAGATGCCGACTATCTGGTGATCGCCGACGCCAAGGGGGCGCAGGCGGTTGCCGGCGTAATGGGGGGGGCGCAGTCGGCGGTGACCGAGGGCACTCGCAGTATCTTTTTGGAGAGCGCGCATTTCGTCCCGGGCGTGATCGCAGGTCGGGCGCGGCGTCTGAACGTTAGCAGCGATGCTGCCCACCGTTTCGAGCGCGGCGTCGATCCGACCTTGCCAGAGCGCGCGATGGCCCGCGCCAGCCAGTTGCTGGCCGACTTGTGCGGGGCCAAGCCAGGGCCGATCAGTGCGGCCCGCGCAGCCTTGCCAGCCAAATCGGCGATTCGCCTGCGCGAGTCGCGCGCGACGGCCGTTATCGGTCTCGATCTGGGTAGCAAGACCATCACCGGGATTCTGGATCGGCTCGGTCTTGCGCATCAAAAGAACGGCGATGCCTGGACGGTGACCGTGCCGCCGCACCGCTTCGACCTCACGCTCGAAGAAGACCTCATCGAGGAGTTGGTGCGAGTGCACGGCTACCATGCGGTGCCGGTGAGGGCGCCGGTCGGCAACCTGAACCTGGTGCCACGCAGCGAGGCTTCACTTGCCCCGCTCGGGCACGCGGTCCGGTTGGCGTTGCGGGAGTATCTCGAGGTCATCACCTACGCCTTCATCGACGAGGCCGACGAGGCCGCCTTGCATGGCAACACCAATCCAGTGCGTCTCGCCAATCCGATTGCGCGCCAAATGGGCGTGATGCGGTCGAGCCTGCTGGCCGGCTTGCTTGGTGTGCTGCGCGGCAACGCCGCGCATCGTGAAGTTCGGGCGCGCATCTTTGAACGCGGTCGGGTGTTCCTCGGCAGCGACGCGCCTGACCAGCAGCCCGAGCATTTGGGTGGTTTGGCCTGGGGGGCGGCGACCAGCGAGCAGTGGGGCGTGCCGACCCGTGTGGTCGACTTTTTCGATGTGAAGGCTGATCTTGAGGCCGTGTTGGCGCCGCATCGGCTCGACGCCACCCCGTTGCGCGACCATCCGGCGCTGCATCCAGGGCGGGCAGCGACGCTGTGCGTTGATGGCCAAGACATCGGCTGGATCGGCGAATTGCATCCCCGGCACGTGCAGGCCATGGACCTACCAAGTGCCCCAGTGGTGTTCGAACTCAGCTTGAAGTCATTACCGCGGGTATCGCTGCCGCTGGTGGTCCCGCCGGTGCGTTTTCCGGGGGTTCGGCGTGACATTGCCGTGCTGGTAGACGAGGCGGTCGAGTGGCAGGCAATTCGTTCGGCCATTGCCGAATGCGGGCTACAAACCCTGGAAAGCGTTTGGCTGTTTGATATCTATCGGGGCCAAGGCATTGAATCTGGTAAGAAAAGCCTTGCCATTGGGATGTCCATTCGGGATACTCTTAAAACCCTGACTGACGCAGAGATCGACGCTGTCGTGACCGCGGTCGTCGAACATTTGGGGTCGCGCACCGGCGCGACACTTCGGCAATGAGAACGAGGGAGCAGGTGGTGACCCTGACCAAAGCAGAGCTGGCCGAGTTGCTGTTCGAGCAGCTTGGACTCAACAAGCGCGAGGCCAAGGACATGGTCGAGGCATTCTTCGAAGAGATCCGCTCGGCCTTGGAGGCCAACGAGACGGTCAAGCTCTCGGGCTTCGGTAATTTCCAGTTGCGGGACAAGGCCCAGCGTCCGGGGCGCAACCCCAAGACTGGCGAAGAGATTCCGATCAGTGCCCGCCGGGTGGTGACCTTCCATCCGTCGCAGAAACTCAAATCGGCGGTCGAGGCCGCTGCGCTTGCAGACCACTGACCTCGGACCCCTCCCGCCGATTCCGGCGAAACGCTACTTCACCATCGGCGAAGTCAGCGAACTCTGTCATGTCAAGGCGCATGTTCTGCGCTACTGGGAGCAAGAGTTCAGTCAGCTCAAGCCGGTCAAACGCCGCGGCAACCGTCGCTATTACCAGCATCACGAAGTGCTGCTGATCCGGCGCATCCGCGAGTTGCTCTACGCTCAAGGCTTCACCATTCAGGGCGCCCGCCAGCAGCTGACCACTGCGCACCGGGAGCCGGCCTCAGAGCCGCGCCAGGGCGTCCAGTTGACGCTGGATGCTCCGATTCCCGCTGCGGTGCCGCCGGGCTCGGCGGCTGGCTTGCCGTCCGCGATCCGCGTCGAACTGCTGGCCATCCGCGATCTGCTGGCCGGGTAGCCTCTGCTATACTCCGGCGCCTGTCGGGGCGTAGCGCAGCCTGGTAGCGTACCTGCATGGGGTGCAGGTGGTCGGAGGTTCAAATCCTCTCGCCCCGACCAAGCCCCGATTCCAGCCGATCCCGACGAACCCAACGGTCTCTGACGCCATGCGCATCCTGTTGAGCAACGATGACGGCTACTTTGCACCGGGACTCGCCGCCCTTGAGCGCGCCTTTTCCCGCATCGGTGAAGTCACCGTGGTGGCGCCCGAAGCCGACCGCAGTGGCGCATCCAACTCATTGACCCTTGACCGGCCGCTGATGCTGCGCAAGGCACCCAATGGCTTCTACTTCGTCAACGGCACGCCGACCGACTGCGTGCACCTGGCGGTGACCGGCATGTTGGAGCATGTCCCGGACGTGGTGGTCAGCGGTGTCAATGCCGGTTCGAACATGGGCGACGACACCATCTACTCGGGCACCGTAGCCGCCGCCACCGAAGGCTACCTGTTGGGCATCCCGGCGGTGGCGGTGTCGCTGGCCGCCAAGAACGGTGTCCACTACGACACCGCGGCTCGAGTCGCTGTTGAGCTGGTCGAGCGCTGGCTCGACGCGCCGCCGGCCGAGGGTCCGGTGTTGCTGAATGTGAACGTGCCCGACCGGCCTTTCGAGCAGTTGCAAGGCTATGAAGTAGTGCGTCTGGGGCGTCGTCACAAGGCTGAGCCGGTGATTCCGGCGCGTAATCCGCGCGGCGAAACGGTGTACTGGGTGGGCGCTGCGGGCGCCGCGGCCGACGCCGGGCCAGGCACCGACTTCTTTGCCGTGGAACAGGGTCGGGTGGCGGTGACGCCACTGCAACTCGACCTGACCCACCGCGAGCAGTTGGGAACCGTACAGACCTGGCTGGGCCTTTGAGCCATGCAGTCGCGGCTGACCGGCATTGGCATGACTTCGGAGCGCACTCGCATCCGAATGGTCGAGCGTTTGCGCGAGCAGGGTGTCGTTGACGAGACCGTGTTGCTGGCCATGCAATCGGTGCCGCGTCACATCTTTGTCGACGAGGCGCTCGCAAGCCGTGCCTACGAGGATTCGGCGCTGCCAATCGGCCACGGCCAGACCATCTCGCAGCCTTACATTGTCGCGCGCATGATCGAGTTGCTGCGCAATGGCGGCAGCCGGTCGAAGGTTTTGGAGGTGGGGACCGGCTGCGGCTACCAGGCGGCAGTCTTGGCGCGGGTTTGCTCCGAGGTGTATTCGGTCGAACGGATCGGCACCCTGCAAGAGAATGCCCGCAAGGCTGCTCGCGAGCTGCGCCTACTCAACTTGCGCTTCAAGCACGCGGATGGCTCGCTCGGCCTGCCTGAGGCGGCACCGTTCGACGGCATCATCGTCGCCGCGGCCGGTATGCAGACGCCGCCAGCCCTGTTGGAGCAATTGGCGGTTGGCGGTCGCTTGGTGATTCCCTTAGGCGGGCGCGACCAGGTGCTCAAGGTGGTCGACCGTACGCCCGACGGTTTTCACGAGCAGACCCTGGAGTCGGTGCGATTCGTACCGCTGCTTGGCGGGCTCGAATAAGCCTGCCTCGCAAATCATTTCCGCAGTTTCGGGAAACTAATCCACGCCAGATGTAACCAAGGTTCTCTGGGCGCCACAAAGCGTGTCCAGCTAATCCTGCCTCGCTGGAGATGTGCCCTGATGCGGACCGAGATGCATGACCCCGAGCTTGAGCTCGACGACGGTCTAGATGACGAGGACTCGTCTGGCGACGACGCGCCGCGGACCGCGCTCGAAGAACGGGCCCCGGCGGTTGACGAGTTCAGCAGCGACACCACCCAGCTTTACCTGAACGAGATCGGGCGTAGCCCGCTGCTCAAGCCAGCCGAGGAGTTTGAGTTGGCGTGTCGGGTGCTTACCGGCGATGCCATCGCGCGTGAGCGGATGATCCGCCAGAACCTTCGGCTGGTCGTGAACATCGCCAAGCACTACATGAACCGCGGTCTGCCGCTGCTCGACCTGATCGAGGAGGGCAACCTCGGCCTGATCCACGCGCTGGAAAAGTTCGATCCGCACCGGGGCTTCCGCTTCTCCACCTACGCCACCTGGTGGATTCGCCAGAACGTCGAGCGCGCGATCATGAATCAGGCGCGCACCATCCGCCTGCCGGTGCACGTGATCAAGGAACTCAATGGCGTACTCAAAGCGTTTCGCCACCTTGAACAGCAGACCGGTGTCGAGCCCACTGCCGACGATGTTGCCCACCTTCTGGGGCGGCCCGTGGAGGAGGTGCGTCGCATCCTCCAGCTCAACGAGCGCATGGCCTCCTTGGATGCGCCGCTCGACGGCGATTCGGCGCTGTCCATCGGTGATGCTGTACCTGACGAGCAATCGGTACCGCCGGATGTGCTGCTTCAGACCACCGAAGTCGAAGAGTACGTGCGGCAGTGGATCGACCAACTCAACGAACGCCAGCGTTTGGTGATCGTCCACCGGTTCGGTCTCTATGACGCCGACGTTTACACCCTTGAGGAGCTGGCGAGCCGCATGCAGCTGACCCGCGAGCGCGTGCGACAGATCCAGCTCGAGGCCTTGCGTCAGTTGCGCATCATCCTCAAGCGCAACGGCGTCGACCGCGACGTACTGTTGTAAGCCAGCTGGCGCGGCTTGACGCGCCACAGACTGCGCACAGGTGCCACCGACACCGACACGGTGCTGCGCTATGATGCGCCGCTCCCATTTGCCGACCGAGGCTGCGCATGCGTTTCCACTTCCCGATCATCATCATCGACGAGGATTTTCGTTCGGAGAACGCGTCTGGTCTGGGCATCCGTGCGCTAGCCAAAGCCATTGAGGGCGAGGGTGTCGAAGTATTGGGCGTCACCAATTACGGCGATCTCACCTCATTCGCCCAGCAGCAGAGCCGTGGTTCGGCCTTCATTCTGTCGATCGACGACGAAGAACTCGCCAACGAAGAGGAAGAAACGATTGCCGAGCTTCGTACCTTTGTGCGCGAGATCCGCCACCGCAACGCGGAGATCCCCATCTTTCTGCACGGCGAGACGCGCACCAGCCGCCACATCCCCAACGATGTTTTGCGCGAACTCCACGGCTTCATTCACATGTACGAAGACACGCCGGAGTTCATCGCCCGTTATGTGGTGCGCGAGTCACGCGCCTACCTCGAAACCTTGGCGCCGCCGTTCTTCCGCGCGCTGACGCATTACGCCGCCGACGGCTCGTATTCGTGGCACTGTCCGGGCCACTCGGGTGGCGTGGCCTTCCTGAAGAGTCCGGTGGGGCAGATGTTCCACCAGTTCTTCGGCGAGAACATGTTGCGCGCCGACGTCTGCAATGCAGTGGACGAGCTCGGCCAGTTGCTCGACCACACCGGCCCGGTGGCCGACTCGGAGCGCAACGCGGCCCGCATCTTCAACGCCGATCACCTGTACTTTGTCACCAACGGAACCAGCACCAGCAACAAGATGGTGTGGCACAACAGCGTCGCGCCTGACGACATCGTTGTGGTCGACCGGAACTGCCACAAGAGCGTGCTGCATTCGATCATCATGTGTGGCGCCATTCCGGTGTTCCTCACGCCGACGCGCAATCAGTTTGGCTTGATCGGGCCGATCCCGCTCTCCGAGTTCAGCCCGGACAATATCCGCGCCAAGATCGCTGCCAATCCGTTCGCGCGCGAGGCGGTCAACAAGAAGCCGCGCATCCTCACCATCACGCAGAGCACCTACGACGGCGTGCTCTACAACGTCGAGACGCTTAAGGAGCTGCTCGACGGCGAGATCGACACGCTGCACTTTGACGAGGCGTGGCTGCCGCATGCAGCCTTCCATGACTTCTACGGCGATTACCACGCGATTGGCGAGGGCCGGCCGCGCTGCAAGGACTCAATGATCTTCTCGACGCAGTCCACCCACAAGCTGTTGGCCGGCCTGTCGCAGGCGAGCCAGATCCTGGTGCAGGACGCCGAGAACGTGCAACTCGACCGCGACGTCTTCAACGAGGCGTATCTGATGCACACCTCGACCAGCCCGCAGTACTCGATCATCGCCAGCCTGGATGTGGCCGCCGCGATGATGGAACCGCCGGGCGGCACAGCCCTGGTGGAGGAATCGCTGGCCGAGGCGCTCGATTTCCGCCGCGCCATGCGCAAGGTCGACGAAGAGTGGGGCGCCGACTGGTGGTTCAAGGTCTGGGGTCCGGACGACCTCTCGGAAGAAGGCTTGGAAGAGCGCGAGGCTTGGATGCTCAAGGCTGGCGACCGTTGGCACGGCTTCGGCCAGATGGCCGATGGCTTCAATATGCTCGACCCGATCAAGGCGACCATCATCACCCCGGGGCTGGATGTCGATGGCGACTTCGCCGACTGGGGCATCCCGGCTGGCATCGTGACGAAATACCTCTCCGAGCACGGTGTGATCGTCGAGAAGACCGGGCTCTACAGCTTCTTCATCATGTTCACCATCGGCATCACCAAGGGCCGCTGGAACACCTTGGTGGCGGCGCTGCAGCAGTTCAAGGACGACTACGACCGCAACCAGCCGCTGTGGCGTGTGCTGCCGGAATTCGTCAAGAAGCACCCGCGCTACGAGCGCGTGGGTCTGCGCGACTTGTGCCAGCAGATCCACTCGGTCTACAGCGAGAACGACATCGCCCGCTTGACCACCGAGATGTATCTATCGGACATGGTACCGGCGATGAAGCCGGCCGATGCCTTTGCGCGCATGGCGCATCGCGAGATCGAGCGGGTTCCAGTGGATGCGCTCGAAGGCCGTGTCACCAGTGTGCTGCTGACGCCCTATCCGCCGGGTATTCCGCTGCTGATACCGGGCGAGCGGTTCAACGCCACGATCGTCCGCTTTCTCCGGTTTGCGCGCGATTTCAACGCCCGTTTCCCCGGCTTCGAGACCGACATCCATGGTCTGGTGAAGCAGGACGACGGCGCTGGCAAGGTCGACTACTACGTCGATTGCGTGGCGGCCGAGGTCTGATCCGCGTTTGAGCCGCGTCCTCAGCTGCCAACCCCTGCTGCCGCGGCCGGAGTCGGTGGCCGCTGAGCTGGCGCGGGCGCCGGCGGGTCCGCTGATCCTGGTGTCGCGTAGCGGCGTGCTGGCCAATCTGGCCCGTGTGCGCTCAGCCTTGCCGTCAGTAAGCGTTCACTACGCGGTCAAGGCCTGCAATCACCCGCAGGTCTTGTCCGCGTTGGCGCAAGCCGACTGTGGCTTCGAGCTGGCCTCGGCCGGCGAGTGGCCGGCGCTGGCGGCGCTAGACATCGACCCGGCACGGGCCATGGTCGGCAATCCAGTGCGCAGTGCGATGCAGACGGCGGCGCTGTACGCGGCCGGCGTGCGTTGTTTTGCGATCGACTCGCTGCAGCAGTTGGACCGCGACCGTGTCGCAGCGCCAGACGCGCGGCTGTTGGTGCGGGTCGCGGTGCCACCGGGTTGCCTCGCCGATGCCGACGTGGCGGCGTGGCCGATGGGTGACACCTTTGGTGCGAGTCCGGATACCGTCGCGCAAATTAGTCGTAAGGCGCGCGCCACCGGTCAGGTGTTGGCGGGCGTCAGCTTTCACGTCGGTTCGCAGTGCACCGATATGGCGGCATGGCAACGGGGTCTCAACGCTGCGGTGAGTGCCTTGGCCACTCTACGCGCCGAGGGCCACGCCGCCGATGTGCTGAGCCTGGGCGGTGGTTTCCCGGCTGAAATCGGCGCGGCGCCCTCGATCGAGGCCGTTGGCGAATCGCTGAGGCCAGCCCTGGCAGCCTTGCCGGTGGGTACCCGACTGCTGGCCGAGCCAGGCCGCTGCCTGATCGCCAACGCTGGCGTGCTGTTGACCCGAGTCCTCGCTGTGCGCGAGCACCGCGGTGCCCGTTGGCTGCACCTGGATTGCGGTGTGCACAATGGGCTGATCGAGTCGTCGCGAGGCGTGCCCTACGCGCTGCGAGCCCTTCGAGGCAGCGGTACCCGCGTTGCATGGCAGGTCGCGGGGCCAAGCTGTGACGGCGCCGACCGGCTCCCGGGCGAGTGGCTGCTGCCGGCGGCAATTGTCGAGGGGGACTGGCTGGCAGTTGACGGCGCCGCCGCCTACGCGCAGAGCCGCGCCAGCGGCTTTAACGGCTTCGCACTGCCCGAAACACGGGTGGTCAACTGAGCCACCCGCTGATTGGCACGGTCAGGGTGCGTCGGGATTGCGCAGGCGGACTGCCTCGTGCCGTCGCCGCAGACGGATGTTGAGCATCTCGACAGTTACCGAAAAGGCCATCGCGACGTAAATGTAGCCCTTGGGGATGTGGAAACCCACTCCCTCGGCGACCAAGGCCATACCCACTAGAATCAGGAACGACAGCGCCAGCATCTTCACCGTTGGATGGCGGTCGACAAAATCGCCGATCGGTTTGGCCGCCACCATCATCAAGGCGACGGTGAGGACGATGGCCGTCACCATGACACCAATCTGGTCGACCAGGCCCACTGCGGTGATCACCGAGTCGAGCGAAAACACCACGTCGACGACGGCAATTTGCAGCAGTGTGGCGCTGAGGCCTGCCCGCACGGCTGACCCTTGCGAGGCGTGCTCGGGCTCGCCGCCCTCCAGCGCATTGTGCACCTCGTGGGTGGCTTTCCAGATCAGGAACAGTCCGCCGCCGAGCAGGATCAGGTCTCGTCCCGACAGGCCCTGACCGAACACTTCGAACAACGGCGTCGTCAGCCGCATGATCCACGACAGGCTCAGCAACAACGCCAAGCGGCTGAACATGGCCAGCGCCAAGCCGGCGCGTCGGGCGAAGTCGCGCTGCTCCGCTGGCAGCCGGCCGACCAAGATGGAAATGAAGATGATGTTGTCGATGCCGAGCACCACCTCCAGTGCGGTGAGCGTGGCAAGTGCAATCAGGGCTTGCGGATCGGTCAACCAGGCGAGATCCATATGCGGTGGCTTTCAGGGCGGGTGGCTAGAATACGGTTATCGTAGATCCAACAGCTTGGTATTTCGCTCATGACCCAGACCGTTTCTCGCGAACTCGAAGACTGGTTCCAACTCAACGTCTCCCGCGGCTGTCGTACCGAGCAGTTGCATCAGTCCCTGATCGAAGCGGGGTACCCCGCAGACTTCGTCGGCAGCTTTTTGAGCGAACGCAGTCGCGGGTTACCGGGAATCGATGCCCCAGGGCCTGGAACAGATTCAGATGCGACCATGCTGTCGGTCGCCAGTCCGTCTGCCGAAGCCGCGCTCGATGCCTGGTGGACCCGCTTTGCTGAGCTGAGCCAGCTGAATCACGTAAACCTGGGTGACCGTACGGCAGTCATTGCTGGGCGGCAGCTGGCGCAAGGCATTCTCTACCTGCGGGATCTGCTCTCAGCCGACGAGTGCGACACCCTGGTGGCCGACGCCGAGCGGCGCATCGAGGGTTCGACGGTGGTCGATCCTGAGACCGGTCGCTTCGTGCCAGACCCCCGCCGCAGCAGCATGGGCACTTACTTTGAGCGCGCGGCCAATCCGGTGGTGGCCGCCGTCGAGCAGCGGCTCGCGGTTCTGAGCGGTTTGCCCGAGGTCAACGGTGAGGGGCTGCAGATCCTCTTCTATCAGGTCGGGGGGGAGTACCGTCCACACTTCGACTACTTCGACCCCGCCAATCCTGGCTACGCTGCGCAGCTTGGGCACGGGGGACAGCGCCTGTTGACTATCATTCTCTATCTCAACGACGTTGAGGGCGGCGGTGGCACCATCTTCCCCGAACTGGGTCTGGAGTTTTTGCCAGCCAAGGGGGCTGCGCTGATGTTCGCGTCACTCGACCGCGAGGGCGCCTTGCAACCCAAATCGCTGCACGGTGGCAACCCGGTCACCGCAGGCCAGAAATGGATCGCCACCCGCTGGATCCGCCTCGGCGCGTACTGCTAACCGTTTTCTCTCAGAGCCCACACCATGTTCAAAATCGTCGAATCCACCCTCGAAAAGACCATCTTCGCCAGTCGCTGGATCCTTGCGCCGTTTTACCTTGGCTTGATCGGCGGGCTGGTGATGCTGCTGTATAAGTTCGGTGAAGGTTTCCTGCACAGCATTCACGAGATTCACCACAGCAGCGAGCAGGAGGTGGTGATGGACGTGCTGGCGCTCATCGACATGTCTCTGGCCGCCAACCTAACGCTGATCGTGATCTTCGCCGGCTGGGAGAACTTTGTTTCCAAGCTCAACATCGACGACCACGAAGACCGCCCTGAGTGGATGGGCCACGTCGACTTCTCCAAGCTGAAGCTGAAACTGCTGGCGTCGATCGTTGCCATCTCGGCGATTCAGCTGTTGCGGGCCTTTATGCAGGTAGACCAGTACAGCACCGAGCACTTGGCGTGGATGGTCGGCATCCACATGACCTTCGTGGTGTCAGGACTGATCCTTGCAGTCATGGACCGCGTTTCGGACAGTCCGGCAAAGGGCGCTGCCGAGCACTGAGGCACTGTGGCGTCGATTCGGCGCCGGGCTCGGAAAGAGTGGCGCCCCCGACACGAATCGAACGTGTGACCCCCTTCTTAGGAGGAAGGTGCTCTATCCACTGAGCTACGGAGGCGAGCCCTGATTGTACGCCGCTGCATTTCGTCACCGTGGCGGCGACCTCCCGCCAGTCCCGGCTCGCCGTTATGCTGGTGGCATGGTGGATGGTCCCGAACGCAATGCTGTGCTGACTCGCCGCGACCTGCTCGCTGGCGGAGCGGGGCTGCTGGTGGCTGCGCCAGCCGTGTTGGCAGGCGCAACTGCCGACCTTCCGCCGAGCATGGCCCGCCCCGGCAGCGGTTTTGGCGTCTACGGCCAGCCCTCGCCGTTCGAGAAGCACACTGCCCGCGCCATTGCCGCCAACCGCGACGTGCCAGGCAACGGCGTGTCATGGACGCCGCTGCACGACCTTGAGGGCACCATCACGCCGTCGGGACTGCATTTCGAGCGCCACCATTCCGGCGTGCCCGAGATCGACCCGTCGCAGCACCGGCTGGCCCTGCATGGCCGTGTCGGGAAGCCCTTGGTGTGGACGGTGGCCGATGTGCTGCGCTATCCACGCGTCTCGCGGCAGCTCTTCATCGAGTGCGGCGGCAACAGCAACTCGCTATGGAACGCCGAGCCGCGCCAGACCAGCGCTGGCGCCCTGCACGGCCTGGCCAGCTGCAGCGAATGGACCGGCGTGCCGCTGCGGCTGCTGCTTGAGGAAGCGGGCGTCGCCCGGGGCGCCACCTGGCTCATCGCAGAAGGCGCCGATGCCGGCGGTCTGCACCTCAGCGTCCCCCTGAGCAAAGCGCGCGACGATTGCCTGCTGGCGCTGTTCCAGAACGGTGAGCGTCTGCGGCCCGAGCAGGGGTACCCGATGCGGTTGATTGTGCCCGGCTGGGAGGGCGTCACGCATGTCAAATGGCTGCATCGGCTCGAGCTGGCCAGCGAACCGGCCATGAGCCGCTTCGAGACCGGGCGCTACACCGACCTTCTACCCAGCGGCAAGGCGCGGCAGTTCAGTTTTGTGATTGAGCCGAAGTCGGTGATCACGAATCCTTCGCCCGGCCAGCTTCTGCGTGCCAAGGGGGTCTACCAAATCAGCGGCCTGGCGTGGAGCGGGCGAGGTGCGGTGCGGCGCGTCGAGGTCTCGGCCGACGGGGGCAAGACCTGGGTCGAGGCCGCACTCGATGGGCCGGTGCAGCGCCAGTGCTTCACCCGCTTTCGCATCGCCTGGGCCTGGCGCGGGCAGAGCGCCGTGCTCAAGAGCCGCGTCACCGACGAGACCGGCGCCACCCAGCCGGAGCGGGCAGCACTGGTGGCGGAGCGTGGGCGACACGGCGAGTTCCATTTCAATGGCATCAACGCCTGGGCGGTAGACGAGGACGGGGAGGTGAGCCATGTTTACGCCTGAGCGCTTTGCGGTGTCCCTCGCGATTGCCGGACTCGCGTTTGCCACGTGCGCCAACCCCGCCGACCTCGGCCGCGAGCTGCCGCACACGCAGCTCGGGCGTCCGCTCGACGCCGAGCCCGGCGTGCTGACCGTCTGGCCGGACGGCCGCGGTCTGCCCAGTGGCGCAGGCAGCGTCGCCAGCGGAGCGCAGCTCTACGCCGAGCGCTGCCAAGCCTGCCATGGCGAGCGGGGGACCGGCGGCAGTGGCGGCCACTTGTCAGGACGCAGCCCGCTCGACGGCCCAAACCCCGATCGTACCGTTGGCAACTACTGGCCCTACGCGACGACGGTGTTCGACTACATTCGTCGCGCGATGCCGCCGCAGGCGCCGTGGTCGCTCAGCGCCAACGACGCCTACGCCCTGACCGCTTATCTGCTCCACTTAAACGGCATCCTTCCGGCCGACGCCCGCCTGGGTTCCGACAATCTGTCAAAGGTGGAGATGCCCAATCGCTTTGGATTCATTCCAATACGCGAGCGGTAGCACCTGCTGTCTACTACAAACGCGTCGAGAGTTGATACCATTCACGGCTTTGCGCGAAGTCCTGCGCATTGACCTAGCGGAGAACTCATCAGCGAATGGATACGTTCGATTCCATCCTTAAGACCGGCGCTGACAACGCCGAAGCCATTGCCGCTCCCGGTCGTCCGGCCCTGAGCTACGCCGGACTGCGCCAATTGGTCGCCGACACAGTGGCCTCGCTCAACGCCATGGGGATTGGCCGCAACGATCGCGTCGGAATCGTGTTGTCGAATGGCCCAGAGATGGCCACGGCGTTCATGGCGGTTGCCGCCGGCACCACATCAGCGCCGCTCAACCCGGCCTATCGTGGCGAGGAGTTCGAGTTCTACCTGTCCGACTTGCATGCTAAAGCGCTCATCGTTGAACAGGGCAGCACCAGTCCGGCCATTGAGGTGGCCAAGAAACTCGGCGTCGCCATCGTCGAGTTGCGCGTCGCCGAGGGCGCCCCGGCTGGCCAGTTCACCTTGCACGGCAGCACGGTTGGCGCGCCAACTCATGGCGGTATGGCACAGCCCGACGACGTCGCGCTGGTGCTGCACACCTCCGGTACCACCTCGCGCCCGAAGATCGTGCCGCTGAGCCAGCGCAACGTCTGCGCCTCGGCCCGCCACATCCGCGAGACGCTGCACTTCTCGCCGCAGGACCGCGGTCTCAACATCATGCCGCTGTTCCACATCCACGGTTTGATCGCCGCCATGTTGGCGCCGATCTCCGCCGGCGCCTCGGTGTTCTGCACGCCGGGCTTTGATGCGTTGAAGTTCTTCGGCTGGATGGACGAGGCCAAGCCGACCTTCTACAGCGCGGTGCCGACCATGCACCAAGCCATCCTGACGCGGGCGTCGCGCAACGCTGACGTCATCGCCCGCAATCCGCTGCGCTTCATCCGCTCGAGCTCCAGCTCGATCCCGCCGCAGGTTATTGCCGAACTCGAGGCCACCTTCAAGGCGCCGCTGGTCGAAGCCTACGGCATGACCGAAGCCGCTCACCAGATGGCCAGCAACCCGCTGCCGCCGAAGGCGCGCAAGCCGGGCTCGGTGGGTCTGCCGGGTGGTCCGGACGTCGAGATCATGGACGAGGCCGGCAACATTCTGCCGTTCGGCGAGGTCGGCGAGATCGTCATCCGCGGTCCGAACGTGACCGCGGGTTACGAGAACAACGACAAGGCCAACGCCGAGGCTTTCACCCATGGTTGGTTCCGCACCGGCGATCAGGGTGTCAAGGACCAGGACGGTTACATTTCGCTCACCGGCCGTCTCAAAGAAATCATCAACCGCGGCGGCGAGAAGATCAGCCCGCGCGAGGTCGACGAGGTGTTTATGGACCACCCGGCCGTGCAGCAGGTGGTCACGTTCGCCATTCCTCATCCGAAACTGGGCGAGGAGGTGGGCGCTGTGGTGGTCCTGCGCGAAGGTCAGGCAGCGACTGACAAGGAGTTGCAGCAGTTTCTGGCAACGCGCCTGGCCGATTTCAAAGTGCCGAAGAAGATCCTGTTCATGGACGAGATCCCGAAAGGGGCCACCGGCAAATTGCAGCGCATCGGTCTCGCCCAAAAGCTGGGATTGGTTTAGCGCAATCGCTTTTAACAACGAGGAGAAAACAGTGAATAAGAGCCTGATTAAGGCCTTGGGTACGGCGTTCGTCGGCCTGGGTCTGTTGAGTGCCGCACCGATGGCAGCCGCTTGGGAGCCGTCAAAGCCGGTTGAGTTCGTGGTTCCTGCCGGTACTGGCGGTGGCGCTGACCAGATGGCACGTTTCATCCAGGGTGTTGTGCAAAAGAACAACCTGATGAAGCAGCCGATCATCGTCGTCAACCGCTCGGGTGGTGCCGGTGCCGAGGGTTTCGTTGACGTTCTGCACACCAAGAACAACCCGCACAAGATCATCATCAGCCTGTCGAACCTGTTCACCACGCCGCTGGCCACAGGTGTTCCCTTCGAATACGACGAATTCACCCCGATCGCGATGCTCGCGCTCGACCAGTTCATTCTCTGGGTGAACGCTGATTCGCCGTACAAGACCGCCAAGGACTACATCGAGGCAATCAAGTCGTCGCCGGACGGCACCTTCAAGATGGCCGGCACTGGCTCCAAGCAAGAAGACCAGATCATCACCGTCAAGATGGAGAAGATCCTCGGCAAGAAGATCACCTACATCCCCTTCAAGGGAGGTGGTGACGTGGCGGTGCAGCTGGTCGGCAAGCACGTCAACTCGACCGTCAACAACCCGATCGAGGCCGAAAGCCACTGGCGTGCTGGCAAGCTGCGCGCGCTCTGCGTAATGGATGACGAGCCGCTGCCCTACAAGGAAAAGGTCACCACGACACAGTCTTGGGCAGACGTTCCGACTTGCAAGTCGGCTGGTCTTGACATCGATTACCTGATGCTGCGCGGCATTCTCGCCCCGCCCGGCCTCAAGCCCGACGAGGTCGCGTTCTACGTCGATCTGTTCAAGAAAGTACGTGCCACCCCCGAGTGGGCCGATTTCATGAACAAGGGTGCCTACAAGCAGCAGTTCATGACCGGCAAGGAGTACTCCGACTGGATGAAGGCCGCCAGTGCTGAGCACTTCAAGCTCATGAAGGAAGCCGGTTTCATCACCAAGTAATGGTTGTCCCGCGTCCGCGGGACCAGCAGGAGTCACCATGACGCAATCCACGCAGGCGGAGCCGACGCTCCGCCGGCGCGGCCCCGAATTGGGTGTCGCGCTGTTCCTTCTCGCCCTTGGCGGTCTGGTCATCTGGGACAGCCTCCGGGTGGGCATCGGCTGGGCCGATGACGGCCCGCAGTCGGGCTACTTCCCCTTCTACATTGGCTGTCTGTTGTCGGCATCGTCAGCCTTTACTGTGGTCCGCACCCTGCTGACCTGGCGTGCCCACGAAGAGGAGTTCGCCACCCACGACGAGCTGGCCAGCGTCATGCTCATGCTGTTTCCGCTGGTGATCTACATCGTGTGCGTGGTCGAGATCGGCCTGTATCTGCCGTCGATTGTGCTCATCGCCTTCTTCATGCGCCGGCATGGCAATTACGGCTGGTTGCGCTCATTGGCGGTGCCGCTGCTGACCATGGCGCTGTTCTATCTGATCTTTGAACGCTGGTTTCTCGTACCCCTGCCCAAGGGTCCGGTCGAAGCCCTGCTTGGTCTGTAAACGGAGCCTGCGATGGAAGAGATCAATAGCCTGATGCATGGCTTTTCGGTGGCGCTGACGCTGCCCAATATTGGCTTCATGCTGATCGGGATTTTTCTGGGTGTGCTGATCGGTGTACTGCCCGGACTGGGCGGCGCCAACGGCGTGGCCATTCTGCTGCCGCTCACGTTCACGATGCCGCCCACCTCGGCGATCATCATGCTCAGCTGCATCTACTGGGGCGCGTTGTTTGGCGGGGCGATTACCTCGATCCTGTTCAACATTCCGGGCGAGCCTTGGAGCGTGGCGACGACCTTCGACGGCTATCCAATGGCTCAGAAGGGCCGCGCTGGGCAGGCGCTCACAGCCGCCTTTACCTCGAGCTTCGTCGGCGCGCTGTTCGCTGTGCTGCTCATCACCTTTCTGTCGCCACTGGTGGCCAAGTTCGCGCTGCAATTCGGCCCAGCCGAATTCTTCGGCGTCTACTTGCTCACGTTCTGCGCATTTATCGGCATGAGCAAAGAGCCGCCGGTCAAGACGCTGGCGTCGATGATGCTGGGCTTCGCGCTGGCTGCGGTGGGCCTCGACACCGTCACCGGCACACTGCGCATGACCTTCGGCAGCACCGAGCTGCTCAACGGTTTTGACTTCCTGACTGCGGTCATCGGCTTGTTTGGCATCGGCGAGATTTTGCTGACTATGGAAGAAGGTCTTGCTTTCAAAGGCAAGAGCGCTGCCATCAAGTTCTCGGTGGTGTTGGAGACCTGGAAAGAGCTGCTGCACCACGGCAAGACCTTTGTCCGCAGCACCATTATCGGGTGCTGGATGGGCATCACCCCTGGCGGAGCCACGCCCGCCTCGTTCATGGCTTACGGCATGGCTCGTCGCTCGGCCAAGAACAAGGACGCCTTTGGCAAGGGCGAGATCGAGGGCGTGATTGCGCCAGAGACCGCGGCGCACGCTGCCGGCACTTCGGCACTGTTGCCAATGCTCACCTTGGGAATTCCAGGCTCGCCGACCGCGGCCGTGTTGCTCGGTGGCCTGCTGATCTGGGGTCTGCAGCCGGGTCCGATGCTCTTCGTTGAGCAGAAAGATTTCGTCTGGGGCCTGATCGCGTCGATGTACCTGGGCAATCTGGTGGGTCTGTTTGTGGTGTTGACCACTGTGCCGTGGTGGGCCGCGATCCTGCGCATCCCTTTCACCATCATCGGGCCGATCATCATCGTCATCTGTGCGGTGGGGGCGTACACCGTCAACAACGCCATGATCGACGTCGTGTTGATGCTCGTGTTCGGTTTGCTTGGCTATCTGTTCAAGAAGCTTGAGTACCCCTTGGCGCCGTTGGTTCTGGCGCTGGTGTTGGGCAAGAGCGCCGAATCGAGCTTCCGTCAGGCGATGCTGTTGAGTGACGGCAGCGTGTCGATCTTCTGGTCGAACGCACTGGTCACCACGCTGGTGGTTCTGGCTCTGGGCCTGCTGTTTAGCCCTGCGGTCGCTTGGCTGCGTCATCGCGGCAAAGAGGCCCACTGATGCGTGTCACTGTAGTCGGGGCCGGCGCCATCGGCGGCTATCTGGCGGTGAGGCTGTCGCGGGCTGGTGCTGACGTCACCTGCATCGCGCGGGGCCCCAACTTGGCCGCAATCCAGCAAAAGGGTATGAGTCTGATCCTCGAGGACGGCACGGTCGAGGCTGCACCGAAGATCCGCGGCCTGCAGAACATGGCCGAGGCCGGTGAGCAGGACGTGGTGCTGGTTACCCTCAAGGCGCACCAGGTGCAGGACGTCGCGCCACAGATGCGCGCGCTGTATGGTCCGAACACCATGGTTGTGACCATGCAGAACGGCATCCCCTGGTGGTACTTCCACAAGTTGGGTGGCGATTACGACGGGCGGCCAGTGACCAGCGTCGATCCGCAAGGCATCGTCGCCGCGAACCTCGAGGTCGACCGGGTGATCGGCGCGGTGGTGTACCCGGCCACTGAGCTGGTGGAGCCGGGTGTGGTGCAGCTGATCGAGGGCAACCGCTTTACTCTGGGCGAGCTGGACGGCTCGCGCAGCGAGCGGATCGAGGCGCTATCGGCGCTGATGATCGCTGCCGGATTCAAGAGTCCGGTGGCGCGCGACATCCGTGCAGAGATGTGGGTCAAGCTCTGGGGCAACCTGAGCTTTAATCCGATCAGCGCCCTGACTCATGCCACGCTGGAAGACATCTGCCGTCAGCCGCTCACCCGTGAATTGGCCGCGACCATGATGACCGAAGCGCAGACGATCGCCGAGAAGCTGGGCATCGAGTTTAAGATCTCGCTGGACAAGCGAATCGCTGGCGCCGAGGCCGTGGGCGCGCACAAGACATCCATGTTGCAGGATGTGGAAGGTGGTCGCCCGCTGGAGTTGGAAGCCTTGGTGGGTTCGGTGCGCGAGCTTGGCCGCATCACGGGTACACCGACGCCTGCGATCGACGCGGTGTACGCCTTGGTGAGCCTGCTCGCGCAGACTTTGGCGACCCAGGGCGGCAAGCTGGCGGTCCAGTCGCGCTAGGCATTCGGCTTTACAAAGGGCGGCCGAGTCGATAGACTGCGCGGCTCTCTGGGGGGTATAGCTCAGCTGGGAGAGCGCTTGCATGGCATGCAAGAGGTCAGCGGTTCGATCCCGCTTACCTCCACCACGACGATTAAGAAGTCCCCA